>OLZC01000448.1_pt1 | contig 14510 bp, 15 predicted proteins | sample 1644391 | NCBI WGS metagenome assembly OLZC01 (sample SAMEA103958140, study PRJEB25191) | human gut metagenome | biome: human-associated habitat [ENVO:00009003]; feature: intestine environment [ENVO:2100002]; material: feces | place: Germany | collected 2013/2015
ACTGGCGGCTTTGGTGGAGACGGCGGGCGGTGAGTCCGTGGGTATGATCCTGCAGAGCCGGGAGAAGCCCGACCCCCATAGCTTCATCGGCGAGGGAAAAGTGGAGGAGGTCAAGCGCATGGTGGAGAACAGTGAGGCTACCATGGTGATCTTCGACAACGATCTGTCCCCGTCGCAGGTGCGGGTGCTCACGGAGCTGTGCGGTGTGCAGGTGCTGGACCGCAGCGGCCTGATCTTGGATATCTTCGCCCAGCGAGCCCGGACAAAGGAGGGCTGCCTACAGGTAGAGCTGGCGCAGTATCAGTATCTGCTGCCCCGGCTGATCGGTATGTGGTCTCATCTGGAACGGCAGGGCGGCACCGGCGGCTCGCCCATCGGCACGAAGGGCCCCGGCGAGACGCAGCTGGAGACGGACCGGCGGCACATCCACCGGAAGATCGACAAGCTGAAGGAGGAACTGGAGGAGGTGCGGCGCGTCCGCGCCACCCAACGTCAGCGGCGGCGGAAGAACGAGATACCCGTGGTGGCCATCGTGGGCTATACCAACGCGGGCAAGTCCACACTGCTCAATGCCATCACCGGCGCGGACATACCGGCCAACAACCGGCTTTTCGACACGCTGGACACCACCACGCGGCTGCTGACCGTCAGCGATACGCTGGATGTAGTCATCTCCGACACGGTGGGATTTATCCGTAAGCTGCCCCATCAGCTGGTCGAGGCCTTCAAGGCTACGTTGGAGGAATTGGAGTACGCCGATCTGCTGCTGCACGTCATCGATGCCAGCAACCCGGAGTGGCAGGAACAGGCGCGGATCGTGGATGATCTGATCCGGGAGCTGGGGGCGGAGAATATCCCTTGCATTCGGGTGTACAATAAGTCCGATTTGGCGTTTGCCTTCCAGCGGGACAAGGAGGGGGACGCGGTATCCGTGTCCGCAAAGACCGGCGAGGGGTTGGGCAGGCTGCTCTCCGCCATTGACAAAAAGCTGGACAAGGGTACGAAACGGGTAACGCTGCACCTGCCCTATGACAAGGCCGGAGCGCTGGACAGCCTGTACCGGGAGGCCAAGGTGGAGTCCGTGGAGTACGGCGAGACGGTGGACGTGGTGGCGGTGTGTACGCCCCGAATCATCGGCCAGCTGAAGGACTATATCGAAGGTTGGACGGAGCCGAAGGAGGAGTGGGAATGAGCGATTTCCGCGTACCCTTTGGCCCGTCAGAGACGGAGTTCACCGAAAAACGATCCCGTTTTATCGGCCATCTGCTGCCGGTGGAGACGGAGGAGCAGGCGCGGGAATTTATCGCGCAGATGAAGAAAAAATACTATGATGCACGGCACAACTGCTGGTGTTATCTCATCGGCGGCGATACGATACGCTACGGCGATGACGGTGAGCCTCAGGGTACAGCGGGACAGCCTATGCTGAACGTGTTTCAGCGGGAAAACGTCACCAACGTGGTGTGCGTGGTCACGCGGTACTTCGGCGGGATCTTGCTGGGGGCCGGCGGGTTGACGCGGGCGTATTCCAAAAGCGCCCGCGATGCGCTGGTGGCGGCAGGCGTGTCGGAGATGGGCCTGTGGGCCATGGCGGACATTCCGTGCCCCTACGCGCTGTTCGAGCGTGTGCGTGGTGAGGTAACAGCCCTGGGTGGCACGGTGGACAGCGCCGATTACGGTGCGGACATTCGGCTGACGGTTTCGCTGCCGGCAGAGAACACTGCGGCGCTGCGGGAACGGCTAACGGAGCTGTCAGCAGGCGGAATCGTGCTGACGGTAACGGCGGAGGCATACCGTCCGGGACCAAAGGTGGAAATATAAAGACAGCGACCCCGGAGGCAGGGACCTCCGGGGTCTTTCACGTTTTGCGCTGGGGTATCATACGATGGCATGAGTACAAAGGAGGTGCCAGCATGGAGGAATATCTCATCACCGCCCGGTCCGTGACCCAGGCGCAGCGTATGGCGCAGCTGCTGGAGCGCCGGGGTGTGCGTGCCGTGGTGGGCCGTGTGCCCATGGGCCTGACCGGCAAGGGGTGCGGCTATGTGCTGCGGCTGCGGGGACAGACCCGCACGGTAGCGGCTCTGCGGCTGCTGCGGGAGGCGGGCTTTGCACCCGCGCAGGTATTTGTTCGTCAGGATGACGAGTATAGTGAGGTAGAGTTATGATCTATTTTGATGCGGGGGCCACGACGCTGCAAAAGCCGGAGACGGTGGCACGGGCTATGTACCGGGCGGTGGGGCAGCTATCCTCGCCGGGGCGGGGGAGTTATCCGGCCACGCGGGCGGCGGAGGAAACAGACCTGCAATGCCGCACACTGGCAGCAAAGCTGTTTGGCGTGACTGATCCGGCGCGAGTGGTGTTCACCTCCTGCGCTACACATGGGCTGAACATTGCCGTGCATACGCTGGTGAAGCCCGGCGGACGGGTGATCATTTCGGGATATGAGCACAACGCTGTTACCCGGCCGCTGCACGCCATACCGGGTGTGGAGATCACGGTAGCGGATGGGCCGTTGTTTGACGGGGAGGAGATGGTACGGCAGTTCGCCGCTGCGCTGGCGTGTCCGGCGGACGCGGTGATCTGCACACACGTGTCCAACGTGTTTGGCTTCCGACTGCCGGTAGAGCGCATCGCGGCGCTGTGCCGGGAGAAGGGTGTGCCATTCGTGCTGGATGCGTCGCAGTCCGCGGGGATGCTGCCGGTGGACATGGATGCGCTGGGCGCGGCGTTTATCGCCATGCCGGGGCATAAAGGACTGTACGGGCCGCAGGGCACGGGGCTGCTGCTGTGCGGCGCGGAGCCGGAGCCGCTGCTGCGGGGCGGCACGGGGTCGCAGTCGATCCTGCAGGAGATGCCGGAGGACCTGCCGGACCGGCTGGAGGCCGGGACGCACAATATGCCGGGGATCGCAGGACTGTTGGAAGGGCTGCGGTTTGTGGAGCAGCAGGGCGTGGGACGTATCGCCGAGCATGAGAGACACCTGACGCGGCAGATGGCGGCACTGCTGCGGGATATTCCCGGTGCGGAGGTGTTCTATACCCCGGAGGATGGGGCACAGACAGGTGTGCTGAGCTTTCGCCTGGACGGTTGGGACTGCGAGGCGCTGGGCGAAGCTCTTGCGGCGCAGGGCGCGGCGGTACGGGCGGGACTCCACTGTGCGCCTCTGGCGCACCGCACGGCGGGAACGCTGGAGACGGGCACTGTGCGGTGCAGTTTTTCGGCCTTTAGCACCACCGCACAGGTAGAGCACTTTGCCCGTATTTTGCGGCAAATCGTTCGTTAAACTGCAAAACTGTTCACATAATTTTTTGTTGCATTTTCCCAATATTTTTTATATAATGTTAGTATCTATTTTTATGCCCGCAACAGGAAGGGTGGTAACGTGGATAAGGTACTTTCGTTATTAGAAAATATTGGGAATTACTTATTGCTGATACGGATATCGGATATACTGGACATCGCCATTATCGCGTTTCTGGTATACAACCTGCTCCGTATGGTCAAAAGTACCCGCGCCGAGAATATCCTCAAGGGCGTGGTGGCGTTTCTGCTGGTGCTTTGGCTGGTTGATATATTGCAGCTCAACGCCATATCGTACCTTATGCGGAACCTGGTGCAGGTGGGGATCCTGTCCATTATCGTCCTGTTCCAGCCGGAGATCCGCCAGATACTGGAGAAGGTGGGCAGCCGGAACATCAAACTGCTGCGGGCCTTCAACGATCCCAAGCAGCAGTCGGAGCTGGAGGCGGCTATCGATCAGACGGTGACGGCGTGCAGCGAGATGTCGCAGAGCAAGACCGGCGTGCTGATCGTCTTTGAGCGCGACATCCATCTGGATGACATGGTGCGAAGCGGTACGACGCTGGACGCCGCCGTGTCCTCCGAGCTGCTGAAAAACATCTTTTTCGTCAAGGCGCCCATGCACGACGGCGCGGTCATCATCCGCCGCGGACGGATCTTGGGCGCGGGCTGCATGCTGCCTTTGAGCAAAAACGTGAACCTTAGCCGCGATCTGGGTATGCGGCACCGGGCCGGTATCGGCATGAGCGAGAACTCCGACGCGGTGGTGGTCATCGTTTCGGAGGAAACGGGTTCCATCTCCGTGGCTATCGGCGGTATGCTCAAGCGGCACCTGAAGCCGGAGACGCTGGGCAAGCTGCTGCGTAATGAGCTGATACCACCGGAGGAGGAAACGGAGGACAAGCCCCGACGCAATCTGGCGGAGCTGCTGGGACTGAACAGAAAGGGGGCGGATGACCATGTCGGAACGGATCTCTGATACAAACAACGGGACGGCCAACAGCGAGGCGCGCACGCCCCGCTTTAACCGCAGCAAGACCGTGCAGGTCATCATCTCCATCCTGGTAGCTCTGGCGCTGTGGGTATATGTAGATGTGGAGAAGGCGCCGGAGAGGACGAAGACCATCCGGGATGTCCCGGTGGAGTTCTCCGGCGAGAACACCACGTTGGCAGACAAAAATCTGATGCTGCTGTCCGGCTATGACACCACCATTGATTTGACGATACGCGGTCCTAAGCGGGAACTGGTGAAGATGAGCCGGGATAATGTGCGGGTCATTGCCAGTACATCCAGCATCGATTCCGTGGGCGTACACCAGTTGGATTGGACCGTCAGCTTCCCTGATGGAGTGGTACGCACGAATGTCAGCGTGGAGAAGGCCAGCCTGAGCCAGATCACGGTGACGGTGGGCGAGTTGTATACGAAGGAAGTGCCGGTGGAGTGTCAGGTCATCGGCGAGGTGGCTGAGGGATATTTTACCGGCGATGTAGTGCTGGATCCCGAGGTGCTGACGCTGCGCGCCCAACGGGACGATCTGCTGAATGTCAGCTGCGCCAAGCTGACGGTGGATATCAGCGGCGCGACCCGATCGGTGGTGCAGACGGTGGACGTACAGCTGTACGACTACGACGGCAATCTGGTGGAGAACAGCAACATACGCACTAGCGCCAGCCTGATACAGGCCAAGGTGCCGGTGCTGACCACCAAGGAGGTGGCCCTGGCTATAGAGTTCGAGGGCGTGCCCGGCGCGGCGGCAGACAGCATCGTCTGTGATATCGCGCCCAAGACGGTGCGGCTGAACGGAGAAGCCGACGTGCTGGCGTCTATTGATAAGCTCGTGCTTGCCACGCTGCATGTGGACGATCTGGGGCTGCACCAGCAGAATAGCTATGTGGTCACGCCGCCGGACGGCACCTGGCTGGTCAACGGCAACGAGGTGGCCACGGCGGACATCACCCTGGACGGTATCAGCGAGACGACGCTGACGGTGACGGATCTATCCTTCACAGATCTGCCGGCGGGGCTGTATGCCGTCGTGCCGGAGGGCGGATTGACGGTGCGGCTGTGGGGGCTTAGCGAGGAGATCGAGGCCATTACCGCCGAAAACCTGCGGGCCACGGCGGACATGAGCACCGTGACCGGACAGGGGAGCTTCACCGTGCCGGTGACCGTGACGGTCAGCGGGTTCAGCGATGTGACGGTGCGCGGCACCTATGAGCTGACGCTAACCATTACCGACACGCCGCCGCAGACGGAGCCGGCGGTACCCGCCGGCGGAGAGGACCAGACGGTCCCCGAGGTTCCGGAGACATGAGTATTCCCGAGAGGTGAGATAATGACACAGATCGCAACGGTTGAAAAGCTATTGCCCGGCGGGTATGCGGAGATATCCGTACCGCGGAAGACCGCCTGCGGCCACGACTGCGAGGAATGTGCCGGCTGCGGCATGACCGGCGCGGCTATCAAGGCCCGTGCCAAGAACGATCCCAACGCGCAGCCGGGAGAAAAGGTCGTGGTGGAAAGCAGCACGAAAAAGCTGCTGGGTGTGGTGGCGCTGGTGTATGTGCTGCCTGTGGTCGGGTTCCTGCTGGGGTATTTCCTCAGCGAAGGGCTGCTCGAGGGCTGGCGGTACGGGATCGCCGTGGCTGCGGCGGTGCTGGCATTTTTGCCCAGCGTGGCCTATGACCGCTACGCACGGCGGAAAGAGCTGCTGACCTACACCATATTACGGGTGTTCTGAGAGATGTTCGGCTATGTGCGGCCTTCGGATGACCGGCTGACGCCGGCGGACCGTGAGACGTTCCGCGCCGCCTACTGCGGGCTGTGCCACGCGCTGGGTGCGCGGTACGGCTTGGTGGGGCGGATGATCCTGAACTATGATCTGACTTTTTTGGCGATGGTGCTGTCGGACGGAGCAGGGGAGATGTGCGCCAAGCGCTGCGCGGTGCATCCGATGCGGAGACGCTACTGCGTTGCGGGCGATCCAGCGCTGGACGCGGCGGCGGACATGAGCGTGATACTGACCTACTGGCAGCTGCGGGACGGTGTGGCCGACCACGGCTTCTGGGGCGGGCTGAAGTATCGAATTGCGTCGGTGCTGTTGCGTCCGGCGTACCGGAGGGCGCGGGAACGCCGGCTTCAGTTTGATGCGGGGACCAAGGCGCATCTGTCGGAGCTGGCGGCGCTGGAACGGGAGAGATGTTCCTCCCTGGATGCGCCGGCGGATGCCTTTGCAAAGCTGCTGGCACTGGCGGCGGAGGAGGTCAGCGATCCGGTGCGGCGGCGGGTGACAGCACAGATGCTGTACCATCTGGGCCGGTGGGTCTATCTGGTGGACGCGGCGGACGACCTGCGGGCAGATATTAAAAGCGGCGGGTACAACCCGCTGGCCCTGCGCTTTACGCCGAAGGACGGCGCGCTGACACCGGCCGACAGTGAAGTGCTGGCCCTGACGCTGGATGGTTCTGTCCGGGCCATGGCGGCGGCCTTTGAGCTGCTGCCAGAGACAAAGTACACACCGGTCCTGCGTGCTGCGGTGTACGAAGGACTGTATGCCGTGGGGGCGGCCGTGCTGCACGGTACGTTCCGTAAGCGGCAGAGGCGAGAAGAACCTATACGAAAGGCGGACACGGACTATGCGTGATCCCTATCAAGTGTTGGGGGTGCCCAGCACCGCCACAGACGAAGAGGTGAAGAAGGCTTACCGCGACCTGGCGCGGAAGTATCACCCGGACAATTATCACGACAACCCGCTGGCTGATCTGGCGCAGGAGCGCATGAAGGAGATCAACGAGGCCTATGAGGCGGTGCAGTCCCAGCGGAAGGCCCAGCGCAGCGGCGGGTATTCTGCCTCCGGTGCGGGCTACAGCACCGGATACGGCGGGTATCAGTCGGCATATCAAGGGTCCTATCAGGGCAGCAGCCGCTATCAGCGGGTGCGTATGGCCATCAGCAGCGGCGATCTGAACCTGGCGGAGGAGCTGCTGAACGCCCAGACCAACCACGACGCCGAGTGGAATTTCCTCAAGGGTGCGATCTGTTATCGCCGGGGCTGGCTGGACGAGGCGCGGCGGTATTATCAGACTGCCGTTACTATGGCGCCGGACAACCCGGAGTACCAGCGGGCGCTGGATATTCTGGAGGGACGTGGTGCGGCCTACCGGCCCGATGGCTATGGTAATGTGACCACCGGCACCTGCGGAAACAGCGACTGTCTGCGCCTGTGCGGCGCCACGCTGTGCTGCAACGCGCTGGGCGTGCCCGTTTGCTTCTGCTGAATTTGTACACAACAGGGGAGGGTTTCCCTGTTCTACTAAAATGAAGGAGTTGATCCCGTGGTCAAGAGTATGACCGGTTACGGCCGCGCCCGCGAGATGCGAAGCGGCAGAGATATCACCGTGGAGGTGCGGTCCGTCAACAACCGCTATCTGGACTGCACTGTGAAGCTGCCCCGCGCCTATATTTTTGCGGAGGACGCCATCAAGACACGCGTACAGAAGGCGATCTCCCGCGGCAAGGTGGATGTGTTCGTCACCATTGACACCTCTGCGGCGGATGTGGCGGTGGTGCAGGTGAACGAAGGGCTGGCGAAGGGGTACTATGACGCACTGATGCACCTGAAGAACAGCTTTGCGCTGCCCGGCGATGTGACGCCGGAGGTGCTGGCTAGGTTCCCAGATGTACTGACGGTCACCAAGGCGGAGGAGGATGTGGAGGCTATCGCCGCCGATATTTGCACCGTGCTGGACGATGCGCTGGCGGCCTATAACACCATGCGTGCCGTGGAGGGTGAAAAGCTGGCGTTGGACGTTTCCTCCCGGGTGGATACCATTGAGGAGACCGTGAGCAAGGTGGAGGCGCAGTCGCCCCAGACGGTAGCGGCCTATCGCCAGCGGCTGGAAGCCAAGATGCAGGAGGTACTGCAGTCCACCACCATCGACGAGAGTCGTATCCTTACCGAGGCGGCTATCTTCGCTGATAAGGTGGCTGTGGACGAAGAAACGGTGCGCCTGCGGAGCCATATCGCCCAGTTGCGGGATATGCTGCAAAGCGGCGAGCCCGTGGGCCGAAAGCTGGATTTCCTGATCCAGGAGGTCAACCGCGAGTGCAACACCATCGGCTCCAAGTGCAACGACCTGACTGTGGCACGGGATGTGGTGAACATGAAGGCCGAGGTAGAGAAGATCCGCGAGCAGGTACAGAATATGGAGTAAGGAGGCCGGTATGCAGTTTATCAACATCGGCTTCGGCAACCTGGTGTCCGTCCAGCGGCTCATCGCCGTGGTCAGCCCGGACTCTGCCCCGGTAAAGCGCCTGGTGCAGGAATCCCGTGACCGTGGGATGCTTATCGACGCTACCTACGGTCGCAAGACGGCCTCGGTGCTCATTATGGACAGCGACCATGTGGTGCTGTCCGCCCTGGCGGCGGAGCGTCTGGCACCGCGCCTGGGATTGTCGGTAGAAGAATTGACAGAGGAGGATGAATGACCCTTGCATAAGATAGGAAAGACCTTTATTGTCTCCGGGCCCTCCGGTGTGGGTAAAAGCACCGTGCTGCACGCCCTGTTCCAGGGCCGTGATGACCTGTATTTCTCCGTATCCGCCACTACCCGTGCGCCCCGCGAGGGTGAGCAGGACGGCGTGGATTATCACTTCATCCAGGCGGATGCCTTCCGCGATATGATCGCCGCTGATGCATTTCTGGAGTATGCCGAGTATGTGGGCAACTTCTATGGCACGCCCAAGATGTACGTGGACGATGCCATGGCCCGGGGCAAGGACGTGATATTGGATATCGAGCGCCAGGGCGCCGTGCAGGTGTGTGCCAAACGGCCGGAGACGGTGCGTATTTTCATCGCCCCACCCAGCTGGGATGAACTGGAGCGCCGCCTGACCGCCAGGGGGACCGATACGCCGGAGAAAATACAGAAGCGTCTGATCCGCGCCCAGGTGGAACTGGAGATGGCCGGCGACTATGACTATTTTGTGGTCAACGATACGGTAGAGAATGCCGTGAATGAGCTGCGGGCCATTATGTGCGCCGAGCACTGTAAACCAGCTGAGCGTATGTGCGCCATCCTCAGCGAAAAGTAAGTGTGTGAACCGACGCGGCCTGTCCGCGTATTTGGGCCGCCCCGCCTGGGCGCAGCCATACAAAACGAAAGGAATTGATCGTTATGTCTATGCTTTATCCCGCTATGAACAAGCTGACCGAGTACATCCCCAATCGCTACATGATGGTGAACGTGGTGGCACGCCGCGCCCGTCAGATCGCCGCCGAGGCCGAGGTCACCGGCGAGCCTCTGCCGGAGAAACCCGTGACGATGGCCATCGGCGAGGTAGCCGAGGGCAAGTACGTCAGCGACCCCGTTATCGAGGAAGACGAGGCCTGAGGTGGCGGTGATCGCCAAGGTGGCCGTACAGGCGGCTACCTACGCCATCGACAAGGCCTATGATTACCTGCTGCCGGAGGAAGTCGGCGGACAGGCGGGCTGCCGGGTGCTGGTGCCCTTCGGCCGCGGCAACCGGCTCACAGAGGCGATGATCCTCTCCCTGCATCAGGCGGTGCCGGACAAGCCGCTGAAGGCGGTCCGATCCCTGCTGGATGAAGAACCGGTCATCACGGAAAGGGAGTTGCGGCTGGCGCTGTGGATGACACGCCGGTACTTCTGCACATTTTATGACGCGCTGCGTACCGTGCTGCCTGCCGCCGTATGGTACCATTACCGGGAGACTTGGTCCCTGGCACAGCCGCCGCTGGTGCCCACACGACAGGAGGCAGCGGTATGCCACCTTTTGCAGGATGGCCCGCTGACCACGGATAAGCTGCGTCAGGCGCTGGGCGACGATGTTGAGCCGCTGCTGCGCCGCATGGCCAAATCGGGTGCACTGCACTGCAAAAAGGAGCAGAGCCGCAAGGTACGCGACAAGGTGGTACTGTTCGCCCGTCTCGCCGTTCCTGCTGAAGAGGCGTTGGCTCTGGCCGGTAAGTCCCAGCGGCGGCGCGAGGCAGTGACGTTTCTGGCTCAAAACGGGGAGACGGCACTGCACGATGTGACGTATTTCACCGGCGTATCCCGCCAGACACTGAACGCCCTGGAGAGGCTGGGGGCGGTGGCGTACCGGGAGCAAGAGGAATACCGAATATCTGAAAAACAATACACTGTAAAGGCGGAAGAATTGACGCTGAACGACCAGCAGCAGCGCGTCTGTGACACGCTGCTGGCCCAGGTGCGGACGGAGACGCCCGGCGTCACGCTGCTGCGCGGCGTTACCGGCAGCGGCAAGACGGTGGTGTATATCCGGCTGGCGCAGGAGCTGCTGAAAATGGGCAGGTCCGTGATGATCCTGGTGCCGGAGATCGCCCTGACGCCCCAGATGATGGCGCGGTTCACCGCATATTTCGGCCGCGAGGTGGCGCTGCTGCACAGCGGCCTACGGATGACGGAACGCTATGATCAGTTCAAGCGGCTGCGCCGGGGCGAGGCCCATATCGTGCTGGGTACCCGGTCGGCGGTGTTTGCACCGCTGGAAAATCTGGGCCTCATCATCATGGATGAGGAGCAGGAGGGGTCCTATCAATCGGAAAACGCCCCTTGCTATCATGCGCGGGATGTGGCAAAATACCGCTGCGCCGCCGAGGGTGCACGGTTGCTGCTGGGCTCGGCTACGCCCACGGTGGAGACGTTTTACCACGCGCAGCAGGGTGAGTACGATCTGCTGGAGTTGACGGAGCGCTACAACCGCCGCGCTCTGCCCGAGGTCTGCATCGCCGATCTGCGGCAGGAGCTGCGTGCCGGGAACAGCACCGTTATCAGCCGCCCGTTGCAGGAGGAACTGGCGAAAAATATCGCTGCGGGAGAACAGAGTATTCTGTTTCTGAACCGCAGGGGAAGCAGCCGACAGCTGCTGTGTCCCCAGTGCGGCTATGTGCCGGAGTGCCCGCGGTGCAGTGTATACCTGACATACCACAGCGCCAATGACCGGCTGATGTGCCACTACTGCGGTTATTCACACGCTGCGCCGACGGTGTGCCCGGAGTGCGGCGGCACACTGAAGCATATCGGCTTTGGTACCCAGCGGGTAGAGGAGGAGCTGCATGAGCTGTTCCCGGGAGTCGAGGTGCTGCGGATGGATGCGGACACCGTATCCGTGGGACATGAGGCACTGCTGAAGGAATTTGAGGAGAGGCAGATCCCCATTCTGCTGGGCACCCAGATGGTGGCCAAGGGGCTGGATTTTGCCAATGTGACGCTGGTGGGTGTGCTCAGCGCCGACCTGTCCCTATATGTGGATCACTACCGGGCGGCGGAGAGGACCTTCAATCTGTTGACACAGGTGGTTGGCCGTGCGGGCCGAGGCGACAAGGCCGGGCGGGCTGTGATACAGACCTACACACCGGAGAATGATGTGATACAGGCGGCGGCCGCCCAGGACTATCAGAGGTTTTACGACGCCGAGATCACGCTGCGCCGCCTGCGGCAGGACCCGCCCTTTGTGGATCAGTTCACCGTTACGGTGACGGGAGCGGAGGAGACGCCGGTACGTCACTCTATCGAGCTGCTGCGGCAGGGGATCGGAAATGCGGCGGAGAAGCCGCCCTACGACACGCTGGGGATACAGGTCATCGGGCCTGCGCCGGCGCCGGTGGTGAAGGTCAACGGCGTATACCGTTACCGCCTGCTGGTGCTGGGGCAGAATATCGCGCCGATTCGGGAGCTGCTGGCGGGGTTCATGCGAGCCTTTGTGCAGCGGCCCGAAAACCGAAGACTGCATATTTATACGGACTGCGATAAAATGGATTAGATCCAGGAAATACGAGGTAAGATTATGGCTTTACGAAAGATCGCGTTGGAGGGCGAGGCGTGCCTGAGCAAGGTGTGCCGTCCGGTTACAGATTTTAACAGCCGGCTGCATACGCTGCTGGACGACCTGGCCGATACGCTGGCCGACTCCGGCGGCGTGGGCCTGGCTGCGCCCCAGGTGGGCGTACTGCGCCGGGTGTGCGTGGTGCTTGACGAGGAGGATCAGCTGATCGAGCTGGTGAACCCGGAGATCATCTACACCGAAGGGGAGCAGACTGGCCTGGAGGGCTGCTTGAGCGTTCCCGGGAAATACGGCGTGGTAACGCGGCCTGAGGTGGTGCGTGTCCGTGCCCAGGACCGGGACGGTCAGTGGTTCGAGGTCGAAGACGAGGGTCTGACGGCCCGGTGCTTCTGCCATGAGATCGAGCATCTGGATGGTCATCTGTTCGTGGAGCATACCGACCGGCTCATGGAGGGTGAGGAGCTGCAAAAGTGGCTGGAGGCGCACGCCGACGAGTACGAGATCGAGGAAGAAGAGGACAAGTAATGCGTATTCTGTTTATGGGAACGCCGGATTTTGCCGTGGCGTCCCTCAAACGGCTGGTGGCCGACGGACACGACATCTGCGGCGTGTTCACCCAGCCGGACAAGCCGAAGAACCGCGGCATGAAGCTGATCGCGCCGCCGGTGAAGGAATATGCCCTGACGCAGGGGCTGCACGTATACCAGCCGCTGAAAATGAAGGACGGTACGGCGTTGGAGCTGGTGCGGTCCCTTGCTCCCGAGCTGATCGTGGTGGCAGCCTACGGCCGTATCCTGCCGGAGGACATCCTGAACACGCCAAAGTACGGTGCCATCAACGTACACTCCTCCATCCTGCCGAAGTACCGGGGCGCGGCGCCCATCAACTGGGCGATCCTCAACGGCGACACGGTGACAGGCGTATCCATTATGTATATGGCGCCGGAGCTGGATGCGGGAGATGTGATACTGTGCCGCGAGACGGCCATCGATCCGGACGAGGACGCGGTGGCGCTGACGGCGCGGCTGGCGCAGAGGCGCTGCATGAGGCCATCGGGCAGATCGAACGCGGCACCGTTACCCGGACGGCGCAGGATCACGCGGCGCACACCTACGCGCCCATGCTGGATAAAAGCCTCTCGCCGATGGATTTCTCCAGGTCGGCGCAGCAGCTGCACGATCAGGTGCGGGGCCTGGTGCCCTGGCCCAGTGCGTCCATGGTGCTGGCAGGCAAGCCGGTCAAGGTCCACCGCACCGCGGTAGGCGGAGAGACCTCCGCCCCGGCGGGCAGCGTGGTGGAGGCGGACAAAAACGGCTTGGCCATTGCCTGCGGCGACGGCAGGTTGCTGCGTGTTCTTGAATTGCAGGGCGAGGGCGGCAAGCGCATGGCAGCGGCGGATTATCTGCGGGGCCATCCGGTCCCGCTGGGCCTGTGACGCCCCGTGACGCGCGGGACGCGGCGCTGGAGGCGCTGCTGCAGATGGAGCGCCGGGGCGCGTGGTCTGACGGCAGCCTGAAGCGTATCGCGGCCCAGTCCGGGCTGGAGGCCCGGGACACGGCGCTGTGTACCCGCTTGACCTATGGCGTGGTGCAGAACCGGACACTGCTGGACTATTATATCGACCATTGGTGTACGCAGAAGGCCGCCCGGCTGGAACCGGTGGTGGCCTGCCTGCTGCGTTTGGGTATATATCAGATACTGTTCATGGACAAGGTGCCCGACCGGGCTGCTGTTCACGAGACAGTAGAGCTGACAAAACGCCGGGGCAAGACCCGTGCCGCGGGCATGATCAATGCGGTGCTGCGGAAATGTGCGTCAAGCAAAAACACTTTACCGCCATTGCCGCAGAATAGTTTTATTTCCAAAGCAGCGGTGCAGTACAGCCATCCCAGGTGGTTGGTGGAGCGCTTGACGGCGTTGGTCGGCGAGCAGGAGGCCGAGGCGTTCCTGCGGTTGGATAACGAGCCTGTTCCCACGGTGATACAGGCCAATCCGCTGAAGACCACGCCGACGGAATTGGAAAATGCGCTGCGATCGGACGGTGTTCGTCTGACGCCCCATCCCTGGCTGGAGGGCTGCTTTGAAGTCACCGGTACCGGTGATTTGGAGCGTCTGTCCGCCTTTGCGTCGGGACGCTGCACGGTGCAGGATGCCGCGGCGCGTTTGGCGGCCATTGCCGCCGGACCGAAGCCCGGCGATCGGGTGCTGGATGTGTGCGCCGCCCCTGGCGGCAAATCCTTCGCCATGGCTATGCAGATGGAGAACCGGGGCGATATCCTCTCCTGTGACATTCACCCCCACAAGCTGAAGCTCATCGAAAGCGGTGCGGCACGGCTGGGGATCACTATCATCCGCACAGCGCTGGCCGAGCAAGGGGTGG
>OLZC01000452.1_pt1 | contig 14422 bp, 18 predicted proteins | sample 1644391 | NCBI WGS metagenome assembly OLZC01 (sample SAMEA103958140, study PRJEB25191) | human gut metagenome | biome: human-associated habitat [ENVO:00009003]; feature: intestine environment [ENVO:2100002]; material: feces | place: Germany | collected 2013/2015
TATAGGCAACGGCCCACATATATTGTTTTATGGTTATACATAAATACATAAATATTATACATATATATTCCTTTACATATTTACATATATATTATTGTCATTACCATTTAAGCCAAAAATTGACTATATTAACGCATTTTAATTGCTACCATTATAATTTATTACTACTTGTATATAAAAGTCTAGAATTTGCCAAATTTTAGCCTTAAACATAACAAAAAAAAGAAGAGCATTAACTCTTCTTAATTGTCATTATCGTTATAGCAACAACACAACCATACCAGAATACCTATCACACCATACAGTATGCTTACAGTTATTATTTCTTTCATTTCCTTTTAGCTCTAGTAGTTTATGTCAAATTGGAATACTGTATACACACTGCTCATGAAGAGGTGGAACATTTGGTTATTTGTAATGAAATCGGTATCATTGAATACTATTTTTGCTGTATCCGTGTTATTGACGCTAACTATAAATTGTGCTTCTAAATGTCTTGTAGCACCGTTCTCACTACCAGGAACATGAGTAAGTTTCATATTCGCACCTACTACTACTATATCACCTTCTGCAGAAGCTTTACCCGCTACACGCATATTTACTAAGAAATCATAGTTATCACCTGCGACTAATTCATCCAATTTATCTAACACTACTTTAATTGCATTTTGAGTAGCTGTGTCAAAAGTCAGTATTGTGTTTGAAGTATCCCAACTACCTTCTAAATGTATATCATAATGCAAGTTCTTAGAATATTTACCACCACCGCTACTTATATTTTGCACAGTCAATACCCAACCATTTGTTGCAATGGTAATTGATATATACTTAAGCGTTGCACCGCCATCTACTTCAGTAAAACCAGTGTGTGTGTAAACTAATACACCTTCAGTATGTTCATCGTCATTTTTGTAATAAATCTCGTTGTTGAATCTTATAATATTGTTATTGCTCAGCTTAAGCAAATTCATTTGCTCTTCTGTAAGCGTTCCAGAAGTCGCACCTGCAGGAGAATTGATTTCAACCGTTTTGATAACGGTTAACTCATTTGTACTTTTGGTAATACTATCAATACTGTATTGTGATGGCGTAATTTGACTTTGATTATATGTAGTTTTTAGCGTGATCGTAATATTGTATTCTGTTCTTTCTTGTAAAGCAATAAATTTCAAGTCATAGTAATAATTATTAGAAACAGTGCGTTTGCTTGCGTTAGCTAAACGTAATTGCATACCGTTTAACTTCAATGTAACAGGTTTAAAGTCGGCTAAACTAATGGTATCTACTGTAGTTTTCATTATTTCCAAACTTAAGTATCTGTCTAATTCTGTCTTTAGACTACCCATATTTATAATGCTTAAAGTTGAGTAGCTAATAGTCGGTAAATCTAGATATTGTGCTACTTTTAAATTTCCAAATTGGTCAGTTGATAATATAGCTTGGCCATTTACTGTCATTAAATTAAGTTTTGACATTATATTACCACTTGCGTCTAACAATACGATTGAAGATACATCACTATTTATAGTTTTAGCCCATGTTAGTTTATCGTTGTTGTATGTCGATAATGTTAGATAGTTACCTAATCCGCTAATAATACCGATTGCACTCCACGTTAAACTTGATGGTGTATCTCCACCGATTATGGCATATAATGTTGAAGTTGTACCATCTGCTGATTTAAGCAAATAGCCATCGTGTCTAATTTCTGGAGTAGGTGTTGGTAGTTGATTGACATCTGTTATGTATGCTTTTAACGTTACTGCAAAGCCAGGATCACCTTGTAGACCTTGTGGACCAGCTACACCTCTTGGACCTGCTATACCTCTTGGACCTTGTGGACCAATCGGTCCTGTTGATCCTTGTGGACCAATATCGCCTTTAGGACCTTGTGGACCAGCTACACCTTGAGGGCCTTGAGGGCCTTGTGGACCAGTTAAAGTTCCTAAATTAAACCAATAATCAACTTGATGTAATGGATTGCTTGAAGTTTTATCGGCCCTTGTGAGGATCCAAAATTGATATGGTTCTTGCAAGCCAACTGTATATGCATCACCGTAATCCCATCCTGGATTATTCAACTTGTATGTAATTACAGCTGGAATATCGCTTGCATTTTCAACATTAGCTACTACTTTTATGCCAAAAGCTTGTATAGTCTTTTCAACATTTTGCAAGTCTTCAATGTCATTTTTGTTTTTCAAAACTTGCATTTCGAGATTATATAAAACTTCACCATTAGGTAGTTTTACACCTATTGGCTTATCATTAAATATAGCCATTATCTGTTTTCCTCTCTTTCTTTATTTGAGCCTAAATTTAGGCTATTTTCAACATTTTCATTGTCGCCATTAATAAGTTTAATGGTATTATCGTTTGAATTGAATTTTAGCTCTTTTTCGGTTTCAATCATATGCACCATAAATGGGACATGTCTATTGTTATAATATTCAAAAGTATTGTTTAATCCTAACAGTCCGAAACTAATAAATAGCAGTAAATTAACTAAAGCTAACAATAACAAATTCCAATCATTACTACCCACTACTACAATGTATATTATACCAAACGTGCTAATAAATACACTTAATACTTTCGTACATAAATCTTTGATTGTTGATGTAATCCAATAGTATTTGATGCTATGATATTTTTTATCCTTAGTGTTATGAGAGTAGTATTCATCGATTATTTTTTTGTTTTCTGGTAAGTTTTTAGCAAAAATCTCTCCTTGTACTTTCAAAAAACAAAGTATTACAAAACCAACTAAAGCGTTCACTACTGAAAATACTAAAGTTTGCGTATTGTTCTCAACTTTAAAGCCGTTTATAAGCACCAGGACTACAAATATGTATGCAATACTGGATATACTTGCTCCGATAATACCAATGTATTTTAACAAATTCAAAAGCTTATTCATGCGCTAAACCTTGTCAATCTCTCTATTAATGATATATCGATTTTTAACACTTTTATATAGTGGCGTAATGATAAACTCATCAATAATCGTACAAATTGCTATGGCAATAAGATATGGCATTACGTCTTCTAATACGGCGTATGCTCCTAATAATAATACCCACATTGTTGATCGCACTGAATACTTACTGATTATATTAATGAGTGTCAGAAGCAAAGCAACTGTACAACATATACTTAATGTTACTTTGCCTCTTTCATTATCAGAATAGCTAAATCCAGTGATTAATGCGACTAAAAGTGGAGCATAGCATAATAGTAATGATATGATGCATAATATGATTTTAGATCGTCTTAATCGTATTGTTTTATCTCTCATTTTCATCCCTCTTTATTTTTGTTACGACTTCAGTAAGTTCTCGGCATGTCTTTTTAAGTTGTGCATTTTCATTTAGCACAATTTGTACTTGATTTTTTAACTGGTTAACATCGCCAGCCGTTGTATTTTTAAACTGTTTAAATTGTTTAATAACACCTACACACGATACTACAACTCCCATGCACGATACTATAGCAGGCATTACACTTTGTACAATTTCAATTATGTTTTCAGGGTTCATTTTATTCTTCCTCCTCTCCCTCATCAATATAGATAGCATTACTATCTAATATAAACTTACTAAATAGCGGCTTAAACTGGTCAATAAAAGCTGATGTTACATCTTCTGCAAGCATATCCCACACCACTTGATAAGCTTCAGCTTTTGAGCGCTTGTAATTAGTAGTATTTTGCTCTGAGATGCTTGTAAGTTCTTCCAATGAAGAAGTTGATGGAGCAATACCAGGGTTCAATGCACGGTTATAAATTGCCTTTGAACCTTGCAATAACTCGTCGTCAGTCAAGTTTCTAATTTTTGACTGAAGTTCGAGCTTTTTCTCCCACGTTGGACCAAATTTGAATATGGTTGCAAATAGTTTGGTTGCAAATATCTTGCTTGAGCTAGAAGCAATTTGCCAACTTCCATATTGTGCTTGTAGAAGATAATATAAAGTCGTACAGCTTTTTTGAGTGATTGTTGTTGGAATACCGTTGTTTGAGTAGTCTTCCAAAAAATCTTCAACAGTCGGATAAATTTGAGTTAACGTAAGTGTATTATTCATCACTAGAGACATCTGTATCATTACCTCCATTATTCATTTCTTCTTCATCATCGTACAATGTATTAGCTTCTGCTTCTACTTCGTTTGCTTCAACCCATATTCCTAAGCCCCAAATAGCGTTAACCATTTGACAGAATTCTTGTCTTAAAGATAGGCCATCTTTAGCTATTAAATTATCGCTGTTTGAATTCATATCTTGTTCACTCTTTAATTTTTGTGCTTTTTTCTCAAATATACCACCCGCTGGTAAACCAAGAAAAGACTTACGCAAATTATCTATTGCCTGATAATACAATAGATATTCTTCTGCTTTTTGAGCGGTGTGTTGTGATGTTAAATCTTGGAATTCAGCAGGCGATTTGATTGGTATAAACGGACGGCCTGTAAGGGCGTGTGATACTATTGATTGAGACGCAATATCGACTTGATTTGCGTCAGTATCGTCGTTCACCCTCATACCTTTAATACCAGAGTTTGCTAAAAGCGCTGTACGAGCAAACGGAAGTGCTTCTGCCTGCATTTTTAAAATTGGATCGCTCAGATAAGCCATTGGTTCGACATTTTGGCTAATTCCTTGTGTGTAATCTCTCAAAATTACGCATGCATTTTCAAAAGTTTCTTTCTCTAACAAATCTTTAGAAAATATATCATATTGTGGTATTTTGGTTAAACCAACAATCCACGCATCTTCTTCGTCTTTTGCGGTACCATTAAATGGTAGTGGCGTAATTCCTCTATATCGCCCATAAACATCTATACTTCCTTTTAATGCGAACGGAAGAAAATAAAATGTTTGGTCGATAGTATTATAGAAAAATGCGCCTTGGCCTTTAAAATATAGTATTCTTTCAATTAGACGTCCATCAATGCCAGAAGGTAAATTGTACCATTTGTATGATGTAGTTTTTTGTACTCTATTAATAATTTGTAGAAGTCTATAAATATCTCTAGACAAATCACTAGGATGCGTAAATTTTATTGGAAGTTTTGTCTTCGGATCAATTCCAGCTTGAAAGAAAGTTTCTAAATTTGGCAAATAAGCATTATTCTTCCCTTGTTTCTTCACCATCGTTATGCTCTTCCTTTCCATCTTCTAGATAATTTTTCATTAACTCAACGTTAGTATCTTTGTAAGCCATATCATCCTCGAACGCATTATCGTAAACATGATCTTCGCCAAACAAACTTTTGATTTGTTCTTTTAAAGCATCACGATTTGCAACAGCTGTTTGATATTTTTCTTTACTAAATCCAATCAATTCAGTGTTATTATTTTCCATTATTCGTCCTCCTCTTCATTATACAAGTAGATGTATGTTCCTTGATCTAATTCTTGTGATATAGTTTCAGCCATGTGATAGTCATCTAATAAATTGTCCAAGCGTAATGGCAATGCTTCGATATAAGTATCATCAGCCCATACATAATCTTGGATGGCGCCAACTCTCATAATAGTCATCCCTTGCCACTTAATTTTATCACTCAATGCATTTTTTTCGTCTTCTGTGCAAGTATATTTTTCTAAAAACGGAACGTACTTACTATTAATGTTAAATGCACTACTCTTACTTAATGATTGTGGTAATGCTTGGATATTTTGTAAATTGTAATTAAACAATTCGCGCTTTGCATTTATTTGGTCTTTTTTCAAAACTTGGTCCCAAACAACGTTTGCAGCATTATTAATAATTTGGCTTCCAGCTTTTACTGCTCCAAGCCCTGTGTTTTCCATACCTGTTAAAGTTGATACAGCACCCGGTAATAGATTTGATACTCCTTTAATCAAACTTGCCTTTTTTGAAAGCTCCATTGACTGAATTTCGCGGTCAAAAATATTTTGATAATTTTTGTTTTGCATTTGGTAATTAGCCCATGCACTGGTGGTTTGTGCTACACTAAAATCACCACCACACAATAATCCTCTTTGGTCGTTAAAATCATTACCATACAAGCGTTTAAAGTCTGGATTTAGTTTTATATACGGTGCAAACGGCTTGTACGAGCAGTCAACTTCAATATAGTTTAGTCCGCCGTTTTTTGCAAGATTAAACTCAAAAACGCCATTGTAATTTGGACTGCATAGTCGATACATATCACATTCATTTTCAATTTTGTAATTTTGTACGTTAATTTGAAGTGGTATATTAAATGTAAATGATGATGTTCGACACCAGAATATATTACCAATTGCTTGCTCTTTATCATCTAGAATATACGTCATATTACGCATATCATCATTATAATTAAAGCTTCCATCTTCTTGTATACATTCTCTTAGCGGACAATATGGTAATAATTGTAAATCGTATATATTATTAGAGCCTACTGAGTTAGCTATCGCTTGCGCTATCGAAGCATAGTTTTTATTCGTTACAAATTCACCAACACCATTATGAAAAATAGCAAGTGCTCCATATGGTATTGCAAACATATCGTATGGACTATCGTCTAGTGATAACCTAGATGCAGATGCTGGGATCGTTGCTTGTATATCAACTCTCTTGACTTCTTCTAGTGTGTAGTAGTAGTCGGAATAATCCATTGTTACAATATAGTTTTCAGGTGTATGGTTGTTAACTAACATGTCAAACGGCATTGCAGAGGCGGCTATTGTATAGGTCGATGCAGGCATTTGTTGCTCAAAAAAATGATAATCATAATCTACATTTATTTTGTAATAGCTGTAAGTAGTTGAAGCTGTACCAATACGAACAATTTTTCCGCTTAAAAAATTTTTTAAAGTTTCAAAATCGGTGGTATTGTATGGATTATAAATAGCTTCTAATGATTGATCCATTTGTTTTACTGGATTACCTTTTACTATATTCCAAACATCTTTTCCTAATGCTGAATAACTTAAAAATGGCTTAAAGTACGTATTTCCAAAATACTTTATTAGGGTGCTTCTACTAACTCCTAATGCTACACCTTCATACCAAGTTGGTGTTAGTGAATTTGGTACTCTCCAAGGGTTGTAGCTAAACAAACCATTCGATGTCCATGATATATTGATTACTGAATTTTGTGTTGGACTTCCTGCGCGAACACTATAAATAGGCGTAGAATTATATCGATTAATCGACTTACGATTGCTTTGTGCCTTGTTGAAAGGGAATGCTTCTTGAAAAGCTTCTAAAGTATCATACGATAAGTCATAATTTGGTTGTATTTGTTGTGTGATTTTAGTAGCTTCTGGAAAACTATCACGTGGTATATATCCAACAATCCATGGTACTTTTGTTTCATCATACAATAGTTTCTCTTCGCTTTTAATTTGATTATACGCTTGTCCTTCAGTGTTAAATATAGCACTATCACCATCGTTAGCGGTGCCCTTTTTAATAAACATTGGAGCGTTTATAATTAGATCATATTTTTCAGCTAAAGCATCGCGTTTTAAAGTCGCACGATATTGACCTTTTCTAATATAATCAAAGTGTGTAACATACCATCTAGTATAATTATTTAAGTCAGTGTCTGATTGTACTATTAAATAGTTTGGCACACTATCAGGATTTGCCCATAAATTTGTATTCACAAGTTGAGTAGTATCAATACCATCACCAAAATTGAATAATTCAACCCCAGCTTGTGCTCCAATTTGATATTTGGTAAACCAAGAATGACCTCTATGTGGTATTGTCTTTCGATTAAAATAATTATTATATCTTAAATAATATAAATTATATGCCATTGTTGATCCTTTCTAAAAGTAAAAGGATGGTCTCCCATCCTTCCTCCTTTTAACCTTCATAAACTGTAATAAATGGATAGTTAGCTAGATAATCTAAATTACTAAATCCCCAAGTCAAATAATGTGTTTCAGTAAGTGACTTTGGATTGAAGAAGTCTGTAGCTACTTCAAAAGCACTCATAAATGGTATTGCACGATTATGTATTACTTTACAAATAATATCATCTTTTTGAGTGTAGAACGGTACTTTGATTTCTGTAGTTGATGCTACTTGAACGCCTGTTGGTATAATATCACCAGCAAATAAGTGTTTAGTACCGCCTTCTGGAAGTGTTACTTCAACTTCATCTAATGCACGGATAGTAGAACCATCCGCAGTTTGTGCTTTTTGACTATCAACTTTACCAGCCACGCCAAAATATCTAGATGGTAATAATACGACTTTGTCTGCAAAGTTTAACTTATCTGTGTGAAAAATTGTTGGTAAATCCATATAAGTAATTTCATTAATATATTTACTATTACCAATGATAATAAAATCTGCTTCACTATAACTTCTTAAAAACTCATAATCATTGTATTCTTTACTGTAATCTCCTAAAAGTACAAATAAATCTGCTAAATGATTTGCAATTTTTTGAGCTCTTAAACGATTTTTTGACTCCAAATCAGTAACTGCAGAAAATTCACTCAATTGAACAGTTTGAAGTTGTTTACCTTTATCTGTTTCGTTAGATCCAACATAAGAGTTGAATAACGTATTTTCATAAATTCTGCGTGTTTCTCCAATCCATCCTAGCATAGTAGAATTAAAAGATGAGAATGCATATTCAGTTGACCACGCTTTTTTAGATAAATAATTATCAACTGTTAAACAAATTTGACGGTAATTTGATATTGTAATTTTTTGACATTTTGGAGCTGTTGGACGATATAGCTTTAATAAGTTTTCAGCTTCTTTATCGTTTCCCCATTTTGAAGATTTTAAAACATCTGTAGCATAATATAGTTTAGTATCGCCATACATAGAGCCGTCAACTTTGAAACGATCAACTAGATTATGTTTGTGTACAATGTTATCAGCAAATACTTCTTGACTGATAATCATGTTGTAAATAGCAGCGAATATTTCATTGCTATTTAATGTGCCTGTAAACGCAACTGGCATAATTGTTTCCTCCTATTTCAATCTTTATTTGGTATAAATGGTCCTGTGTCTTTCGTTAGGCGATTTAACTCATTAGTAAAAAGTGCTGAGTCCCCTTCCGCAAATTCGATACAATGTTCAAAGCATTTTGCTACATTTTCTGCTTTTTCAATATCTTCAGCCGTTGGAGATATTCTTGTGCCTTGTGGTAAAAATGGGTCTGTACCACCTTCTTGAATAACGCCTTTACGTAATTCTAGGACCTTTGAGACATATTCAAGATTAGTCATTGTACCGCCGTTTTGAAAAATTTCTTTGCGTAAGCCTTGAACATCAATTTTTGAAGTTTTTTGTTGTTGTTCTTCAGCTTCTTTTCGTCCCTCATTTCGAGCGACTGTTTGTATCAATTTTCGATTTTCTTCAAGTATTTTTTGATAATCTTCTTTCGACACACTGTTTTCTTTCAAACGATTAATTTCTTCTAAATAATCTTTTTCATTTGTCTCAACTGGGTTGCTGTTTTTTCCTTCCATAATTTCCTCCTATATTTTATTACAGCTCACGCTGGAGTTGCCTAAATTTTTTTCAATCTTTCTGAAAAGAACTATCTAACTAGATATATTGTAGCGTTCATATTCCACTCCGTTGTTGGTACCTCTTCGGTCGAACTCCAAATCAACGAATTATATATGATATTAGTTAGTGCCACTAATCATCCAGATTGGATATATAATAACAGTGCCTGTTGTTAGCAGGATGCTATTACCTAATAATTTGTTTGATCGCGTCTGTAAAATAACTTTGCGTTATCAGCGTGTCAAACTTTAATGCACGAGCATTATACATGTCTATTATTGACTGCACTCGCTCTTTTGAAAAATAGCTATTAAGATGCGGTATCATACAAAAGTCACTGGCTAGTGGTAAATGTTCCTTATTGTACCGCTTTATAATTATTCCATCCCAAATCGTAAACCAATCTTTTGGTTCTTTTGAAAACTTAATAATTCCACTAGGGCGTATAACTCTACCCTTGTATAATAATTTCAAATCTTTAGTTAGAGCATTCGTGTAATTACTCATTTCATTACCACCTAATATATCTGCAATAGAGCCTTTTCTATCTTCAAGATATTCTTCAGTAGGTTCAATGTTGTCTATTACACAACGCTTGCTTTTCAAGTAAAAACGACCAAATTTTTCTGGTAGAAAGTTAAAAGCTTTTAATATTGTGCTAGCTTCTTCTAGTGTATTACCGACTAGAAACACACGCACTTTTTGTTTAGTAGTACGTACAATGTTTTCGCACATACCGATAAAATTATAAAGAATATCAAAGCTTGTTCTTCTTTCTCCTTGTTCAAGTTGGAATTCATCCAGGACTAAATTATACCATCCTTTAAAGTCTTTGTCAAAGAATCCAACACCTTTTAGCTTAGCAAATTGTGAAAGTGGTATAACTTCCATAAATTTTTCCCCGTGATTAAACACTTCCATTCCCTTCGTCGACAAATCAAGATTGTATTTTCTTGATAAATCAGGATCAATTAATTTACTAGCTTTATTTGCTAGTAGGGCCTTGGTAGATGTTTCTGATATTCTCAACCAATAATTTTTAACATTGTTTTTTAACCGCCTTTTTTGCGTGCATAGAAAATCAGTAATTGAGTATGATTTGCCTGTTTTCCTACCGCCGATGATGCAGTAAAACAAAGCCCAGTTGTTTCCTAAAATAGAAGCTAAATTGTAATATCTTGCGAGCTTAACTTTATGAACGCTGGGCGTTGCATTTCTAATCATTTTATTGATGTCTTTACTCGTCATTTTCAAACTTTGCTTTTAAAATCTTATCTTTAATTTGGTCGAGTATTTCTTTTTCACTTTCGTCTAATTGGACACTGTTACCATCAATTAATTGCCACATTATGTAATCTGACACGTTAAACAATTTATGTATTCTTTGCCATAATGATATTGAAGGTCTTCTTTGACCATTTTCAATTTGGCTGTAATACGTTTGTGATATACCTAGTTTTTTAGCTAATTCATCTTGTGTTAAGCAACGCGATTTACGTAATAATTTTAAATAGGTATTTGCGTTTAATTCTACTTTCATACTAATTATCCTCCTCTATAAATATCCAATTAATCTACGTCTTTTATTGTTTATATTACCAACGTATGAAAAATATTCACAAACAACAAATTTCCACACATATTTTTCGTCTGTTTTTTTACTTAATAATTCTAAACATTCATACAATGTTAAATTAGGTTTTTTCCCAATAATATGCTCAACAATTTTTTTCGTTATATTTTCCATGGCTTCTGCTTGTGTAAAATATAATAGATTTAAGTCAGGTACATCAATTGTATCACATTTTGATAGGCTACTGACAGCCGTTATTTTAGGAATAAAATTTTTTTTAGCTGCATCATATGTGATATTATAACTAATCATACGCCTTGCTAATTTAAGTGTTTTAGTTCTTCTCATTATTTGAATTCCTCCAGATAGCCAACTACTTTTTCATCTATCCAATCCCAAATTGTATAGACTTCAAATTTTTTTGATCGTACATGATATAGTTCACTTAAAGAAACTTCATCATAATCAGCGTTATATCTGTTTAAATACTCTCGTACTTTGATGGTTGCAATTTCGGTTGCAGTAAGTACTTTTAGATTTTTCAAAGCTTTTTCACTAATTTCTCCAATTTTAACAGCTTCTGGATAAGAACATCCATCCATAACATTCCATACCAAATCCTTTTTTATGGCACTATAAACGTCACCAATATGTACATTTTCTTTCCAAATTATATATGTTTTCATACTATATCCCTTATTTATTCCATCTTACTGGATTAATTTGCCAACCATCACTATTTTTTAATTCATCTTGTGTTTTTGCAACTTCAACCCATTTTTCAAAATTCAAAAATTCATTATTATCGAAAAACTCTTCATACACACCCCAATTTTTGATGACAAAGTGTTCTTTATCTAATAATACTTCAATACCATAATAATTGCTGACACTAACTTGCCAATCTTTAATAAAAATTACATGTGTTCTGTCAAGAATTAATGCCCAACCAAACTTAGTTTTAACAATCTGTTTTGGTGCAATTTTAACCACACACTTTGTTCCTTCTGCGTTTACTCTTTTCATAGTTAAATACTTGTTACTGGCTTCTTTGTAATCAAGCCCTTTAAATCTAAAATCATTAAATGTATTTTGTTTATTCATGCTATACCTCCTACCTTTTATTTAAAGGCACCTATATTATAGCATATTTATTAACTATTGTCAATATTTTTGATTAACTTTTTGTAATTTTTTTTATTTTAACTACCAAAAATTTGTTGTGCAATATACTCACGAGCTTCTTTACTAGAAAAACCACTATAGATATGCAGTTGATCGTATTGCTCTCTGATTAAATCCCATTGCTGTTTTGTTAGTCTTTGATTACGCGCATCTGATAATTTTATTGGTTCGCCCTGTAATTGAAAGAATTTTTTAATACTTCGACCTTGTTCTTGTGTCAAATTGTATGCTTGTTTGCTAACAATTTCTTTTAGTAATTGTTGTTTAGTTCGATGCTCTCCTTTTTCTTCGTAATTTTGTTTCAAAGCATTAAAAGTAATTTCTAGAGCTTTTTGCATTGTAAATTGTGAACGTTGCATTTCTTCGCCCCTTGCTCTTTTTTTTGCTTCTGCAACTTTATATATTTTTTGGTATTCCTGGATTAATTCAGCACCAGAATACGATGTTTTCTTTTTCCTACCTCTTGCCATTAGTATAATTCTCCTCTCAAATTCGCTATTCCAAAATCTGTTACTTTATAGTAAATTTCGCTGCAATAAAATATGTCGCCCCACTCCCATTTAGTTCTGTCTTTTAAGCGGTCTAAATTTGTACGAGCACGTACAACCGGATAGTATTTACCATCTTCGATATATTCATAGCAGCCTTTACTTTTAATTCGCATTTTGCAATTTGTATGATCGTTATGCCATTGTCCTAGTTTGTCACCTTCGCCATAGCCATGGTATACTTCGCCTTGATACCAAATCCCATCCGTGTTGTAAAGGATAGGCTGTCTTCCACTTTTTATCAGCACATCACGCAAATATCTAATTTTTGCATCGTTTTTATTGATTGCATCACGACTTAATTTAGCATAACAATAATTGATGTTTTTCGATTGCATAAATCCGATGATGTAAACAAGTGTTGCTTTCATTTTTGGACCTTCTTCAGGATCCTTACGCTTATCAAAAAGTTCTTGAATGACAGGCCTAAATTCTGGATGTGTTTCAGCAAGTCCAGCAGGATAACTACTACGTATATCTACGTGATGCATGTTATCATAAACAAAATCTGATCCAGTGAAAGCTTCAAAATCTTCTTCAATACAAATCCAAGGTTTTGCTATTTCTTCTTTAGCTTTTAGCCCTTCTGCTTCAGAACACTTATATTTTTCAAGATTTATATTATGTTTTTCGCAAAGTTGTTGAAAATTTTTAAAGGCTTTTCTACCTGATAATTTTTCACCAGTATCTTCATTGGTGTAGATACTAGATCTAAATTGTATGCGCAAATTACTATCAGCAGTAATTACTATTTCTGCCGCATTGTTACCCTTGCAAAATTGATAACTAAAGTCTGAAAATACATTTAGCATACTGATACCACCAGAATTAGTACGTTGTGTTGTACCATATCCTGATTGGCCAAGTAAATTAAGTATGCGATTGAATATTCTTGCGTTGTTATCAGTTGGCTCTAACAGGGTAACAGGTATATTCAAATAATTCAGTTTTAAGGAAAACGGTTGACTGTCTGCATTAATACTTGTCAATATATCGTTTAGTTCTTTTTCAACTTCTTTGTTTTTACACGTTAAATAGTGCATAATTACCTCCTAATTGAATTACTCCTAGCGCCGATAACTAGTAGGTCGACCATTACCAGCGCTAGTTTCGTTGAGGAGATTATAGCATAGGGACTTACACTTACATTTTAACAACAACCATTATAAGATGCCCCAGCTAATTATTTAGCTATTAAATTATCTAACGATAAATTGTTTTTATCGCCATCTTTAAAATATATCTTTATTGATGGGTCAAGGCCACCAGGTGATTTAAACCACATATAGATTAATCGATGCAATGCGATGTTAGTAGGTGCGTGCAATTTAGTATTCCAAACATAAACGCTCCAGTAGCCATTTGCATTACGATAGATTGGAAGCTTAGCACCTCGACCAAAATACTTGTTTGATCCAGTGCCTGGCTTTGATAAGTCATTGATACTGTAGATATTCCACAGCTTTGTTTTTTCATCAAACACCACTTCAGTGATGCCTCTATTCTCTAATATTTTTTTATTCATGCTATACCTCCGAGCTAATGCTCACCACAAGTATACTACCTTTTTTTTTTTTTGTCAAGACTTTATACAAAAATTTTATCACTCATAGCAATAC
>OLZC01000456.1_pt1 | contig 14372 bp, 12 predicted proteins | sample 1644391 | NCBI WGS metagenome assembly OLZC01 (sample SAMEA103958140, study PRJEB25191) | human gut metagenome | biome: human-associated habitat [ENVO:00009003]; feature: intestine environment [ENVO:2100002]; material: feces | place: Germany | collected 2013/2015
TCGACGAGCTGCACACCATCGTGGGCGCAGGCTCCGCCGAGGGCGCCGTGGACGCTGCCAACATCCTGAAGCCCGCCCTGAGCCGCGGCGAGATCCGCGTTATCGGCGCCACCACCCTGAACGAGTACCGCAAGTACATCGAGAAGGATGCCGCACTGGAGCGCCGCTTCCAGCCTGTCACCGTGGGCGAGCCTACCCCCGAGGCCACGCTGGAGATCCTGAAGGGCCTGCGCGACCGCTATGAGGCGCACCACAAGCTGACCATCACCGACGAGGCGCTGGATGCCGCAGTGCAGCTGTCCAAGCGGTATATCGGCGATCGGTTCCTGCCGGACAAGGCCATCGACCTGATGGACGAGGCCGCTTCGCAGGTCCGCATGACCGCCGAGAGTTCCTCTCCGGACCTGAAGGCCCTGGAGGAGAAGATCACCGCCCTGCACCGGGAGAAGAACGATGCCATCGCCGCCCAGGACTTCGAGAAGGCCGCGCAGCTGCGCGATATCGAGAAGGACTATCAGGAGCAGGTGGACATCGAGCGCGACAAGTGGCGCAAGAGCCTGTCCCAGAACCGGGGCACCGTCACCGCGGATGATATCGCCAAGGTGGTGGCCGGCTGGACCGGTATTCCCGTCACCCGCCTGACCGAGGATGAGTCCATGCGCCTGCTGAAGCTGGAGGAGAAGCTCCACCAGCGTGTGGTGGGTCAGGACGATGCCGTGACCGCCGTGGCCAAGGCTATTCGCCGCAGCCGTGTGGGTCTGAAGGACCCCAAGCGGCCCATCGGCTCCTTCCTGTTCCTGGGCCCCACCGGCGTGGGCAAGACCGAGCTGTGCAAGACCCTGGCGGAGTCCATGTTCGGCGACGAGAACGCCATGGTGCGTATCGATATGTCCGAGTACATGGAGAAGCACACGGTGTCTCGCCTGATCGGCTCGCCTCCCGGCTATGTGGGCCACGAGGAGGGCGGCCAGCTCACCGAGAAGGTGCGCCGTAAGCCCTATTCCGTGGTGCTGTTCGACGAGATCGAGAAGGCCCATGAGGATGTGTGGAACATCCTGCTGCAGATCCTGGAGGACGGCGTTGTCACCGATTCCCAGGGCCGCCGGGTGGACTTCAAGAACACCGTCATCGTCATGACATCCAACGTGGGCGCCCGGAACATCACTGATGCCGCCGCCAAGCTGGGCTTTGACGGCGACGAAAAGGGCGGGAAAGAAACTGAGGAGGCTCGCTTCGCCCGTATCCGCGAGGCGGTCATGACCGACCTGAAGCACACCTTCCGCCCCGAGTTCCTGAACCGTATCGATGAGATCATCGTGTTCCGCCAGCTGACCCAGGAGAACATCGTGGAGATCGCTCGCCGTATGCTCACCGTTACCGGCAAGCGTATGGCCCAGCAGGGCATCACCCTGATCTCCGACGATGACGCCGTGGCCGAGTTGGCCCGTGACGGCTTTGATCCCCAGTACGGTGCCCGTCCTCTGCGCCGGGCCATCCAGAACCAGGTGGAGGATGCCGTAGCGGAGTTGATGCTGGAGGGTAAGCTGAAGTCCGGCGATACCGCCCATGTCCGTCTGCGGGATGGCAAGGTGGTCATCGACAGCGAGGCGGTTCCTGCTGAAGCTGTGTCTGCGGCGGAAGCGCCCGCCGAGACGGCCGCTATCCCTGCGGAGAAGTAAACAAAAAGGAACGCCCTTGGGCCATTGCCCAAGGGCGTTCCTTTTTTGTCCTATTGCTTCTTCGCGCGGAGAGAAGGTTTACAGGGTATCCAGCGCCTGCTTCAGGTCGGCGATGAGGTCCTCGGCGTTCTCCAGACCCACGGACAGACGGATCAGGCCGGCGGCGATGCCGGAGGCGGCCAGTTCCTCCTCGGTGTAGGTGGAGTGCGTCATGGAGGCGGGGTGCTCGATCAGCGTCTCGGCGTCGCCCAGAGACACAGCCACCGTCACCAGGTGCAGGGCGTTCACCAGCTTCACGCCGGCGGCACGGCCGCCCTTGACCTCGAAGGACAGCATACCGCCGAAGTCCCGCATCTGCCGGGCGGCGATGTCGTGGCCCTCGTGGCTCTCCAGGCCGGGATAGTAGACCTTCTCCACGGCGGGGTGCTTATCCAGGAACTCCGCCACCAGCCGGGCGTTGAGGCAGTGCTTCTGCATCCGGATCTCCAACGTTTTCAGGCCCCGGAGGATCAGGAACGCGGAGAAGGGATCCATTACCGCACCGGTCATGTCCTTCAGGCCGAACATCCGCACCTCATTGCAGAAGGCGGCGGAGCCTACCACGAAGCCCGCGATGACGTCGCCGTGGCCGTTGAGGTACTTGGTGGCGGAGTGTACCACCACATCGGCGCCCAGTGCCAGCGGGTTCTGCAGGTAGGGGGAGGCGAAGGTGTTGTCGCACACCACCTTGATGTCCTTGTTGTAGCCGTGGGCCAGTGCCGCCACGGCAGAGATGTCCGCGATCTTCAGGTTGGGGTTGGCGGGCGTCTCCAGATACACCGCGCAGGTGTTGGGCTTCAGCGCCTTGCGCACGGCATCCAGGTCGGAGGTGTCCACAAAGCTGACCTCCACGCCGTAGCGAGTCATGCCGTGGTTCAGAAGGGAGAAGGTGCAGCCGTACAGGGTGCCGTCGGCCACGATATGCTTGCCGGCGCCGGCTACGGTCCACAGCGCGGAGGAGATGGCACCCATGCCGGAGGCGGCGGCCACGCAGGCCTCACCGCTTTCCAGGGCAGCGACCTTGGCCTCCAGCACCGAGGTGGTGGGGTTGGACAGGCGGGTGTAGATATAGCCCGCTTCTTCACCGGCGAAGCGGCGCCCGCCCTGCTCACAGCTGTCAAATACGAAGGTGGAGGTCTGGAAAATAGGGGTGGTCAGTGCGCCGTACTGGGTGTCCTTCACGTTTCCGGCGTGAATGGCTTTTGTACCGAAGCCGCAATCCTTGTTCAGCATGGGTCGTCCTCCTTGCACTATAATGTAACAATAAAGTGTACAGGACCATACGGCCCTTTGCCATAAGGGTAACATATCTGAACCCGACGGTGGTAGCGGCAAAATGCGCCAGCTCGCTATCAATTGGAATTGTAGCCAAAACAGATAATTTCGGAATATATTTTTGTGCAGAATGCTGTATTGCGTGGAAAACGAAAAAAGTTTTAGCGGAAATTAGACATCGTGCCGAAAAATACGGCAAAATGGCGGCGGATTTTTGTCGGGGAACATGATAAATGAAACAGATAACGATGGGCGCGATTTGCGGGAAACGGTTGCCATTTCCCCCGGAATGTGGTATAAGAGAGACAGAGAGTGCGCCCGGTGTCCGCCGGGTACATGCAGCTTACAGGAGGTCATCACCATGAAGAAGATCATTGCCACCACCAATGCCCCCGCCGCCATCGGTCCCTATTCCCAGGCCATCGACTGCGGCAGCTTCCTGGTCACGTCCGGCCAGGTGCCCTTTGACCCGGCTACCGGCGAGTTCGTCCCCGGCGGCATTACCGAGCAGACCCGTCAGGTACTCACCAACATCAAGGCCATCCTTGAAGCCGCCGGTCTGACCATGGACAATGTGGTCAAGACCACCGTATTCCTGCAGAGCATGGGCGATTTCGCCGCCATGAACGCGGTCTACGCTGAGTTCTTCACTGAGGGGCAGTACCCTGCCCGCAGCGCCGTGGAGGTCGGTGCGCTGCCCCGGGGCGCGCTGGTGGAGATCGAAACCATCTGCGTGAAGTAAGCAAAGATCTCCGCCGATATAAAACGGCAAAAATAAAGCGAGGAAGTCCGGCAGGGCTTCCTCGCTTTATTTTTCGTAGCGTATCAGGTCGGCGGCGGTGCAGTCCAGGGCAGAGCATATCTTTTCCAGCACGTAGCTGTCGTAGCGGACGACCTTGTTCTTATAGTAGTTGTCGATGATGGGGTAGCGGATGCCAGTGCGCTTGGCCAGCTCGTAGCGGCTGATACTGCGCCGGGTCAGTACCTCGTCCAGCGTCAGGTAGACCTTGCCCATGATACACCTCCTGAGATATTCTGCTATACATTTTATAAAGTGTATATGGGCTTGACAATTTATTCATTGGAGTATATATTTATATAAGGATATAACGGAATATCCAAAAAATGCCAAAAATAAGAGGAGGGTATTTATGAAAAAGTTGTTGGCGACTATCCTGGCGCTGGTCATGGCCATCGGCGTCACCACCACCGCGTGGGCGGACGGTGAGGGAACTACTGCGAATGTCGCAAAAATCGGCGAGAACGGGTATGCGACCCTGGCAGAGGCTATCACGGCGGCACAGGCGGGCGAGACCATCGTGCTGCAGGCGAATGCTGCGATAAATTCCAACACTCAGATCACGAAGGATGTGGCTATTGATCTGAACGGCAAAACCGTGACCGTGACGACTGTTGGAAGTCAGAACGCTTTTGAAGTCCAGAATGGGGCTACGTTTACCATTAAGGACAGCGGGACTGGCGGAAAGCTTGACTTGGGCAAGTTTGGCATTATGCTGATGAACTCGAAACTCAAGATCGAGGGCGGCGAGATCAAAGTGAGTCCGGCTAACCCCGGCGCAGGTGTTGTTGTGGCAGCTATCGGAGACTCTGAGGTTACTATGACTGGCGGTAAGGTAGTTGCGACGAACACGGCCTGCTTCAATGCCGGCTATTTTGGTAAGCAGACCTTCAATATTTCTGGCGGTACGCTGGAGAGTAAGGGTGCTTCTACCGCATTGATGGGTATTAGCAACAATTACGGTGGACATACGGAAATGACCATCAGCGGCGATACGCAGGTGGTGATGAAGGATGCTGCGGGCAATGCTGGCAGCTTGGTTTCTGATGCGACGGGCAACGATGTGATCAAAGTTGTTGGAGGAACCTCCGATAGTGATATTACGGCCTACACAGAAGCAACTGCGCCTGTTGTTTTGACGGGTGATGGTACATATCACATTGGAACGACTGCGGCAAACGCGGCTGTGCGTAATGCAGCAAGTGGTCAGACTGTTACCGTTGTTAAGGGCAATGCAGCTTTGACTGAGGTTCCTGTGGGTGTGGTGGTCGTTCCCAATCAGGGCACTACCGTGACCGTCAATGGTGTGCCCGTGACCGGTGATTCCTACACCGTCCCCGCCCGCTACTACTACAACTCCACCACTACTACCACCGACACCAAGACGGACGGTACCAAGGGCAGCCCCAAGACCTTCGATGCCGGTATGGGCATCTATGCAGTCAGCGCTCTGCTGAGTGTCACCGGTATGGCCTGCGTGGGCAGGAAAAAGTTCTGATCTGCTCTCGACGGCGGTGTGATACCCCGGGCCGCCGAAGAAGATAAAAGGAGAGACCGGCAGGGCCGGTCTCTCTGCTTTTTTTATTCATTCCCCCGTTAGCTCCGACAGTGTGTGCTGCAGAATGTCCACGAACTGCTGGCCGTAGTCCGTCAGCGGTACGTCCCGGGGCCGTATGACCCCAAGGCGCATATCCGGCACGTCGCCGATCAGCGGCAGCGTCATCAGCCGGTCATCGCCGTAGCCGTCCGGCAGTACGCCGCTGCCGGTGGAAACGCAGTCCGTGTGGGCCATGACATTGTAGGCCGTGGCGCGGTCACTGACGGACACTACCCGGTCAAACTCCGCGCCGGTGCCTACCACCGCCTCCTCGGCGAAGTGGTAGTTGCTGTCCGACTGGGTAAATACCGCGTAGGGATAGGCATACAGCTGCTCCAGGCGCACGGCGCGTTCGCCGGACAGGGGGTGGCCCTTCCGCAGAAACACCCGGGGGCGGATGTCCACCAAAGGCTGGAACGTCAGGTTCTTCTCCCGCAGGATACGGCCGATGAAATGCTCTGTCATGTCCGACACGAAGATGATGCCGAAGGCGCTGCGCCGCGCCGTCACCTCGTCGATGACCGCTGCCATCTCCATCTCCTTGAAGCTCACCTGGATATGCGGCTCGTCCAGCAGGTGCAGGAACTCCACGAATGCCTTGGCGCAGAAGGGATAGCGCTGTGATGCCACCGACAGGGATACCCGGTCGGCAGCCCGGCGCTCGCTGTAATAGCGCTCCAGCTTCCGGCTGCGCTCCACCAGCGGCGCGATCTGCGCCGTCAGCTCCCGGCCCTCCTCCGTCAGCGTCACGCCCCGGTTGGTCCGCAGAAAGATGGTCACGCCCAGCTCCCGTTCCACCTCGGCGATGGCCGCCGACAGGGCCGACTGAGACAGAAACAGGTTCCGCGCCGCCCGGTTCATGGACCCGCAGCGGTCCACCTCCAATATGTAGCTCATTTGCAGCAATGTCATCGCGCCGCGCCCCTTTCCCGTCGTTTTCTGCCCTCACTATACCAAAAACCGCGCCCCCTGTAAATAGAATTGACAGATATACGGCCCATCGTGTATAATCGCCGGTGATATACCGTATATATTGCTCTATATAGGAGGCGTACTATGAAACGAGTTATCACCGCTCTGCTGGCGGTCCTGCTGGTCCTGTCACTGGCGGCCTGCGGCAGCGGGGTCGAGACAAAGAAGCTGGCGGGCACCTGGACGTGTACGATCGATGTGACTGACCGCATGAACGCGGCGGCGGAGCAGGCGCTGGGTCTGTCCGCGGCGGACGGCGCGGCGAAGATGCCGCTGCAACTGGTCCTCACCGTGGCCGAGGACGGCGCTGGATGCCTATGCCGCGGCGCTGCACCCGGCGGCGGTGGAGAGCGTCTATGCCGCCGCGGAGGAGCAGGGCCTCTCCCGTGAGGAATACGACGCGGCCATGGAGAAGGCCGGCATCACCATGGACGATATGGTGGCGGCCATTTTCGCCGGGGTGGACGAGGAGGAGCTACTCTCCCTGCTCACCGGCCGCAGCGCCGCAATCACCGGCTATTGCAGGGCGGAGGGCGGACAGCTGTACCTGGCGGATACCGCCGCCGAACTGGCCGAGACGGCGGACTGTCTGAGCTATACCCTCTCCGATGGGACCATGACCTGGACCGACGCGCAGGGTGAGCTCAGCAGCCAGCTGACGGAGGAGGAGCAGGAGCTGCTCCGCGTGCCCCTGACTTGGACAAAACAGGCGGAGAGCAAATAAAAAAGAGCGCCCGCAGGGCGCTCTTTTCCTTTGCCTCATGTCTCAAAAATCCAGCTCCGTGCGGGTGCAGATCTCCTTGATCTTGGCCTGCAGGCGTTTCAGATCCTCGAAGGTCTCCGGCTTTTTCCGGGGGTCCCGCAGCAGGGCGGCGGGGTGATACAGCGCCATCATCAGGCAGCCGTCCTTCTCGAAGAACTGACCGTGCTCCTGGCTGATCTTAAAGTCCGGGCGGATGATCTCCATGGCGCTGACGCGGCCCAGACACACAATGATCTTGGGCTGCATCAATGCCCGCTGCCGCTGGAGATAGCCCTTGCAGGCGTCCTTCTCCGTGTTCATGGGATCCCGGTTCTCCGGCGGGCGGCACTTAACGGAGTTGGTGATATACAGGCGGCTGCGGTCCAGCCCGATCATCTTCAGCATATCGTCCAGCAGCTTGCCGCCCCGGCCCACGAAGGGCTCGCCCTGCTTGTCCTCGTTAGCGCCGGGGGCTTCGCCGATGATCATGATCTCCGCATCCTCCCGGCCCACGCCGAAGACCACGTTGGTGCGCGTTTCCGCCAGTGTACAGGCGTGACAGTGCAGACATTCCTGCCGCAGGGCTTCCCACTCGGTCATAGTCGTTTCTCCTTTATCTCTCTGCGAACGGGCTTACTTTTCCAATCTGGACAGTAGCCACGCTTCAATGTTCTTCGTAATATCCGCAGTGTATGCCTTTTCGTTGAGTATCTCATGCCGCAGGCCCGGATACAGCTTCAGCGTGCAGTCCCGCATACCGGCAGCCCGGAAGGCGTCATAGGTCTGGCGCACGCCCTTGCCGCAACTGCCCACCGGGTCCTTGTCGCCGGCTACGAACAGCACCGGCATTTCCCTGTCCATCTGCCGCAGATGGCTCTGCCGCTGGTTGAAGCGTATGCCGTGCAGCATCTGGCGGAACAGGCCCACCGTGGCGTCCGCGCCGCAGAGGGGGTCGGCGATGTAGTCGTCCACGTTGCTCTCGTCGGCGGAGAGCCAGTCCACCTTCGTGCGGTTGGGGGCGAACAGCTTGTTGTAGCTGCCGAAGGCCAGCTCCGTCACCAGCTCGCTGGTGGCGTTCTCGCCGCTGACGGCGGCGATGGCATTGGCCAGCGCCAGCCCGCCGGTGATGGCTGCCTGGGGCTGCCAGCCGGTACCCATGATGACCGCCGCCTTCACCGTGCCAGGATAGCGGATCAGGTATGTCCGGGTCAGGAAGGAGCCCATGCTGTGCCCCATGATGCACAGCGGCACATCAGGATAGCGCTGCTTCAGCCGCTGGTGCAGGATATAGATATCGTCCACCACCGTATTCCATGTGCTGCCCTGACCGAAATACACCGGCGTTCCGCCCTCCGGCAGCGATTTCCCGTGACCCAGATGGTCGTGACCGGCCACCGCGATGCCCTGTTCATTCAGGGCGCGGGCAAAGCCGTCGTACCGGGCGATATGCTCGGCCACGCCGTGACAGATCTGCAGTACAGCGCGGACGGCCACGCCCTCCGGCTCCCACAGCATCCCGTGGAGCTGGGTCTTGCCGTCGCTGGACAGAAACGTGAATTCACTCAAATTTGTCATGGTGTATCCGCTCCTTTCATGGTATAATTCTTATCATCATACAGTGTACCACAAAAATCCGGAAATGAAAAGAGGGTTCGCCATGTCGCAGTACATATTGGCGCTGGATCAGGGCACCACCAGCTCCCGCGCCATCGCCTTTGACCGGTCGGGGAATATCGCCGCCCTAAGCCAGCAGTCCCTGCCCCAGCACTATCCCCAGGCGGGGTGGGTGGAGCACGACCCCCTGGAGATATGGGACACCCAGCGCCGCGCCGCGGCGGAGGTCATCGCCCGGCTGCCGGAGGGCAGCGTGGCGGGGATCGGCGTCACCAACCAACGGGAGACGACGATCCTCTGGGATAAGGCCACCGGTGAACCGGTGTACAACGCCATCGTCTGGCAGTGCCGCCGGACGGCGGAGCTGTGTGAGGAGCTGAAGCGCCGGGGGCTGGAGGAGCGTATCCGCTCGGCCACGGGGCTGCTGATCGACGCCTACTTCTCCGGCAGCAAGATCCGCTGGATACTGGACAATGTGCCCGGCGTCCGCCGCCGGGCCGAACGGGGCGAGGTGCTGTTCGGTACCGTGGAGAGCTGGTTGATCTGGAAGCTCACCGGCCGGCATGTCACCGACTACGCCAACGCCAGCCGCACCATGCTTTTTGATATCCACCGCCTGGCCTGGGATGAGGAGCTGTGCGGCATTCTGGGGGTCCCTACGGCCATGCTGCCGCAGCCCGTGCCCAACAGCGCCGTCTACGGCACGGTGCAGCCCAGTATCCCGGGGCTGGAGTCCCTGGCGGGCGTCCCGGTCTGCGGCGCGGCGGGCGATCAGCAGTCCGCCCTGTTCGGCCAGACCTGCTTCGCTCCCGGCGAAGCCAAGAACACCTACGGCACCGGCTGCTTCACCCTGATGAACGTGGGCGAAAAGCCTGTGCGCTCCCGCGCCGGACTGTTGACCTCCGTGGCCTGGCAGGTGGACGGAAAGACCACCTATGCCCTGGAGGGCAGTGTGTTCAACGCCGGCAGCACCATCCAGTGGCTGCGGGATGAGCTGGGTATCATTTCCTCGGCGCCGGAGATCGACGTGCTGGCCGCCACAGTGCCGGACAGCGGCGGCGTGGTGGTGGTACCGGCCTTCACGGGCCTGGGTGCGCCTTACTGGGATATGTACGCCCGGGGCGCTATTCTGGGCGTCACCCGGGGCACAGGACGGGCGCACATCGCCCGGGCGGTGCTCAGCTGTATCGCTGCCCAGGTCACAGACCTGATGCTGGCCATGCGCCAGGATGCCGGCTGCGATATTGCCCTTCTGCGGGCAGACGGCGGGGCCAGCGTTTCTGATGTGCTGCTGCAAATGCAGGCAGATCTGCTGCGTATCCCTGTGGATCGGCCGGAGATGGTGGAGACCACCGCCTTCGGCGCGGCGGCGCTGGCGGGGCTGAGCTGCGGCTTCTGGCGGGATATGGACGAGATCGCCGCCCTGCGCCGCAGCCAGAGGATGTTCCTGCCGGAGCGCCCGCAGGCGGACTGCGACGCCTATTACCGTCTGTGGAAACGGGCTGTTTCCCGGGCCGCTGACTGGATAGAGCATTAAGTAAACAGTGTGTAAATTTCGCCACATAGCGCTTGCAACCGCTGAAAAAACGCGCTATACTGGCGTCAACAGGAATACATGCCGTGCACTGTCCCGCGTGTGTACGCGGTGGGAGAGCCGGGAGATATGGAAAGGAGCTATTATCTATGGGTATTCTCAATGACATCAGCAAGAAGGCGCAGGAGTACGCCGGCATCGCCGTGGACAAGGCCAAGGACCTGGCCGAAGTGGCCGCGGACAAGGCTCAGACCCTCAGTGACACCGCCAAGACCAATATGGCTATTATGAACGAGCAGCGCGAGCTGGAGAAGAACTACCGCGCCATCGGCGAGTGGTTCGTGGCGGAGCACCAGAGCGACATCCCCGACGCCGTCAAGGACGTGGTGGCTGCCGTCAACGCCAGCAAGGAGCGTATCGCCCAGCTGGAGGCCAGCAAGCCCCGGAAGGACGAGCCGGCGGTGGACGAGTCTGAGGTGACCTTCAAGGTCTGCCCCGTCTGCGGCGCCGCCAGCGACAGCAAGTTCTGCCCCCACTGCGGCGCGCCCATGGGCGAGTAAAATACAGAAAAAAGAGGACCGCCGCCGGCGGTCCTCTTTTGCAAGCGCTTCATAAAAAGGAAGGCCCGCGAGGGCCTTCCTTTTACTTTTCGTTGGGCATCTTCCAGCCGTTGTGGTCGGTGTGCAGCAGATGGTGGGACTTTTCGCCCAGCGGAGCTTTCAGGAATTCCCGGTACAGCGCCTGCACGTCCTTGTTCCGGTGGGAGAACCGCACCTTGGCACTCTTGTCGATGCTCCACAGGATATCGCCGCGATATGCCGCCAGCTCCTGCCCGTCATGTATGGGCTGCCCGCCGCCGCCGGCGCACCCGCCGGGACAGGCCATCACCTCAACGAAGTCGTAATCCACATCGCCCTCGTCGATGGCGTGCATCAGCTTACGGGTGTTGCCCAGTCCGCTGACCACTGCCACGCGAACGTTGCCCGCGCCGGGGATGGTGAATACGGCCTCCTTCCAGTTGTCCATACCGCGCACGGCGGAGAAGGCGTCCGGCTTCGGTTCCTTGCCGGTAATGAGATAGTACGCGCTCCGCAGAGCCGCGTCCATCACGCCGCCGGTGGCGCCGAAGACCACCGCCGCGCCGGTGCCGGTGCCCAGCGGACTGTCAAAGGGTGTTTCTGGAAGCACCGCGGGATTGATCTGTTCGCCCCGCAGCATCCGCACGATCTCGCGGGTGGTCAGCACAACGTCCACGTCCGGGTCGCCCTGCTCGTCCTTCATGGTGGGCAGCGCACACTCCGCCTTCTTGGCGGTGCAGGGCATGATGGACACCACAAACAGCTTCTTGGGGTCCACGCCGATCTTCTGGGCAAAGTAACTCTTGGCGACGGCACCGAACATCTGCTGGGGGCTCTTGGCCGTGGACAGGTTGCCGATGTAGGCGGGGAACTGGCTCTTGACGAACCGCACCCAGCCGGGGCAGCAGCTGGTGAACATGGGCCAGTGATATTTGTTCCGGTGGGTAAAGCGCTCGATGAACTCACTGCCCTCCTCCATGATGGTCAGGTCGGCGGCGAAGTTGGTGTCGAACACATAGTCGAAGCCCATGGTCTTCAGCGCCGTCACCATGCGCTCCGCCGTGGCAAACTTGGGGTCCAGATGATAAAACTCTGCCCAGGCCGCCCGCACCGCCGGTGCGACCTGCACCACGGTGATCCGGTCCTTGTTCGCCAGCGCGTCGAACACCTTGCCGGTGTCGTCGTGCTCCTGCAGACCGCCCACGGGACAGTGGGTGATGCACTGGCCACAGAAGGTGCAGTCGCTCTCGCCCAGGGTCCTGGTGTGGGCCACACCCACGGTGGTGCGAGTACCGGTGCCCATCAGGTCCCAGATGCCCATGCCCTGGACCTTTTCGCATACCTGGATGCACCGCATACACTTCACGCAGCGGTTTTCGATACGCACCACCGGATTGGAGTAGTCCGTGGGGATGTTCTTCAGGTCGTCGATATAGTGGTCGCCCAGCAGGTTATAGTCGTTGGTCAGCTGCTGGAGCTTGCAGTTGCCGCTGCGGGTGCACTTGGTGCACTTCGTCTCATGCTGGCTCAGCAGCAGCCGCAGATTGACTCGCCGGGCCTCGCGGACACGGGGTGAGCTGGTGTATACCACCATGCCCTCGCTGACAGCGCTGTCGCAGGAGGGCACCAGCCGTGCATAGCCCTCCACCTCCACCATGCAGATGCGGCACGCGCCGATCTCGTTGATGTCCTTCAGATAGCACAGGGTGGGGATGCTGATCCGCAGGGTCTGGGCCGCCTCCAGAATGGTGGTGCCTTCCGGCACCGATACGGTCCGCCCGTCGATGGTCAGAGTTACCATTTTTCGTTCCTCCCTCCCCGGAAAATGCCGTAGCCGTAGTGGTCGCACCGCAGGCAGCGGGACGCCTCGGTCCGCGCGCCCTCCTCGGTGAGCCCGCACTCGATATCCTCAAAGTCGCACCGGCGCTCGCAGGCCTCGCGTTCCGTGGTGTTGATGCGTCCGTGGGGTGCGCGGTTGTTCAGCCGCGGTGCCGGGATGTCCAGTTCTACCTTGATCTCATGCCGGAAGCCCAGGTGCTCGTCGATGTTGGCCGCCGCCACCTTGCCGGCGGCAATGGCGCGGATAGCGGTGGCCGGCCCGGTGACGCAGTCACCACCGGCGAATACGTTATCCATGTCGCCCACTTGGCCAGACAGTCCCGCTACGAACGTGCCGCGCTTGATGGGTACGCCCGCCTGCTCGAAGCCCTGGATCTCGATGCCCTGGCCGATGGCCACCACGATGATATCCGCCGGGATGCGTACCTCCGGCAGGTCGGCCTTGTTGGGCCGGGGCCGCCCGGACTTGTCCGCCTCGCCGATGATCTGGGGCTGCACCCACAGCGCGGCGGCATTGCCATCCTCGTCGGCCTCGATGTGGGAGGGCGCCATCAGGGCGGCGATCTCCGCACCCTCGGCCATGGCGCCCGTCACCTCGTCCGGCAGAGCGGTCATGTCCTCGATGCGGCGGCGGTACACGCACGTCACCTTTTCCGCCCCCAGGCGGATGGAGCTGCGGGTCACGTCCATAGCCACGTTGCCGCCGCCGATGACCACCACCCGCTTGCCGGTGAAGTCCGGCATCACGTCGTCGCCTATGGAGCGCAGCATCTCCACCGCGGACATCACGTTCTTGCTGTCCTCGCCGGGGATGCCCACTTTCTTGTCCTGATGGGCGCCGATGGCGATGTACAGGCAGTCATACTCCTTCAGCAGGTCCTCTATCCACAGCTGGGTGCCCACGGTCACGCCGGTGTGTGCCTCAATGCCCAAAGAGAGGATGGAGGCGATCTCCGCATCCAGCAGGTGCCGGGGGAAGCGGTAGTTGGGGATGCCGTAGCGCAGCATACCGCCCAGCTTGCTGCACTCCTCGAAAATGGTGACCTTATGGCCCATCAGGGCCAGGTAATAGGCGCAGCTGAGGCCGCTGGGGCCGCCGCCCACGATGGCCACGGTCTTGCCGGTGGCCGGGGCGCAGGGGGGATTGGGCACCACGCCTGCGTGGTCCACGGCGTACCGCTTCAGGCCCCGGATGTTGATGGGATCGTCGATCATATTCCGGCGGCAGCGGGCCTCGCAGGGATGCTCACAGATGTAGGCGCAGGCGGTGGGCATGGGGTTGTCCTTGCGGATCAGGCGCACGGCGTCGGCGTAGCGGCCGTACTTGATGAGCACGAGATAGCCCGGGATATCCACGCCCGCAGGGCACAGCGCCACACAGGGAACGGGCTCGCGCATGCCGCCAAGGCAGCGGTGGCGCAGAATATGCTCTTCGTAGTCGTCGCGGAAGCCCTGCACGCCGTCAAGCACCAGGCGCGCCGCATCGCGGCCAATGGCGCAGTCGGCGCTGTTGACGATCACGCGCGCCACGCGCTCGATGATCGAGATGGTCTCCATCGTGGCTTCGCCCTCGAGCACCTGCTCCATCAGCTCCGAAAGCTGACCGAGGCCGATGCGGCAGGGAACACACTTGCCGCAGCTCTCACGCTGGGTAAAGCTCATGAAGAACCGGGCCACCTCCACCATGCAGGTGTCCTCGTCCAT
>OLZC01000464.1_pt1 | contig 14229 bp, 10 predicted proteins | sample 1644391 | NCBI WGS metagenome assembly OLZC01 (sample SAMEA103958140, study PRJEB25191) | human gut metagenome | biome: human-associated habitat [ENVO:00009003]; feature: intestine environment [ENVO:2100002]; material: feces | place: Germany | collected 2013/2015
CCCCGGTCACGGCCCTCCAGCTTGGCGGGGGTCAGGCGGCGGAGCGCGCCGAACACCTTATCCCGGATGAGGGCCAGCAGCTTGAAGGCGATATAGTGGTTGGACGCCTGCTCTGCGTAGCGCAGCACGCCGCGCAGCAGGGCAAACACCAGAATGCACCCGAAGGCCGTGCCCACGGTGGGCAGCGGGCTTTGCAGCCCGGCAGCGGTCAGGATGGCAAAACCGCCGAAAATGGTAATGAAGGTAGCGCAGAAGTGCCCCGCCACGCCCATGACGATGGCCGCCAGCATGATGGGCAGCATGGGCTTGACCAGCACGATGAGCCGCCCCACAATGGCAAAGGGGCTGCGATGATTGCTCTTGTTCATGCTCAGGCATCCTCCTCTTCCAGTGTTTCCAGCTGCCGCTGTGCCAGATACAGGCGGCTGTAAGCGGCGTTCTCACCGGTCAGGGTGATCTGCACCACGCAGGGCAGCGCACCGCTTTCGCCCAGCTGGAAGCTCAGGCCGTTTTCATCGGGGGCAAAGGTCAGGGCGGTGCTGAACCCGCCCTGGGTGCTCTTGATGCTGGTGCCATCGATCCGCAGGGTATAATCCTCGCCCAGCACGATCAGGCTGCGGCCCGTGGTGCGCAGGGCGCTCAGGATCTCGCCGGTGATGGCAGGCACGTCGCTCTGATAGAGGGACACTTCCTCCCCTGCGGCGTTCTGGATGGCGGCAACGGTGGCATCGGTGGTGCCGGAGGTGGATGCGGTGCGGTTGACGATGACCTTGACCGAGGTGGAGGCGGTGCCGTTGGAGACCACCACGGAGGTGGCACCCGTGGCAACGCCGGTGATGACACCGGAACCGCTGACGGTGGCAATGCTCTTGTCCTGGCTCTTGAAGGTCAGGCTCTGGCTGGCAGAGGCCGGCGACACCTTGCCGGTGATGGTCTTGGAGGAGCCCGGCTTAAGCACCACATAGTTGGTGTTCAGGGAGATGGACTGGCTGGAGACGGTGCTGGTGTTGGCCGCAACCACCGTAACGGTGGCCGTGCAGCTCACGTTGCCGTCCGTGGCGGTGATGGTGGCCTTGCCCACGCTGCGGGCCGTCACCTTGCCGTCACCGTCCACGGTGGCCACACTGGGGTTGCTGCTCATCCAGACGATGAAGTAATAATCGCTCTGCCCGCCGGTGTAAAGGTAGGCTTTGGGGCGCGGGTCGTCCGCCGTGATCTCCAGCTCCATCTCGGTCACTTCCAGCGCGAGCTTTGCGGAACTGTTCTCCGCGCGGGGCGCTGCCTGCGCCGCCAGCGGCGAGAGGGTCAGCGTTGCCCCCAGCAGCAGGGCACAGAGCGCCCGTCCCATCGGGTGAAAAGAATGTTTCATAGGGTCGAACGTCCCTCCTTTTTCGCTTCAAAGAATTGGCGTGCCGCACACAGGTACTTTTTTCGCGTCATGATCGTTCTCACTTTCGTTTCATTGTACACAGGATGCAAATTCTTTTCAAGCCGTTCGCCCTAAGAGTTCACAATTCGAGCCGCTTTTTGTGGAAACGCATAGTTTTTTGCAGCAAAAACTGTGCAAAAAATCCCATCCGGACAGTGTCTTTATGCCGGTTCCTCCGTGTAATATTGGGCCTGCGCGTTCCAAAGCTCATAGTATTTTCCGGCGGTGTCGGCCAGCAGGCGCTCGTGGGTGCCCTGCTGGATGACCTCGCCGTGGTCGAAGACGGCGATCTCATCGCAGAACTTGCAGGAGGACAGCCGGTGGCTGATGTAGATGGCCGTTTTGTCCCCTGCGATCTCGTTGAATTTGGCGTAGATCTCCGCCTCGGCCACGGGGTCGAGCGCGGCAGTGGGTTCATCCAGGATGATGAAGGGCGCATCCTTGTACAAAGCCCGCGCGATGGCGATCTTCTGTGCCTCGCCGCCGGAGACGGTCACGCCGTTCTCGTCCAGCTCCTGATACAGCGCCGTGTCCAGCCCCTGCGGCATCGCCGCCAGCCGGTCGCGGAAGCCCGCCTTTTGCAGGCAGTCGGTCACGCGGGCGGCATCGTATCCGGTGCAGGCCGCGACATTCTGGCCCAGCGGGAGGGCCAGCAGCCGGAAATCCTGAAAGACGACCGAGAAGATGTCCATGTACTCGTCGTAGCGGTACTTCCGGATGTCGATCCCGTTCAACAGGATGACTCCCTCGGTGGGGTCGTACAGGCGGCAGAGCAGCTTGATGAAGGTCGTTTTGCCGCTGCCGTTCATCCCCACCACGGCCAGCCGCCCGCCGACCTTGAACTTCATGTTCAGGTGGCGCAGGGCGTACTGCGCGCTGCCGGGGTAGCGGAAGGAGACATCCCGGAACTCCACCGTATACTGGCGGTCGCTCCGCTTTTCGGTGGTCAGACTGCCCTGATACATGTTGTTGGGCAGGTCGAGGTAATCGAAGATGTTTTTCATATAGACGCCGTTGATCTCCATCTCGGCCAGCATGTTCACAAGGGTGACAACGCCCTGGAACAGGTTGGCGGCCGCACCGAGGTACTGCGTCACGGCATCCAGACCGAACGCCCCGCCGCAGGCCTTGAGGCAGACGAAGAGATAGACCAGCCCCATCAGCAGCGCCGGCACCGCCGAGGAGGCCGACCGGAAGATCCCCATCGCGCCCCGGCGCAGCCTCGCGAAGGCATCCCACAGACCCACCATATAGCCGCTGACGACATTCTGGTACTGGTCGTACATCCGCAGGTCGGGAGCGTTCTTCGGCTCTTCCGGCAGGGTGAGCTGGACATGGAACATCCGGTTGCCCAGCTTCCCGGACTCCTGCAGCAGCGGCATATATTTGGCCGCCTGCCCCGCGAACACGGGCGACAGGCAGGCGGTGCAGACCATCACGGCCCAGAACGCCGCCAGAAACAGCGGGTGCCCCAGAAAGGCCAGCCGCCCATCCGGCACCGCCGCGGTGAACAGCCCCCAGCAGAGCACCACGCCGCCCAGAATCTGAAACAGTGCCGTGGCGATCTTTTCCACCAGCAAAATGCAGATCGTGCCGCCCGCACCCGATAGCCTGGCGTCCTGCTGGATCTGGCTGTACATGTCATAGACCCGCTGGCTGTCCTCATCCACGTAGTCGAGGGACATCTGTTTGTCCATATACGTTCGGGTCTGCCGCTGCCAGAGGTCGTCCGTTTCTGCTTCCTTCCAGTGGAACGCCGCCGTGCGCAGAAGGGTCAGCACGGCGGTCGTGCCCAGGGTCCAGAGCACCCAGACCATCAGCCGGTGCGGGTCCCGCCCGCCGGACAGTTCGCCCACCAGCTGGGCCGACAGCCAGACCGTGGCATAAGGGCTCAGCGCCGTGAGGGCGGCACTGGCAAAGGTGGCATAGAAAAACTTCGGCGACAGCTTCCAGAAGATGTTCCACTCCCGCCAGGCGTACCGGCACCCCTGCCGGATGGTGATCGTTTTGTTCGATGCGCTCATGCTTCGTTCTCCTCCCGGTAATACTGGCTCTGCACCTCAAACAGGTCGGCGTAGCCGCCGCCCCGTTTCAGCAGCTCTTCGTGGGTGCCCTCCTCGGCCACCCGGCCGTCCTTCAGATAGAGGATGCGGTCGCAGAAGCGGGTGGAGGCCAGCCGGTGCGAGATGAACAGGCTGGTCTTGCCTGCCGTCATCTCGTTGTATTTCTGGTAGATGTCGTTCTCGGCGATGGGGTCGAGCGCGGCGGTCGGTTCATCCAGCACCAGCACGGGCGCATCCTTGTACAGCGCACGGGCCAGCATCAGCCGCTGGGTCTGCCCGCCGGACAGCTCGACGCCGTCTTCGTAGACCTCCCGGCCGATCTGCGTTTCCAGCTGTTTGGGCAGGCTCTGCACCTTTTCGGTCAGGCCCGCTTCGTCCAGGCAGTGCCAGACGCGGGCCTCGTCGATGCCGGTGCGGCACTGGGCCACGTTCTCGGCCACAGTAGCCGACAGGACCGAGAAATCCTGGAACACCGCCGCGAACAGCTTGTAATAATCCCGGCGGTTATACGGGCGGATGTCCTGCCCATTGAGCAGGACGCGGCCCTCAGTGGGGTCGAGGAAACCGCAGAGCAGCTTGACCAGCGTGGTCTTGCCCGCACCGTTCAGGCCCACGATGGCGAGGTTCTCGCCGGGGCGGACGGTCAGGTCGAGCTTGTGGATGGTGTCCTTCTCCGCGCCGGGGTACCGGTAGCTGACCCCTTCGAGCTGCAGCTCATAGGGGGTGTCCAGCCGCTTTTCCAGCGGGAGGCCGTCCTCAAAGCGGAACGGTTCCGGATATTCGAGAAATTCCCGCACGGTGGAGATGTCGAGACACTGCTTGTGCAGTTTTGCAAACTTTTCCAGAATGCCGCTGACCCACTGGGCAAAGCCAGTAGCCGCACCGAAATAGAGCAGGAATTGCGAGACCGGCAGGCCCTGTTCCAGTGTCAGCCAGATCAGGTAGGCATAGGCCGCGCCGTTGCGCACCAGCAGCAGGGCCAGGTCGATGACATTGGCCCAGAGGTAGGCCGTCTCCCGCCGGAGCAGGAAGCCGTGGTAGAGCTGCATCGTGCTCTCCCAGAGTTCTTCCACCCACTCCCGCAGGCCGAAGATGCGGATATCCTTGCCGTACTGCCGGTCGGTGGCGACCTTCTGCACGTAGGCCAGCCGCTTCACATACCCGGCTTCCTCCTCGCGGTGGCGGTAGCCCCACTCGTTGATCCGCCGGGACGCCAGATAGCTGACGACCGATGTGGCGCAGACCAGCAGGCAGAGGCAGGCGTTCAGGCCGGACAACAGCAGCAGGTAGGCCCCGAAACCGAAGAGGTTGGTCAGGATCTCGCCCCAGCTCACCCAGAATGCTTCGACGGATTCATTGTTGGTGCTTCCGGCCCGGTCGGCCTTGGCGCTCAGATCCAGGAAGCGCTTGTCCAGCAGGTTCGGGTAGGAGGTTCCGGCCCGCTTGCGGGCCGAGAGGTCCAGGATATCGACCCGGACATTCATTTTTCCAAAGAGATTCAGTTCGCTCAGATAACTTTGCAGGAAGGTCAGTGCGACCAGCAGCACGGAAAAACCGCCAATGACCGCCAGCAGACGGCCCAGCGCCATCCCCTGTTCCAGCACCCGGAGCACCGCCGGGGCAAACAGCAGCTCCGCGATGGTCCTGCCCGCCGTGACCAGCGCCAGCGAGAGGCCGACCGTGAACACCGTCCAATGTCTGCCCCGCCATGCCACGCCCAGCATATAGGCCGTGATCTGCCAGAGGTCGTATTTTGGTTTTTGCTTCGTTTTGTTCGTTCCCGTTTCCATGTGGGATTCCCCTTTCGTTCGTCTGGGCCTATCCTATCACAAAAAATCGTCCCCGGCACAAATCGGGGACGAACGGTTCATTTTGGGGGATGAATTGCAACGGTTTCCTTGGTACAACCTCTCAGTCTCGCTTGCGCTCGACAGCTCTCCTGGTAGGAGAGCCTCTGGCGAAACCGGAGACGTTGCGAGGACTGCCAAAGCCTCTCCTACAAGGAGAAGTGGCAATGCGAAGCATTGACGGAGAGGTTGTACGAAGTTCCATTTTTACATTTGCGGGATCAAGATCTCCGTCGTGAAGGCTCCATCCTCGCTGTTGCGGCTGAGGTAACCGTCCAGTTTTTCGACGATGGCGTCGATGCGCACCAGCCCGAAGCCGTGGCCCTCGCCCTTGGTGGTGGCGAACCGCCCGGCAAGTTTTGTCTGCTTCTGGCTGGCCGTGAAGTTGGTGAACGAGATGTAGAGCTGGGTGCCTTTCATATCCATGTACACCCGGATGAGGCGTTCGGCTTCGGGCAGGGCGGCGCTGGCGTCCATGGCGTTGTCGAACAGGTTGCCGAGGATGCAGCAGAGGTCCAGCTCGCTCATCTTCAGCCGGACCGGGATGTGAGCGTCGATCTGCACCGGAATGTTCCGGCTCTTCGCGAGGGAGATCTTGCTGTTGAGGATGGCATCTGCCATGGCATTGCCCGTCTTGACCGCAAGGTCCACGGTGTTCAGGTCGGTGTCCAGCTGGTCAAGGTAGGCCCGGATGCCTTCCAGATCCCCCTGTGCCGCCAGGACCTTCATGGTCTGGATGTAGCCGCGGTAATCGTGCCGCCAGCCCCGCATCTGGCGGTACATGTTGTCCACCTCTTTGTAATGCGTCTCGATAAGCTCCCGCTGGTAGGCTTCGATGCGGTGATCCAAAAGCCTTGAAAAAAGTTTCAGCATCTGTTTTCCCTTCCTCTGCCTCATGTCCTCTCGATGATGGCCCGGTTCAGCGGCTCATAGCTGCCGCGCGGCAGGGGCAGCACTGTGCCGTCCGCCAGAACGACCTCCTTTTTGGTCACGCGGCGGATCTGCTTCAGGTTCAGGATCATCCCCCGCCCCACCCGGAAGAACTGCTCGTCCAGCTCTGCCTCGAACTCAGCCAGCGTCCGCTTGAGGGTATAGTCCTGCCTGGCGTGGACGGTCACATAGTTCTGGTGCACATCCAGATACCGCACCTCGTACAGCGGCAGACGGATCATCTCGCCGGAACGTTCGAGGTTCAGGCAGCGCTCGTTCCGGCGGTGCTTCTCCCACGCGCGGTCGAGCACGGCACAGAGCTTTTCGGGGCGGACCGGCTTCATCAGGTAATGGAGCGCGGCCACATCGTAGCCCTCGGCGATATAATCCGAGTAGCCGGTGATGAAGACGATCTGCACGGCTTCGTTCTCCTGCCGGACCGTTTTGGCCAGCGTGACACCATCTGCGCCGGGCATTTCCACATCCAGCAGTAATAAATCAAAGTTTTTATCCTCTTCGTAGCAGAACAGAAACTGTTCCGCCGAGGAAAAGGCCCGGCATTCCAGCGCGACGCCCCGCTGCTCTGCCCAGTGCGCCACGATGCCGCGCACATAGTCCGCATCCGCTGCGCTGTCGTCGCACACCGCTGCCCGATAAGCCATCCTGTTCTCTCCCCTCTGTTATCTTTTTTCCGATTATGACACATTTCCGGTGGGATTGCAACAAAAAAAGAGTCTGCGAACCTCCCTTCGTCATCGCTTGCGTGATGACACCTCCCTCAAAGAGGGAGGCTTTTCCGGCCTACCGCCACGCCAAGGCCCCCTCTCCGAGGGGGCTGGCACGGCAGCGCCGTGACTGGGGGGAGTATCGCAGCCTCTTGGGCTGGTTCTTAGTAGTTGTGCTTCTTCAGCTCAAAATAGCTCTGGGGATGTGCGCAGACGGGGCACTTGAGGGGTGCAGACTTGCCGATGTAAGTGTAACCGCAGTTCCTGCACTGCCAGACCTGCTGCTCTTCACGGGCAAAAACCTGATTGTTCTTCAGGTTCTCGGCCAGCTCGCGGTAGCGCTCCTCGTGCTCTTTTTCGATCTGAGCCACCATGGTGAAGAGCGCAGCCAACTGAGGGAATCCCTCTTCCTTGGCCTCTTTTGCCATGCGGGGATACATCTCAGTCCACTCATCGTGCTCGCCGCCCGCTGCCATTTCCAGGCAGGTCATAGTATCGGGGATGGAGCCGCCATGCAGGGCCTTGAACCACATCTTGGCGTGTTCCTTTTCGTTGGCGGCAGTCTCCTCAAAGATCGCGGCCAGCTGCTCATAGCCTTCCTTCTTGGCTACGCTGGCGAAGAAGGTGTACTTGTTGCGGGCCTGGCTCTCGCCTGCAAATGCTTCCCACAGGTTTTTCTCGGTCTTGGTGCCCTTGAGTTCCATAATCCATGCTCTCCTTTATTGTTGTGTGTATGTGTTCACCTCCGGCTGCAGCCGGGGCGTTCCTTCTGAGAGTATTATAGCAGAATTTGAACTCAAAATAAAGAATAATTCCTATTTATTTTAAGAATTATTTTCAGTTAGTGCTGCTTCAGCGCGCAGACGGCCAGGCTGAGGGCGCTCCATGCGGCCTGATACATCAGCACAGCGGCAACGGACAGGGTGCCGATGCTGCCCGCATAGGTCAGCAACACACCGATGGCCACCGAGAACCAGACCGACACCAGCTGCACCGTGGTGGCAGCCGTCTCGGCGTTCTGGGCCTGCTCGGCGGCGCGGAGACCGCCGATGAGGCTGACGAAGCCCTCATCGTGCAGCATACAGCAGCGGGCGGCGTTCTCCGGCTGCGCCGGGGCGGCGTTCAGGGCGTCGCACTGATCCTGTTCCAGCAGGGTGATCATGCCCTCCGGCAGATGGTAGGCGTCGGTGATATGCTTGGCGGTCAGGCTGGGGTCTTTGCAGGTGACCAGAAGGCGGATGTTCTCCTTCTGCAGCACTTCCAGCCCGCGGGCCGCATTCCGCCCGCCTGTGGAGTGCAGCACGAACATGGCGTGGAGATTGCCCGAAACCGCCAGATACAAGATCTGCAAGGTCCCATGCTGGGAGTGCTCTTCCTCGTACTCCGTTTCGGGCACGGGAACGCCCTCCTTTTCCATATAGGCGCGGTTGCCGATCAGGACACGGTTGTTATCGCACCAAGCCGCAAAGCCGAGACCGTAGTGGGTCTCCAGATCCTTGACGGGGTATAGGATGTCGGTGCGATCCTCAATGATCTGGCGGAACAGGCCGCGCAGAGTCTCGCAGCTCTGGTTCAGGATGCTGGCCGCATAGAGGATGGCGCGGTCGATGCGGCCGCCCTTGAAGATGCGGATGTCCTCCAGATTCACGCTGTCCGCAGTGAAAAGCTCGTCGGCGTCCACCTGCACGGTGTCCACGCCGCCCAGTTCTTCGATCGCGGCCCAGCCGGGAATGACCGCACCGGCAGCGGCGGCGCTCTTTTGCAGCCGCAGGGTGGCCAGACCGGCCACCAGCGTGGAGGAGAGCGGAGCGCCCATGCAGAGCATGGCGGTCATGGCCGCAGCCATGCCGTTGAATCCGCCGCCGAACAGCAGGAACGCCAGACCGCTGAGCACCGCAGCCCCCAGCAGGATGTACGACGTCTTGCGGGCGCGGCGCTCACTGGTGCGCTCGCCAAAGCTCTGTTCCAGCAGGACGTCGTCCCACTGGACCGGGCGGCTGAGCAGGACCCAGGGGTCCTTTTCGTCCAGACTGCGGGCAAGCATCCGGATCAGGTCTTTGTCCCTGACCCGGAACGCCCCCTGCAGCCCGGCCGGGTCTTTGGTGGCCAGGTCGTAGCCGTTTTTCACAGCGGCCAGCTGCACCCGGCTGCCCAGCAGGGCCATGAACAGCCCCAGCGCCGCGATGCCGGACAGCAGCGTCCAGCTGGACGTCTGGTAGCTCCTGGCGTTGAGCAGGGCGATGGCGGCTTCCAGCGCCGCACCGCAGGCGGCCAGCGCAGGCATGGTGTCCGCACTGGGGCGGCGGTCTTTTTTCAGGCCGCTCAGACCGTCCCGCAGGACGGGGTAGGCCACGGCTAGCGCCGCAGCCAGCACCAGCAGGTTGGCGGCGTAGAATGCCGCCGGAGCGACGACCGGGTCCAGCGAGGCAATGGGTGCCAGCAGGCCCGCCGCCGTCAGCCCGAAGTGGAGCAGCACCACAGCCAGGATGCCGCTGAGCACACAGCGCAGCGTGAGTTCTGCGCTCATCTTATGCAGCTTCTCGCCCACGGTTTCGGGGGTAGACTCTTCGGCAGCTTCCTCTGCCGGGGCCGCAGGCGTCTCGGCTGCGGATGCTTCGCCGGGCGCGGCTTTTGCAGCCGCTTCCGCAGGCTGGGCAGCTTCGGCGGGCGCGGCATCCGGTGCGGAGACCGGCGCTTCCGGTTCCTCCTCAAGGCCCACCAACGGGATGCTCATGCTGTCGTCCATGCTGGGCGGCGTCTCCCGCGTGGGGGCCGCAGGCGCGGCTTCGTCGTCGCCTTCCCCAAAGAAGCGGAAGGGCTGGGTCGGCTCCGGTCGGGCCTCTTCCGGCTCCGGCTTGCGGGTCCGGTCCTCGGCGAAGACCATCTTCGGCAGGGCCGCGCAGGCCTTTTCCTCGGCCTCCAATGCGGCGGTCTCGACGCCCAGCACCTCCTGCGGGGCGGGCGTGTCCGCTTCGGGCCGGGCCGGTTTCGGAGCCGGGAAGAGCAGGGCCTTGAGCTCCTGCATCTCGGCATGTTCCTTCTGCTCCTGCGGGGTCAGCGGGCCGCGCACATAGTTCTTCTCATATTTCGGCTGCTGCGGCTGCGGAGCGGGCTGCTTTTCGGCAGCCGACTTCCGCTCGGCCGGGGCGGCCGTGGCAGGCTGCACCGGCGGTTCCGGCTCCTCTGCCACAAAGAAGTCTGCGGCCAGCTCCAGATCAGCCTTCGGCTCCGCGGCCTCGTCCTCCCCGCCCAGCCGGATCTCACCCGTCGGCGGAAGTTCCTGCGGCATGGCAGGCTTTTCGGGGGCAGGCTCTGCCTCCTCCTTGGCGCGGCCCAGGATGCGGCCCAGGATGCTGCTTTGGGTCTTCTGCTTTGCAGGCTCCTGCTTTTCGTCGTCCCGGTGCTTCATCTCATCGGGCACCTGCGCCACACTGGTGCTGAAAAAGGTGCGGAATTTTTCTTCCTTGGCTGCGAGGTCCTCCGGGTTCGTTTTTTCAAAGCCGTTTTTACGGGCATCATTCATCGCCATTCGTTGTACCTCCCTGCTCAATCTCTGCGGAGCAGTCCGCGTTTATTCGCCTGCGCGCTGGCTCTGGATCTCATACAGAATGATGCCAGCCGCCACCGAGACGTTGAAGCTGTCCACGCCGGTGCCCTGTGCGGCCATATCCAGCCGCACCACGCCGTCGCAGAGCTTTTTCACCATCGGCGAGACGCCGCTGCCCTCGCTGCCCAGCACCAGCGCGATGGGGCCGGTGAGGTTATTCTTGCGCAGGGGCACACCGTCCATATCGGCACAGTAGACGAAAACGCCCTGGTCCTTCAGGCGGCGGATGGTCTCGCCGATGTTGGCCACACGGGCCACGGGCAGGCGCTCCGCAGCACCGGCGCTGGATTTGATGACGGTGGGGGTCACGGAAGCGCCGCCTCGCTTGGGGATGACGATGCCGTGGGCACCGCAGAGCAGTGCGCTGCGCATCACCGCGCCCAGATTGTGGGGGTCTTCGATGCCGTCGCTCAGCACGAGGAAGGGCGGCTCCCCCTTCGCCTTGGCCGCTGCCAGCAGGTCTTCCACCGTGGCATACTCGATCTCACTGGCAAACGCAGCCACGCCCTGGTGGCTCTCGGTGCCGGTCATCAGGCGGAGCTTGTTGGGGTGGACCCGCTTGACGGTGGCCCCGGCCTCCTTGGCCATGGCGGTGAAGTACGCCGCCACAGCGGGGGCCATGCCCTCGGCCAGCAGCACCGTGTCCACGCCGGAGCCGCTCTTGAGCAGCTCGGTCACGGGGTTCTTGCCGTAGACCAGGCTCTCATTCTTCGGCGTGTCTTCCGCAGCGCGGCGGGGGCGGCGCGGCATTTTCTGTTCGTCCATTGTGTTCTCCTTCCATTTATCGAAAAGGGACAGGCCCTTTTTGTTTCACTGTTTGCGAAATTCGACAGATTGTCACAGTAAAGTATAACATAACCGCCCCGCCTTTGCCATAGGATTCCCCTTTTTTCCCGCCTGAATTTTGTCCCGGCCGGCAGAGAGCAGCCCCCTTGTCATTTTATCGGTATATTTTTTTCGGCAAAAGTTTTCCACATTCGAGCCCATATACACTTTGTAAAACGGGCCTTTCTTTTCCACATGTTGAAAACTCCGTTGAAAGTGTTCAAAAATCAAGCATCTGCGCCCACTTTTCGGGTGGAATTCCACACTTTCCACCGGGTTTTCAACCGTGAGGAAATTTTCCGTGCAGAAGCCGCCGTACTTTTTGTAAAATTCAAGTCGGAAATATGACTATTTTTTGAACGTCTCGTTCCCGCATTTTGCCACAATCTCCAACATCATTTTGACGAACGGGAAATCATGTTGAAAATTTGGATTGATTTTATAGTTTGTTTGGGGTATACTAACCTTACAGGTTCGTTAAGGGATACGCAAAGTCGCATTCTCAAACGACTTTTCACCCCAATAATATGAATTTGCGGAGGTAATGAATAATGTTGGTAAATGCAACCGAAATGCTCATCAAGGCACGCGACGGCCACTACGGTGTGCCCCAGTTCAACATCAACAACCTGGAGTGGACCAAGGCTGTGCTGACCGCCTGCGAGGAGATGAAGAGCCCCGTCATCCTGGGCGTCTCCGAGGGTGCCGGCAAGTACATGACCGGTTTCAAGACCGTTGCTGCGATGGTCAGTGCAATGGTCGATTCCATGGGGATCACCGTTCCCGTTGCTCTGCATCTGGACCACGGCACCTACGAAGGCTGCAAGGCCTGCGTGGAAGCCGGTTTCTCTTCCATCATGTTCGACGGCAGCCACTACTCCATTGAGGAGAACGTGGAGAAGACCAAGGAGCTGGTCGCTCTGGCACATTCCAAGGGCCTGAGCATCGAAGCTGAGGTCGGTTCCATCGGCGGCGTCGAGGACGGCGTCGTAGGCGCTGGCGAGATCGCAGATCCTGCGGAGTGCGCAAAGATCACCGATCTGGGCATCGACTTCCTGGCAGCTGGCATCGGCAACATCCACGGTGTCTACCCGGCCAACTGGAAGGGCCTGGACTTCGAGGCTCTGGACCGCATCCACAAGGCCACTAACAACATCCCCCTGGTCCTGCACGGCGGCACCGGCATCCCCGACGAGATGATCGCAAAGGCCATCAGCCTGGGCGTCTCCAAGATCAACATCAACACCGAGTGCCAGCTGGTCTTCGCTGAGGCCACCCGCAAGTACATCGAGGCTGGCAAGGATCAGCAGGGCAAGGGCTTCGACCCCCGCAAGCTGCTGGCTCCCGGCGCTCAGGCCATCATCGACAAGTGCAAGGAGAAGATCGAGCTGTTCGGCTGCGCCGGCAAGGGCTAAATCCTCTCGATCCACCAAAGAACAACACAGCGGCCCCGCAACGTTGGAATCTCCAACGCGGCGGGGCCGCTTTTTCTGTAGTTGTTTTGAGATTTGACCATATCCCACGATGTCTGCTCGCTTTTACACCCGTTCTTCCAACCGGGCATCTTTTCCATAACGGTCAAACCGGAGCCACAGAAAGGCCGCACCGATCAGCAGATTCGCGATGGTATAGGGCCAGACCGGAATGCGGATAAAAACGATCGACCCAAGCGCCAACCGCAGAAGTTTGCCGATTTCATAAAGCACCAGAATATAGAGTACCGTAAATGTCACTGCCTTCACCTGATGCTTTCTCGGCGGAAATCCGACCTTCTCCATTGCGCTCCGATAGAGGTAATAAGGTCCAAGCACACAAAGACACAGCTGCAACAGAGACGCCAGCGTAACGTCGATTTTGAAATCCGGCACGACCGCCAGAATTGAGGGTGTCATCACCAGTGAGGCAACACCGTATCCCCAAAAGCAAAGCACAGAGATCTCAAAAATCAAAAAATCGGGCCAGCGCAGCGGCTTCATGCTCGGCTTCACCTCATTTACAAAGGTTTCGGCATCCGTAATAAACTGGAACAGCTCGCAGCCCTCTTCATTGGCTCGCATCGCGATGTCGATCAGATCGCTCTGGACGACTTCTACGCCACAGATGTCGAATGTGACACTGCGCAGATAGGCGATTACTTCTTTGAGCTGTTCCTGGCTTTTTTCAGTCAGCATTTTTGTACGCATCCGGTTTGCCTTTCGCAGTGCAAAATACTTATTCATCTGGCTCCTCCTTAAAAACTTTTTCCACCAGCTGGCAGAGCTGGCTCCAATCCTGCCGAAACTCAAAAAGCGCCAGCCGCCCTTCCTCTGTTACAACGTAATATTTCCGACTTGGCCCCTTGGGGGAAGGTCTGCGTTCTACTGTGACCTTTCCCTGTTGTTCCAACCGCAGCAGCAGCGGATACAGTGTGCTTTCGCTCAGGTCTGAAAAACCGACCTGTTTCAGATTCATCACGATCTCATAGCCATAGGTCGGCTCTCTGCTGATGAGTTTCAAAACACAGAACTCCAAAACACCCTTGAGAAGCTGTGTGTTGTTTTCCACCGGGGACTCCTCCTTTCTGCTATTTTGTATTACGTAGTAGCTTGTCTACATTGTATTACATAGTAGTGTTTCTGTCAAGCCCTGCTGCATTCGCATTTCTGCTAAAGATTACACCGCATTTTTGTGCAACAAAAAACGCCCTAAGATTTCTCTTAGAGCGTTTCGATCAAGTCGGCGACTACCTATTTTCACAAGCCGTTTCCAGCTAACTATCTTGGGCACGAGTGAGCTTAACTACTGTGTTCGGAATGGGAACAGG
>OLZC01000479.1_pt1 | contig 13649 bp, 11 predicted proteins | sample 1644391 | NCBI WGS metagenome assembly OLZC01 (sample SAMEA103958140, study PRJEB25191) | human gut metagenome | biome: human-associated habitat [ENVO:00009003]; feature: intestine environment [ENVO:2100002]; material: feces | place: Germany | collected 2013/2015
AGGATCGGACCTTTTTATAACCAGAAGTTATTTCTTATATAATACTCTCCCGGGGCAATCACCTCTACCGCATCCGACTGCTGGTCCGGTGCGAGCTGTAAGCCCTTTAATGATACTACTACATCCTTTGTCATTTCTTTCTCCTTATCCTCTTGCATATCTAAATTAATTCACGCTTTAATAATTTGTCATCACATATTTTCTTTTAATATATTTTTTCAGCATGAATATACTAACTGTTTTATCTGAAAATATCAAGGATTTTTAGTTTTATTTCATATTTTCCACTGTCAAATATGCTCTCATACTCGTCCGGAGTGAGTACCTCCTTAAGATTTTCCTTTGCTTCGTCCTCCACCACCTCGTACACACTGCCCCTAAAGCACATGTTTGGATACAGCACGCACCACCAGTTATGACCGGCTCCATCGCCCAGTGTTATTTCAAGCGCCTCGTAATTTCCCTCAGGAAATGTATAGTCCCCATACGTCTTTTCCGGGAAATCGGTGTGTGTAAGCTCTGCCGATGCGCCATATGTAAAACCGTTTGCTGCAAGCGTCTCCTTTGATACCGCTATTATTTCGTCCATATGGTCATTTACGGTGGCTCTGGTTTCTTCGATATTTTCGCACTCCAGCAGATATGGCTCTATGTAAGCCCCTACTGCATCGCGCACCTGCTTTTTCACATTCTGGTCTGCTTCGCTGTCGCTGTTTGCCAGCACGTGGAAACGCAGGATTTTGCCGGCGATGGATTTTTGCATGTCGGCTGTACACGCTATACTATTGGTGTTTGCGGCAGGTGTATGATTTTTTGCAGCTATCGCTGCCGTAAGGGATATTATTGCTATGGTTGTTATTATTATTTTCTTTCTCATGTAAACAAGTATTGCCTTATTTGACGAGCTTATTCATCTTTTTTGGAAAATTTTACCGGGTTTCATGAATTTCATTCGTATAGTCATCCAGCAAGGTGCCAAGTGTAATTATCGGTTCACCATCCTCATGATTCTCCTTATTTATTTTCTGCTCATAATAATCACCCATGTTATCAAAGATATCATTTATATCATCTGCTATGCACACATATGTGTTTCTCGGAAATTTTTTTGATGTCTTGCAATATTCCATGAAGTCTGAATAAGTTGCTTTATCTTTTCTAAGTGTTTTTCCTATTAAAATCACCTTCAAATGATTGGTATCGGCTTTTTGTGACAGCCGATCCTCGAAGCTGTCCACGGCTGTTTTGATATCATCTGCATATTCCGGTTCGTAGGATTTGTCCATGTTATAATAAAACTCTATATATCCGCTATTTTCATTTGTCGAAACATCTCTGTGGCTAACATATGCTTTGTTATCAGTTACTTCTTTATCGGTTATTTCGTCAGTATCTACATCTACAATATCGACCGCCGCAAGTGTCGGAAAACAGCGCTCCTCAAGTTCCACTGCACTGCAGCCGGTGAGCATGAGACCTATCGTCAGCACTACTATGACCGGTATCGCTATGCACAATAAAAATCCAAGATATTTTTTCACGATTTCATCTCCACTTTCAAGAATATATGCTAAGGTCACTGTGACTGCTATGACAAAAATGATGCACCAGCTTCTCATAGTGCTCTTTTCCTTGTCATAGCTTTTCTGTCTGTCAGAGCCAAATTGCTTATTGCTGCAGGAATGCCGGTTTTTATTAAATGTAAATATAATTTTCCCCGTATTTTCAGCAAAATTCTCACATCTTAAAACCGCATAATAAAGGCTCATATTGAGTACTGAAAACAGCGTGAAAAACCACACCGACAGCATCAGTGCATCTGCCCTCTTGAAAAAGCTGCCTTTTATCTGCACATCACTCATCAGTACGACAGCCGGAAACTCTATTTCCGACAGTGAATATTTTCCAAAGTTTCCAAGCAATACTGCATACAATAAAAAAAGAATGCCTGCATATGTGAATATTGCTTTACTCACACTCCCTCGTATCTGTGAGGCAGTGCGTTCCCTTACAAACAGTATATTGAACACGGAAATGGATGCTGCAAACACATAGTATGCACCCGCAAATATATCCGCTATGCCAAAGTCCACACCGACCCTGTCCTTAATCATCAGATAGTCAAATCTCATATCCGATATCGCAAACAAAAGCATAGCAGCAAGCGGTATCAACACAAAGAAAAATACTACCTCGTATACCCTGGCCCGGCACTCCACTCCGCCACTTAGCGCATAAGCACATACCGCCATTATCACAAGGAGTACAACTGTAAATGACTCATCCGGTATAAGGCTGTCACGTATCAGCTTTACAAATATCCATGCAAGAAATGCGGCCTGTGACAGCTCGTATATTGAAATAATTAAATCATAAATTAACATTTTCGCATATTTTGTTTTATCAAAGCTTCTGTCATATATCGTTTTCCTGCGTTCACGCACCTCGCTTACTATCCACATAAATAGCCATGCCATGAAAACTCCGAGTACGATTGAGATAAAAGCATACTTTCCAAGCTTTGCCAGATTGTTTGGAAGCACCAGTGTGCCGACTCCAAGCAGATTAAAGACGTATAGCCTGTATAGCTGGCGGGGCGATATGCTTTCGTTTTGTGCAAATGTGTAGCTTGTGCTCATATTTTTAGTCATCCTTATTTCCTTTCAGCTTTCTGCACTCCTTTTCTCTTGCAAATACAGGCCGCCTCCATAGTCTGCGAAGCGGAAATCGTATGATACTGTCCTTTTCATCCTCGCCGCCTGTCAGCTCGCTGCCCACAAATGGCATCATGTATGGGTAACCACAGCTTTTGAGCTTTGCGAGATGCAAAAGTATCACCATCAGACTTATTAAAAATCCAAAATATCCAAGCCATGCCGACATCATTATTACAGCGAATTTGAGTATCCTAAATGAAAATGCAAACTCCTCACTCGGTATGGCAAACGAACAGAGTGCGGTGAATGCAACGAGGATGACCACTATAGGGCTTACTAAATTTGCATCCACTGCTGCCTGTCCGATTATGAGGCCTCCGACTATGCCTATCGTGTTTCCCATTGCTCCGGGAAGTCTTATGCCGGCTTCGCGAAGCAGCTCAAAGGACAGCTCCATCATTAGTACCTCTATGAGCTGCGGAAACGGGCAGCCGAGTCTGGCTTCATAAAACGCCAGTATGAGAGGTGTCGGCAGTATCTGTGTATGAAAATTTGTAACCGCCAGATAAAGCCCCGGCAATGTAAATGACATGAAGGCAGCCACGTACCTTATCAGTCTAGCAAAGCTTGCCGCTATCGTTCTGTTATAGTAATCATCTGCGGTTTTTAAAAAATTGTTCATGGTGGTTGGCAATATTATCGCTATCGGTGAATTATCGCACAGCACCACCACCCGCCCTTCTAGGAGCGCATTTACCGCCACATCCGGCCGCTTTGTGGTCTGAAGCTGTGGAAACGGTGAATACCATTTTGCCTCAGCAAATTGTTCAAGAACTCCCGAATCACCCACATGGTCTATTACATAGCTGTCCAGATTTCTTTCCACATCCTCTACAAGCCCCGGTTTTACGAGGTCTCTCACATATAGTATGTCCACATTGCTGTGTCCTCGAAGTCCCTTTTTCACCTCTTTACACTTTAAGCGTGTGCTCCTTAACCTGCGCCTGATAAGCGCTATATTTATCTTTATGGAATCAGCAAAACCCTCATTGGAGCCTCTTATGACCTTTTCCGAATCAATCTCCTGAATTGACAGGGCAGGATATCCCTTATCAGGAAGCTTGAAGGCATCCGGATAACCATCCACAAAAAAAATCACGTCTCCTGTCAGCATCATCTGGGCCGCCTCATTAACCGTGTGCAGATGTGCAAATTCAGATAGAGCTGCCTGATTTTTGTCAAGTACTTCCTTTACCTGCTGTCTGTCTATTCCCTCAAGGTATGAGGTAAATCGTCCAAATGCACTGTTATTGATACCGGAGCCTGCACATGTCACCTCAATATAAGCAACAAAACACTTTATTGAGGCATCACGCCCCAGATACATCTCCTGCATCTTGATATCTGAGCAATCAGAATATATCTGCCTGAAGCTTTTTATGTTCTCATCTATGTTTGTGGTCATCTTTAACTCTCCTATATACCCAATAAATCCCGTCAGATTTAAAATCCCTGATATAGTATGACCATACAAGCTCGCAAATATCCCTGATTACTTATTTTTTGCTATTATCTAAGCCACTAAAAAAGGCCGCCGTTCACACGTCAGTGCGACCGGCAGCCCCTGTTTTTGTTATATTATTTTGTATTTTATTATCTTTGTCTGCTATAATCTTGTTTTATTTCTGTTTTATTTCTTCTCTTCATCCTGCTTTTGTATCACAGCCTTCACAGCAACCGCCTGATTTGCCACATGCGTATGCATTTCTGTAGTCACAAGCTCCATATTTCTTGACTCAAGCGCCCTGTAAATGGCGTCATGCTCCTTCACAAGCATCGGATAATTCTTTGGGTCCTTCAAATACTCCACTCTGTAGCGGTACATCTGCTCGCGAATATTGTTCATCATAGATACAAGCTTCGCATTGTTGGTCGCCTCATAGATAGCATCGTGAAACTTCACATCCTCCTCAGCTATCTTTTTCACATCTCCTGAGTCCATGCTCCTCTTAAACTCGTCCTTTATGGTTTTTAGATTCGCAAGCTCATCATCACTGATTTTCTTACAGGCTATTTTGGCTGCAAGCTCATCAAGAGCCTCTCTCACCTCAAGCACATCCTCCATATCCTTGAGAGTCATCTTGGCAACCTCTGCGCCCTTTCTCGGCATTGTGACTGCAAGCCCCTCCTGCTCAAGCATTCTGATTGCTTCACGTATAGGTGTACGGCTGACTCCAAGCTTTGACGCAAGCTGCAGCTCCATAAGTCTCTCTCCCGGCTTGAGCTCACCCTTTAAAATTGCCTCACGAAGTGTATTAAACACCACATCACGCAGTGGCAGATATGCATCCATATTTAAAGTTAAATTATCAGTCATCAAACTTCTCCTATCTCTTGTATTATCATTCTCACATATAAGAAAAAAAGTAACTATAAAGCACCCGCTGTGCTATCCGGATATCACGTTATTTGCGATTATTGTATACAGATGTCAGATACACCTGTCTGGCAAGATGTGAGCTTCTCATGGCTTTGTACGCTTTCTTTGCAGTATCTTCATCGTCAAACAGACCAAAAACCGTCGGACCACTACCGCTCATCATGGCTCCTACCGCGCCATTTGAAAGCATATGCTTCTTTATCTCATCTATCACCGGATAATTTGGTATGGTCACAGTCTCTAAGACATTTCCCATATGCGCTGCGATATCATGCAGATTCTTAGCCTTTATATCATCTATCAGGCGGTCTATATCTGGATGAATAGTCGTATCATCAAGCTTCAGATTCTGATACACAAACTTTGTGGATACCGAGATTGACGGCTTTGCAATAAGCACCGGACACTTTACCATTGGAGGAAGAGGACTAAGCGCCTCTCCTATGCCCTCGGCCAGCGCCGTACCTCTCATAATACAGTATGGTACATCCGCACCTATCTGCACACCTCTTTCCATAAGCTGTCTCTTTGTCAGTCCCAGTGAAAAAAGCCTGTTTACACCTATAAGCATGGCTGCCGCATCAGTACTGCCCCCCGCCATCCCTGCTGCAACAGGAATACGCTTGTCCAGCTTCACTGATACACCGTCAATTATAGAAAACTCATCCATCAGAAGCTTTGCAGCCTTGTATATGAGATTGTTCTCGTTTACAGGGAGAAAAGACAGATTGGTCTGTATCTGTATGCCGGGCTCCTGTGTCCTTTTGATATCGAGCCTGTCATACAGCTGAATGGTCTGCATAATCATGCGGACCTCATGATATCCGTCCTCTCTGCGCCTCACTACATCCAGCCCCAGGTTAATCTTGGCTAATGCTTTTAATGAAATATCGTTATTACTACCCATATTGTATTACCTCTGTTTTTTGTATACAAGGATTATAACACACCCTGCCAAAAAGAGCAAATTTAAATATTCTCATTTAATTGTTAATTTTTACATCTCATCAGTCAAATTAACCTAAAAAGGGACTGCACGTTGCGCGCAGTCCCTCTAATATATCATATTCTGTTTCTTATAGCCCTTGCCGTTATTTTTTCAATTTTCTGCCAAATATAAATGTCGAAAAATATATTACCGATGCGATAATCACTATCATCGGGCCTGTTGCCACATTGGTGTAGTATGACACTGCGAGGCCGACTATACCGGAAAATACTGAAAATATCACTGAAAAGAAATGATACTCACGCATATTTTCCGAAATATTCCTTGATGAAGCCGCCGGTAATATAAGCAGAGCATTTATTATAAGTATACCTATCCACTTGATGGACAGCATAACTATGAGTGCTACAAGCACCGCAAACAGATTATCCAAAAGACGCACATGTATGCCCTTGCTTTTTGCCACGCTTCTGTGTATGCAGATGGCGTTGAGCTTATTGAAGCAAAACACCCAGAACACTATCGTGACCACAAAAATCACAATTAAATAAACTATCTCAGTCTTTGTGATGCTTAGTACATCGCCCACCAGTATACTTGAGTATTTGCTGAAATTGCCGCCCTTTGACAGTATCGCAAGACCTATCGCCACAGAGCACGATGAAAATACCGATATAATGGTATCTGTCGATGCAGTGTTCAGACTGCCTATCTTATTTAAAAGAAGTGCAAACACTATCGCAAATATCACCATGGCAAGCGAGGTGTCTGCCATGCCGCATACCACTCCGACAGCGATTCCTGTAAGTGCTGAATGTCCGAGTGCATCTGAAAAGTATGCCATCTTTTTGTTTACAATCATGGTTCCCATTATGCCAAAAAGCGGTGTGATGATGAGCACAGCGATAAGGGCATTTCTCATAAAATCATATTGAAGCCAGGAGGTTATATTCATTTGTGTTCCTCCTCTCTCACCCAGGATTCCTCTCCTGTGTAAAAAATTCTCTCAAATTCCCTGCTCTCGAATACTTCCTTCACAGTTCCCTGCTTTGCAACGGTCTTATCAAGCAGCACAACATGGTCTGCGTACTTTGCCACATAGTCCAAATCGTGCGATATCAGTATGATTGCAAGGTCATAGTGAGTCTTTAAATAATCCATGGTCTTATAGAAAAGCTCCATGCCGTTTTGGTCTATTCCGGACACCGGCTCATCCAACAGCAGCAAGTTCGGCTCGTCCATGATTGCCATGGAAAGAAGCACTCTCTGCAGCTGTCCTCCCGAGAGGTTGCACACCTGCTTGTCGATGAGCTCCTCAGCCTCAAATACCTCGAGTGTCTCCCTTATCTTTGCCTCTATCTTTTTGCTCTTTGGCAGAAAAACAGGATAATTGTACTGATAGCTTGCTATTAGGTCATACACGCTGACCGGTGTATTTTTCTCGATATTAACAGACTGCGGCACATAGCCGATTTTAAGCTTAGCCATATGTCCGTCCTTAGTATCCTTGAACTCAATCGTACCGGTGTGAGGTATCTCGCCGAGTATCGCCTTTATGAGTGTAGATTTTCCGGCACCGTTCTGGCCTATTATGACATTGAAAGAGCCGCAATGTATGTGCATATTTACATCCTCAAGCACTGTCTGCTCTCCAAAGCTCACTCCAAGGTTATTTATTTTTATGCAATGAAAGCCACATGGCTGTATTATTTTCCGCATATTTTCTCCAATTTTATTTAGTAAATGCCTCTTTGATAAGCTCTATATTGTGCTCCATACCATCAAGATAGCTGTCCTTGTCGTACTCTCCCCTGTTGAGAGGGTCGATATAAATCACATGCACATCTGTCTCACGCGATACGGTATCTCCCATGCTCTTTCCGTAGAGCTCCTCAGCGAGTATTACCGACACTCCGTCATCCTTTATGGCACCTATTACCTGCTTTATCTCACCTGCGCTGACTGAGCGCTCCTCGTCAAGGTCTAACAGATAGCATGCATTCATGGAAAAATCATCAGCTACATATGCATAGGCCTCATGGAATATGATGATATTCAGTCCATTGGTAAGACTCTTTATGCTATTTATCTTTTCTTCAAGCACTGCAAGCTTTGCATCATATGCTTTTGCATTTGCATAATATTCATCAGCATGCTTTGCATCCTTTTCGGCAAGCCGGGATGCGATTGTCTGAACCATGGTGCGGTAACGCGGCACGCTCATCCATGCATGGGCATTCTCATCACCATGGTCATGATCGTGCGCGCTATCTGATTCTGCGTCTGCTTCGTGGTCATGGTCGTGGTCACTGTCCGATTCTGTGTCTGCGTCGTGATCATGGTCGTGGTCACTGTCTGCATCATCCTCAGAAAGAAGTGCCACATCCTCACAGGCCTCAACCACATCAAGCTTCGGATACGCCTTTGCTACATCTGACATAAACGACTCTATACCGCCTCCGTTTATTACAAAAACATCGGCTGTGGATAAAAGCTTCATATCCTCCGGTGTTAGCTGAAAATCGTGCAGACAACCGGTCTGTGGCTCGCTTAGATTTTCAAGTCTAACGCCTTCCACTCCGTCTACTATATTTAAAGCTGCAATATACATTGGATAGAAGGATGTCACGACTGTAAGCATATCATCAGCTTCGTCAGTATTTTTTTCACTGTCCGAAGTATCTGACATTTCACCGGCAGCTCCTGTTTTACCTGCTGTGTGTTCATATGCCATTACCGCAAGCGTACACACTATCAATATACACAAAAACATAATGCCTACAAATTTGCATTTATTCTTCATATATTAAATATTCGCCTTTCTTTCTATAACTTTATTTCTTTTTATGATTATTAACGCTTTTTTTGCTCTTGGCCTTATCTCTGCGTTCTTTAGTCTTTTTGGCAACCGGCTTTCCGGTCTTCTTCCAGCGCTCCTTTTTGTGTGGCTGGGATGCAGCGGCTCTTTTTGCAGCTGATTTTGCCTCGCGCTTTGCTTCTTCCTCCTGTTTCATGGCAAGAAGCGTCTCCTCGTCAAACACGAGTGAATCTATGAGATTCCAGATTTCGTCCCTGCCTTCCTTTGACATGGACGAAAACGGTATAACTACCGTGCCCGGCTTCACATGAAGCACATCCTTGATAGTCTTTATGTGTGCGGCAATCTGGCTTTTTTTCAATTTATCAGATTTGGTTGCAATGATAATCGGTGCAAAGCCCTGGTTTACCATCCATTCATACATCATGATATCATTGTCCGATGGCTCATGCCTTATATCTATTAAAAGAAACACTGCCTGAAGCTTTTTGGAGGTGTGAAGATAGTTTTCTATCATCTGTCCCCATTTAGCTTTTATCTCGATATTGGCATTGGCATAGCCATAGCCCGGCAGATCGACCAGATACATGGCGTCATTGACGTTGTAAAAATTGATGGTCTGTGTCTTGCCGGGCTGTGAAGAGATCCTGGCAAGTGACTTTCTGTTCATGAGTGCGTTGATCAGTGACGACTTGCCTACATTTGACTTGCCGGCGAATGCCACCTCATTATACTCATTGTCAGGGATTGTGCTTGTAATTCCGCAAACTGTCTCTAAATTAACACTTTTAATTACCATAATCTCTTCCTCATTCTTATTTTACAAATGCTATCTTCTCCACCTGTGAAAATCTCTCCACCGGCACGATTTCCATGCCGTCTGTTATTTCTTTTGAAATCTCCTCCAGGTCCTTTTCATTATCCTTTGGAATACATACTGTTTTTATTCCGATTACTTTGGCTGCAAGCAGCTTTTCCTTGAGTCCTCCTATCGGAAGCACCCTGCCGCGCAGTGTTATCTCGCCTGTCATGGCTACATCTGCCCTGACAGCTCTGTCTGTAATGGCTGAGAGCATGGCTGTCGCCATAGTGATACCTGCAGATGGTCCGTCCTTTGGCACTGCGCCCTCCGGGATATGTATATGGATATCATGCTTCGTGTAAAACTCTGCATCAATGCCATATCCTTCGCTTATTGAGCGCACATAGCTAAGTGCCGCCTGTGCCGACTCCTTCATCACGTCGCCAAGCTTACCGGTGAGCACGAGCTCACCCTTGCCCGGCAGCACATTCACCTCAACCTCAAGTGTGACTCCGCCCACGCTGGTCCATGCCAGGCCTCTAACAATTCCAACCTCTGCGTGATCATTTTTCTTCTCCGGACTGTACTTCGGATTGCCCAGATATGTCTTAAGATTGGTCTTTGTAACCTTTACAGCAGCTTCGCTGTCCTTAAAGATTTCCCTGGCAGCCTTGCGGCACAGCTTGCCGATAGTCCTCTCAAGGCTTCTGACTCCGGCCTCTCTGGTGTACAGCCTGATGATATCCTTTAGGGCAGAGTCTGTTATCGTAAGCTGTTCCTTTTTAATTCCGTTTTTGCTCTTTTGCTTCTCAACCAGGTGTTCCTTTGCTATGTGAAATTTCTCATTTTCAGTGTAGCTTGACACCTCAATAAGCTCCATCCTGTCAAGAAGCGGCTTTGGAATGCCTGAAACCTCATTTGCAGTTGCAATAAAAAGCACCTCCGACAAATCCACAGGCATCTCGATGTAATGATCCCTGAATCTGCTGTTCTGCTCACTGTCAAGCACCTCGAGAAGAGCGGCTGATGTGTCACCCTTGTAGTCACTTGACACCTTATCTATCTCATCCAACAGCATGAGAGGATTTGAAACGCCTGCCTGTCTTAAGCCATTTACTATACGGCCCGGCATAGCGCCGATATATGTCTTTCTGTGTCCACGGATTTCTGCCTCATCACGCACACCACCAAGAGAAATACGCACATATTTCTTCTCCAGTGCAGACGCAATTGAACGGGCTATGCTTGTCTTTCCTGTTCCCGGAGGACCTACAAGACAAATTATAGGACTCTCTCCCTTGCTTGTCAGATTTCTGACTGCCAGAAACTCAAGTATTCTCTCCTTAACATCCTTTAATCCGTAGTGATCATCATCGAGCACCTGTGCTGCATGGTCAAGATCCTTGTTGTCCACAGACATCCTGTTCCACGGAAGCTCAAGTACAGTCTCTATATAGCCTCTCTCAACTGTGCTCTCCGATGAGCTGCTGCTCATATTTCTAAAGCGCTTTATCTCTTTTTTCGTCTTTTCCTTTACGTAGTCAGGCGCATCTAACTCAGATAGCTTTTTCTCATATTCATCAGCCTCCGAGTCAGCATTCTCGCCCAGCTCCTCACGTATCACACCAAGCTGTTCACGAAGCACATACTCCTTCTGATGCTTGTCCACACGAACCTTTACTTTTTTCTGAAGCTCATTCTTTATGGAAATAACCTCCACCTGGGAGAGAAGTAATGATACTATAACCTGATATCTGTCATTGATATCCTCTGCCTCAAGCACCTGCTGCTTAAGCTCATATGACACCGGCAGATTGTTGGTTACATAATCAATGAGCTTTTCAAGATCCTCATACTGATCTATCTGTCTGATAAGCTCCTTGCTGATTTTGCCGACGACTGCCGCATATCTGTGAAAAGCCTCTCTGACTCCGAGAAGCATGGCTTCCCTGAGATCCTCCGGCAGGCTGTCTGCATTACTATCACAATAACAGATTTCTGCCTCAAGGTACTTCTCATTACCGGTAAAGCCAAGCAATGCTGCCCGGCTTATTCCATCTACAAGTATTCTCACAACATCATTCTGTAATCTGACAACCTGCTTTATGTCAGCAACAATACCCATCTGATAGAGGTCTTCCTGAGTCTGGTCCTCACTGTCCACATTCCTTTGTGTGACAAGATAAATCTTTTGATCCTGCTCCATAGCCTCCTCGACAGCACGAAGAGAGCGCTCTCTGCTGATGTCGAAATGGGCAATCATCCCCGGCAGAATAGTAAGCCCTCTCAGCGCTACTGCAGGCATATTCATAATCTGTTCTTCCACTTATATCTCCTGTATTATTGCACAGCCATGCATATCAAACCGCTGTGCAATTTATATTATCCGATGCTGTATCTTTTGTAAAATACCGCCATGTACTTACGATGCCGCTTTTTCCTCGATATATGCCTCAGGCACGCAATCACCATCAAGCTTTAAGTTATCCTCAACGATATCCTTGTCTATTACACATCTGCTGATGCTCTTGTCTGACGGTATACGATACATAAGGTCAAGCATAACAGCCTCCATGATTGCACGAAGTCCTCTGGCTCCTGTCTTTCTCTCAAGCGCCTTGTCAGCGATGGCATTGACTGCATCGTCTGTGAACTCAAGCCCTACTCCGTCAAGCTCAAAAAGCTTGGTGTACTGCTTGATAAGCGAGTTCTTAGGCTCCTTCAATATGCGGATAAGCGCATCCCTGTCGAGTGCCTCGAGAGAAACGGTAATAGGTACACGTCCGATAAACTCAGGAATCAATCCAAACTTCACAAAATCCTGTGGCAGTGCATGCTTAAACGCCTCTCCTACATTGAGCTCTGTCTTTGACTTTACATCTGAATTGAAGCCTATAGATGATGTATCCATACGGCTGTCTATAATTTTTTCCAGACCATCAAATGCTCCACCGCAGATAAAAAGTATATTAGTAGTATCAATAGGAATAAGCTCCTGCTGCGGATGCTTTCTTCCGCCCTGTGGCGGTACAGATGCCTCTGTGCCCTCAAGAATCTTTAAAAGAGCCTGCTGTACACCCTCGCCTGACACATCTCTGGTGATTGAGACATTCTCTGATTTCTTTGTAATTTTATCTATCTCATCTATATAAATGATACCATGCTCTGCACGCTCGATATCATAATCTGCCGCCTGAATAAGCTTTAATAGGATATTCTCCACATCCTCACCTACGTATCCTGCCTCTGTAAGTGTTGTAGCATCAGCGATAGCAAATGGAACATTTATCACTCTGGCAAGTGTCTGCGCAAGAAGTGTCTTTCCTGAACCTGTAGGTCCAAGCATGAGAATATTACTCTTCTGAAGCTCTACATCTGATGTATCACCTGCCAGTACTCTCTTATAGTGATTGTAAACAGCAACCGAAAGCACCTTCTTTGCCTGGTCCTGTCCTATTACATAATCGTCCAAAAACGCCTTAAGCTCCTCCGGAGTAACAAGATTTATATCATCCTTAGCGCTGCTTTTGTCCTCATGACCCTCTACGCCTTCTTCCTCAAGAATCTCGGCACATATATCTATACACTCATCGCAGATAAAAGCTCCATTAGGTCCGGAAATCAAACGATTTACCTGGTCCTGTGTCTTACCGCAAAATGAGCAGCGAATCTTTCCGTCGTTTTTTCCTGCCATTATTAACTCCTTTTATTGCATGAGGGCATCCCATATGGGGTACCCTCTTATGCATTACTCTTTCTTTGTGATGATTCCATCGATCAAGCCATAATCTAGGGCTTCATCTGCGCTCATCCAATGATCTCTTTCTGTGTCTGCTGCCACAACTTCGTATGGCTTTCCTGTGTTGTCTGCTAACATCTGATTCAACTTTTTCTTTGTCTTTAAGATGTTCTCTGCAGCGATCTGGATCTCTGTTGCCTGACCCTTGGCACCACCGGATGGCTGGTGAATCATGACTTCCGCA
>OLZC01000485.1_pt1 | contig 13615 bp, 10 predicted proteins | sample 1644391 | NCBI WGS metagenome assembly OLZC01 (sample SAMEA103958140, study PRJEB25191) | human gut metagenome | biome: human-associated habitat [ENVO:00009003]; feature: intestine environment [ENVO:2100002]; material: feces | place: Germany | collected 2013/2015
AAGTATCCATCTATAAAAAAACTCCCGGAATTCTTCCCGGGAGTTAAATGTCTATTATAAATTAAAATATATAATTAAGCGGATTAACTGACTGACCGTTGATTCTGATCTCAAAATGCAGATGTGGTCCTGTGCTGTATCCTGTATTACCTGAGTATGCAATAACCTGTCCCTGTGTAACTGTCTGTCCATAGGTTACAGCTATTGAATTCAGATGGCCATATCTTGTCATGCTGCCGTCCGAATGACGTATATCAACGCAATATCCGTAATTGCCATACCAGCCTGCCATAGTTACAACACCTGTGGATGATGCTCTTACAGATGTTCCGACCGGTACTGCTATGTCAACACCGTTGTGCATACCATTAATTGGTGCAGGTCTGTATCCCCAATTAGATGTAACATATGTAGAATATACCGGATTAATATATGTAGGAGGTGTTAATGTGCCTCTCTCTATAATCTTAGGTACTGATTCTGTACTGATTTCCTGTTTAATAATTTCTCTTGAAGATTCTGTTCCGTTCACATAAGTAACAAGTGCTACAACCGAACGGCTTCCTTCTGAACCCTGCTGGATAACATTCTCTGTTCCAACGTATAATGTATCGTTGTCCACATACTGCACAGGTGCATTATATGACTCACTGTAAGATTTCTCTTCAACAACTTTGACCGAAACCTCTGATGCAGGCACTGTTATTGTGAGGACATCGCCTTCATATATTGCGGTATCTACCGTAAATCCTTCATTCAGTGCTATCAATTCATCAAGTGAAAGACCGTTATCCCTCGCTATTGATGAAAGGCAGTCTCCCGAAGCAACAACATAGGTCTCCTTCTCTGCGTGTTCTTTAGTAACAAGTTCATATGCCTCATCTACACTGACAACATCTCCGGAATTACTCTTTGTCGCTATAACTTCTATATTTTCAACAAAACCTATCGAAAGTACGCCGTCTTTATATGATGTACTCTCTGCTTTTTCTGCAGCCGACTCGCTCACTGAACCATCTTCAGCCAAAAGCACCTTAGCTGCTTCATTAAGCTGCTTGTCCGCTGAAACAAAATTTATCTTATACGAACTGTATATTCCGTTATCTTCTTCATTAATGACAATTGAGAAATTAGATGTATCCGCATATCTGCTCTTAACGCGTTCAAGCAATTCCACAACATCATCAAGTGATGCAAGAGTTACGGTAAAATCATCAATTCTCACTGTATATGCTGTTACCTGTTCGGATGGAACGCTCGCTTCTGTTGAAAGAGAATTATAAATCTTTTCCGTCATCTGTTCCTTGGAATAAACAGCACCTCCGCTTGTCTGCTCGTTAAGCTGCATATCAGCTTCCACAAGCACAAGTCCTTCACTCTCTGAATCAAGAAGATTCCTTGCATCAAGCAAGGCATTTTCTGCTACCTGTGAGTCACTTACATATCCAAGTTCATTGCCGTTAAGCACTACCATATATCTTGAATCTACAGTGTACTTATTTCCATCGCCGGACACCCTGTTCACAAAAGGAATTGCAACTAATGTAAATAATACTGCAATTACTGCTGTTTTAACATAGGACATATTAGATTTCAAATAACTCTTTAATGCTTTCATTGCTGCTCCTTGATTGTAACATTTTTGTAACAAATTGAATTTTAACAGAACTTTGCTGTCTTGTAAACCCCTTTATAGTTTTTTCTTACTCATTTCTTTGAAATTTCACAATTAACGGTACCAAAGTACCAACTGTTTCTTCAATGGACATACCATCAAGCGGGACTGTTATATCTGCATATTTTTCGTATAATACGCATCTTTCATCATATAAGTCTTTAAGTGTCTGTCCTTCTTTAATTGCAACGCCACGTCCTTTGAGATTGGACAACCTTTCATTAATTGTGGCAAATTCTGCTTTAAGATATACCACAATTCCAATTTCTTTAAGGTGTTCCATTGCGTTTTTACCATAGATTACACTTCCGCCCGTGGCAATAACCGTCTTATCTGCTTCGAGTTCGGAATTAATTCTGTCTTCTATTTTAAGAAAGCCATCGTTACCACACTCTTCTATAATGTCACTTAACAATCTGCCTTCCTTGTGCTGGATAACGATATCCGAATCAACAAAATGATACCCCATTGCCTTTGCGAGAACAACCCCCGCACTGCTCTTGCCAACACCCGGCATTCCAATTAATACTATGTTATTTTTCATATCATTATTTCTTTCTTACTGAATATCCAAATGTTCCTATTTTTTCACCTAATGTAAAATATTCTCCATGGGAATAAGCAACAAGGTCGGAATCATTAAGATTAAATTTGTTGTTTTCGTCCATATATCTGTCATCAACCGTGACATTGACAACTTCTGCAATAAACATATCGTGTGAACCAAGTTTTTTAACTTCTACAACTTTACATTCAATATTTACCGGGCTTTCCTCAATTCCTACCGCATCAATCATCTTTGAAGGGAGTGGAGTGAGATTCATTTCTTTAAATTTATCCACATCTCTTCCTGATCTGACTCCGCAGTAATCTGTGGCATAAGTAAGATCTTTTGTTACAAGATTAATAACAAATTCACCTGTTTCTTCTATAATATCATGTGAATATCTTTCCGGTCTTACGGAAATTGACACCATTGCAGGATCCGAACATATTGTTCCTGTCCATGCAACAGTTACAATATTCGGTTTCTCACCCTTTCTGTTACAACTTACCATTACAACAGGCAATGGATAAAGCATATTGCCCGGTTTCCAACTTTGTTTACTCATAATTTCTGTCTCCTTACTGTGTTATTTCCATCATAATTTCAGGAACCACCTGTTTCTTTCTTGATACAACTCCCGGAAGATAAACAACATCATCCGATCCCTGCACACCGAAAGCGCGCTCAACAAGTTCCATTGCTCCATCACCTACACATAAAAGTTCTGTTCCCGGTTTGATAATATCCGTAAGCATAAAATAAAGCATATTGACGCCAAGGGATTTGTACTGTTCCTTCATATATGTCATCACTTTCTTCTTTACCTGATCCAGTTCTTCACCGTCCATACATGACACCTGACCGATACCAAAGGTCGTGTCTCCGATAGAAAATCGTTTGAAGTCTCCGGTAAAAAGTTCTTTTGCTGTCTTTTCGCTGATATTGCTTCCGGCAAAGAACATCTCATGTGCATGTTCTTTTATATTGATTCCTGCAATTTCAGCCAGTGCCTTACCTGCTTCCCTGTCCATTTCTGTACATGTAGGACTTCTGAATATCAATGTATCCGATATAATCGCAGAACACATCAAAAGTGCAGTCTTAGTATCTATCTCAACACCTGCATCCACATACATTTTATATATTATGGTTGCGGTACATCCAACCGGCTTATTATAAAAAAATACAGGAGAAATTGTCTCCACGGCGCCAAGCCTGTGATGATCTATTATCTCTAAAATATCTGCACTTTCTATACCGTTTACCGCCTGATTAGCTTCATTATGGTCAACCATAATAATCTTTTTCTTATCAACATCCAAAAGATTACGTCTTGATATCATTCCCACATAATTACCATGTTTGTCAAGTATCGGGAAATCACGGTGCCTTTTTTCAGCCATAACTTTTCTGATGTCATCAACAAAATCATCCAGTCTGAATGTTACAAGACTGTCCTTTTTCATTACATGACCGATTGGCACACTCTGAAAAATAAGTCTTGATACCGTCAGGGCATCATGTGGTGAACTGATAATTGTACATCCACATTCTGTTGCAAGCCTTGATATTGTTATTGATACCGGTGCTTTTTCACATATAACAAGACATCCTGCTCCCATCTCTATAGCACAAAGCTGTGCCTCATATCTGTTTCCTAATATAACTATATCACCGGTCTCAATGCTTTCTTCTATTATGTCAGGAGTTGCCACAGCTGTTATTACCTTACCGCTTACGCATGGACGATTATGGTTAGTGCACACAATCCTTCCTTCAAGTGTCTCCGCAATCTGCTTATAGGTTGTCTCCGCCTCCTCAAGCATATGGTTATCAACAACTTCCATATAAGATGTTGCTATATCCGTTATTGTGATGAGTCCCTCAAGCTTCTTGTTTTTGACAACCGGAAGCGTAATAACGCCTAATTCTTTCATCAGATTCCACGCATTTTTCATGGAAATGGTTGATTTGACGCTTTCCGTTTTTCGTATCTTAAGGTCACTCACCTGTACACGCACATCCTGTAAAAGGGGTGGTACGGCAACATCACATTTTTTCAGGACAAACTGGGTCTCCTCATTAAGCTGTCCGGCCCTGTATGGATGATAGTCCTCTGTTCCTGTAATTTTATTTTTAAGATTAGCATATGCTATTGCTGAACATACCGAATCCGTATCCGGGTTACGATGTCCTACTACATAAACTTCGCTCATATGTTACTCCTGTTTAACTTAGTTTCTTATCATAGTATCATTTTTTCTAAACTTGTCAACTCTCATACTATGCCTATCAGAGCAGTTCCGGATGATTTCCAAGTCTGTCTGCTTCAGTTAATTTCCTTATAACCCTGCATGGAACTCCCGCAGCAATAACTCCTTGCGGAATATCATGGGTAACCACACTTCCTGCCCCTATTACAGTACCTTCTCCGATTGTTACTCCTCCGCACACGGTTACATTTCCCGCAATCCAACAGTTATCACCTATTACAATAGGTCTTGCATACTCTTTATCTGTAATTGTCCCATCTTCCCTTGTATACACGTTTCTATCCTGATACATAAGTGGATGAACCGGTGTCAGAAGCGACACATTCGGTCCCATAAAAACATTTTTTCCTATTTTAACAGGTGCACAATCAAGACATGTCAGATTAAAATTCGCATAACTGTTATCTCCTATTTCCGTAAAACATCCATAGTCAAACTGAATTGGTCCTTGAAGATACACATTTGTTCCTCTGTTTGGAACAAGTTTATCAAGAATTTTGTTCCTGTCATCATCATTTTCATATAAATCATTATATTTTTTACTGAGTATATGTGCAGCCTGTCTCATTTCTGCCAGTTCTTTGTCTGCCGGGTCATATATAAGGCCGGAAATCATTTTTTCTATATCTGTCATAAAAAGTACCTTCTTATATCCATTATATTAATTAAAAAAGGGAATATGCCCGACAGACACATTCCCTGCTTGAATTTTCAATTAAAGGAGCATTGGTATTGATGAAAAATATGGATAGAAATGACCAAGGAAGAGTGTTCCTACAAGGTAATCTCCGATTACAAGACCTGCAACAAGAATAATTGTTGCCAATACATATTTATTTTTCTCTGAAACCATGCCACGGATAATTTCAAGTGACTGTAACAGTGCAACAACAAGTGCTGCAAAATACAAACCAGCAAGAATAGTTCCGTTAATTCCACCGACATGTACAAAACCATTAATAAATCTTACAAGAAGAGCAGTTCCGATAGCCGGTGAAACAGCTCCGCCAAATCTTGCAACATTAACAAGGTTCACCTTATCTTTCTTAATTACAAGAGCATTAACAAGATATGCCATGCCTATTACAATTGCTGCCATAAGAATAGCGTACACTATAGGGAAGAAAATTGCCTGAACCCATGTTCCTCCTGATATACCTGCGTATCTTAAAATATCGCCCTTATCCGTATAATGATAAGCAAACGCGCCATAACTTCTCTTTGCTATAGCAAGAATGTGCCATACATGCCCAAGAAGGTTGAATATGCTTACCAATACATAAAGAACCGTAACTGTAACCATTGATGTAATTGCAGTCTTAAGTGTAGCTGTCTTATAATATGTATCAGCCGCATCAAGTGGGTTCTTAGCTGTTTCTTTAATGCTGTTAATTACGGGTGTAAAAAGATTGTCGCCCTTAACCTTAGGCTGTTTCTGAGGTGCTGTATATGTCTCACCCTGTGGCATACCATTGCCCTGTGATGTGTTATATCCGCCCTGAGGTGCTGTATATGTTCCCTGCTGTGGTGCAGTATACGTTCCCTGAGGTGCAGTATATGTTCCCTGAGTTCCCTCGTTATTCTGTGGTGCACCATAAACATTCTGCTGTGGTGCTGTCTGCTGACATGTACATACTTCTCCGTCAGCAAGCTGCTTACCACAAAAAGTACAAAATCCCATTTTGATTCCTCCTAAATAGATAATTATAAACTATATAGCAAATTATACCATTACCACATTAATTTGACAATACTCCACCACTTAATTTAAAATAAAATTATCCGGAGGTAGCAAAGTGAAAGTAGTAATTCAAAGAGTATTAAATGCATCAGTCAAAGTTGACGGCAATATAACAGGTAAAATCAAAAAGGGACTTCTTATTTTTTTAGGTATAGAATCCGGTGATTCAGACGATATGTTAAAGAAATATGCTGATAAAATTGTCAGGATGCGCATATTTGAAGATGACAATGGCAAGACCAACAGGTCTCTCTCCGATGTAAACGGCGAGCTCCTCATTGTATCACAATTTACATTATGTGCTGATTGCAGCCATGGCAACCGCCCTTCTTTTATCGGAGCCAAAGAGCCGCTTGAAGCAAAACGTATGTACGAAAAATTTATATCCGTCTGCAGGGAACAGGTTCCCGTAGTAGAACACGGTGAATTCGGTGCCGATATGAAAGTGGAACTTCTTAATGACGGTCCATTCACAATAATTCTATAAAAAAAGGCTGTAAAAGAATTCCATCCACACGGAGGACTCTTTTACAGCCTGTTCTGATTCAGCCTTAAAAATTACAGTGATCTGACTGCCTTAACAACATTTTCTGTTGTAATTCCAAATTTCTTGAAAAGTTTATCTGCAGGTGCACTCGCTCCGAAGCTGTGCATTGTAACATAAGCTCCGTCAAGCCCCACATATCTGCCCCAGCCGAAATCTGAAAGTGCTTCAACTGCAACTCTCTTTCTGCAGCTCTTAGGAAGAACAGCTTCTTTATATTCCTCACTCTGCTGTTCAAATATATCCATACATGGCATACTTACAACTCTTACATCTGTTCCTTCTTTTTCAAGGATTTCTTTTGCTTCAACTGCAAGAGATACTTCTGAACCTGATGCTATGATAATTGCATCAGGAATTTCCTTAGTTGAATCAGCAATCACATAACCGCCCTTTAATGCTTCCTTAGAAGAACCGTCTATCTGGGGAAGATTCTGTCTTGAAAGAACAAGTGCTGTAGGTGTGTCCTGATTTGTAAGGGCATAATACCAAGCTGCCGCTGTTTCAGTAGCATCACATGGACGATATACTGCAAACCCCGGCATTGAACGGAACATTGCAAGCTGTTCGATAGGTTCATGTGTAGGACCATCCTCTCCAACACCGATACTGTCATGTGTAAGAACGTATGTCAAAGGAAGTTTCATAAGTGCCGAAAGTCTTGCCATTGGCTTAACATAATCACTGAATACAAAGAATGTAGATACAAAACTTCTTAATCCTCCGTGGAGCATCATACCATTACCGATAGCTGCCATAGCTATTTCCCTTACGCCAAAGTGCATATTGCTTCCCGCATAATTCTCAGCAGAAAAATCACCTACACCTTCCATATATGTCTTGGTAGATGGTGCAAGGTCTGCAGCACCGCCCATAAGGTTAGGCATAACTTTTTTGGCTTTATTAAGTATTTTACCTGACACGCTTCTTGTTGCCTCAGGCTTATTGTCAAACGCCCAGAATTCTTCCGTATCAAGAACCTTTTCAGCAAGGTTTTTATCAAAATAAGTATCCCATAATTTTTTCATTTCAGGATATTTAGTACAGTATTCTTCAAAAAGAGAATTCCATTCTGCTTCTTTTTTTGCACCCTTCTTAGCAAGTTCCTTGTAATTTTCATATACTTCATCAGGTACATAGAAACTTTCATCCGATGGCCAGTTAAGGGCTTTTCTGAGCTCTGCCACATTATCAACCCCAAGAGGTTCTCCGTGGGCACTTGCTTTTCCTTCCTTTGCAGGACATCCAAAACCGATTTTTGTTTTAACTGTAATAAGTGAAGGTCTTGTTGTATCAGCCTTTGCTGCTTCTATCGCTGCTCCGATTTCTTCTATGTTGTTTCCGTCTTCGACAGTAATTGTCTGGAATCCGAATGACTCAAATCTTTTCTGAACATTTTCAGTAAATGCAATATTGGTACTTCCTTCAATGGAAATACTGTTAGAATCATATATAACAATAAGTTTATTAAGCTTTAATGTTCCCGCAAGTGACATTGCCTCAGAAGAAATTCCTTCCATCATACATCCGTCACCACCAAGTACGTATGTGTAATGGTTAACTACAGGATAGCCTTCTTTATTAAAAATTGCCGCAAGATGTGCCTCCGCAGCTGCCATTCCCACTGCCATTCCCATTCCGGCTCCGAGAGGCCCTGTTGTTGCCTCAACTCCTACCGTATGTCCATACTCCGGATGTCCCGGTGTTAATGAATCAAGCTGTCTGAAATTCATCAGATCTTCTTTGGTAAGACCGTATCCAAAGAGATGGAGAAGCGAATATAACAATGTGGAACCATGACCTCCTGAGAGGATGAATCTGTCTCTGTCAGCCCATTGAGGATTGGCAGGATTGTGATTCATATGATTGCCCCAAAGTTCATATCCGATTGCAGCACATCCTAATGGGAGTCCGGGATGACCCGAATTAGCTTTCTGCACAGCATCCGCTGCTAATACTCTGATGGCATTTACTGACATCTGTTCAAGATTTGTACTCATAATAAAAATTCCTTTCCGTTAAGGCCTGATGACCATTTATTTCAAAAAATGTTTTTCCTTTAAAGATATTAATCCATTCCTCTTCTTTCCAAAGAAGTTTCTGGATGATTTGCCGCACTTTATTATGGCGGAATCGACTATCTTCTTGACTTTTTCAATTTCTGTACCTTCATCATCGCCATTAAGTTCATCAATTGATATATATAACCCTGAAAGCGCTCTTTCGTCAATAGCATATCCTTTAACTCTGGCATATTCCGTTGCAACGTCAACAAGTTCATTAACGGAATAGTGCTTAAGTTCCAGCTTGTAATCAAATTTATCCCTGAGGCTTTCGCAATTATAAAACAGTCTTTTTAATGCAAATTCCTCTCCTGTAAAAATAACAAGCATTGAAGCTGTATCGGTTTCCATAAACTGATTAAGTTCTTCAACCACATCCCTGTTGAGTTTCTCTGCATTTTCAACAATAAGTGTTGTGCCTTTTATCTTATCAGCCGATGCGGCAACACCTTTTGCATTCAGGACTTCTGCTCTTGTTTTTGCAATCTTCAGTTCCCTCTGTTCGTCATTGGCATGCAATGATTTAAAAAGATTAATCGCAAATCCTGTTTTATCAGTATCTTTTTTCCCGATTATGATTATATTTCCATGTCTTGAAGTACCATCCGGAATCTCATGTCTCTTTCCGTTAATAAAATGGAGAATGGAATCTTCCATTCCGTTCATAAAAAGATACTTCTTAATGTACTTTCTTGTATTATCGTCAAGCTCGTCCATTGAATCCTCCGAACTGTACTCTTCTTCCTCCGTAACATCATAAGACTCATCGGCATATCCGTTAATTTCCTGTTCGGCTTCGGAAATTGCAGCTCTTGTAATACTGTTAATGGCTTCATCAAGCTCTATGGTATTGTCTGTATGTCTGTTTTCTATCGTTGTTTTTAATAAATCATCTATTGTTGCCGCCGGCTCTTCAACCGGATCATTCATGTGTTCAAGATAGTATAACAAATCAACCTGTCCCTCAATAGGAGGTTCTTCAAGATTCAGTTCCATCTGGACAGGTATTCTGTCCTCCCTGGCTTCCGGTTTAAAATCCTCCGGTACAGTCTCTCTGATATCTGTCTCTTCAGGTATTGTCTCCTGTTTTTCAACAGTTTCAACCATTTCCTGTTCTTCTGCTGCTTCAGGAATCTGTTCTTCTGCTGCTTCAGGGATATATTCTTCCTTATATTCAATCTGTGCATCATGCTCAGGAATCATAGGGTCATCTTCCCGCATCTCTGATTTAATTTTATTCCAATGGTGGGTATTGATTATGATTTCTCTTGTAGGCTCGTCAACAAGTTCATCATCCCCTGACATCTGAAGTTCAATTACTTCAACATTAACCGGTTCTGCTGTTGCCGCCATATCATCATCTATTATTGTATCATATTCAGGTGTATCTTCTGTTTTCTCTTCTTCATCTTCTTGCGCAGGCTGAGACACTTTATCGGCAGTTTCTTCATCTGCGGATTCTTCCGGTACAGTCTCTTCCGGTTCAGCTTCTTCCGGTTCAACTTCTTCCGGTACAGTCTCTTCCGTTTTCTGTTCCTTTACCGGACTGAGTACATCATTCCCGTCGTCATTTTTATCATCATTTTGAAAAATTTCCTTAAGGCTGTTGGCAAGATCATTCTGTAGTGTCTGTGTATCATAAATATCCGGTCTGGCGAGTGGGACACTTATCTCATCATCATCATTTGTCTCGTCATGGCTTATTTCCTTCATGCTCTCTCTGGCTGATTTCATTTCGTATTCATCATAGTTTCCTGAAAAGCCTGCTTCATATACAAGACCGGCTTTGTCAAACTTGTCCATTATGTTGAGTTTCTCCTGCTGTGCAGGGGTAAGAGAGGCATATTTCTTTTTGAGCTTCAATGCCTTATAAACATACTCTCCATCTCCGAACCAGAGTATAAGGTCATCACATTCTTTAATACACTCTTCTATTCTTCCAACCTCAGCATAAAGGCTTGCCAGTTCGTATCCGAAATTCTCATCCTGTTCATTATCTCTGTAAGAACTTTTATCAATTCCTCAGGAGGAACATTCTTAGCCTTGTCAAGTTCATATAAAAGGACATATCTGTTCATATCTGTGGGAGCCATTTCCACAAATTCATTATACAGATCCTCTGCTTCTTCATAATCTTCAAGTCTTATGGAAAGTTCTGTCATTTTAAAAACAAGGCTTCTGCCTCCAAGGTTACGGTTATAGGCATAAATGCATATATTTCTCGCTTCCTTAATTCGATCTGCCTTTTCGTATACTTCTTCCGCCGTCATAAGCTCTGACCACTTCTTAACCTTCCGCCATTCAATGGTATCCGCTATATCCGCCGCTTCACTATACTGCTTTTCTGATTTAAGTTTCTCTATCTGTTCTAATTTAATTCCATATTCTACTTTATCCAAAGCGTTCACCTCTAATACTACGCATAAATCCTAAATAATTTTATCACATGGCTATGTCAATTTCAATCAAGTTTTAAAGTGGTTTGTGTGAACTCCGTTACATTGTAATCAGAATCCTCTGTATTTACCTGACTTCTGTAATCCACCACAACTGTCTGCTGTCTGTCACCGGCCATTTTCTGGCCCAGTATATAATTCACATCAAACATCCTCGTAATTGCAGGTGTCGCTCCTCTTGCCGGAACGATAAGCTGCACATGATTGGTTTTGAGCAGTTTAAAAATCGGTTCCCAGATGTATATATCTTTTGCCGCACCAAACGGATTATCAATAAAAATTGTATTTCCTGAAATTCCCATATCATAGGACGAATTTATGCTGGATATATAGTGAATAACCGAAATTAAAAACTGGATATAAATTCCTTGTGACTGGCCTGTACTTCCCACAGCTTCCTCGTATTTTAAGTATCTGCTCCTGTCCTTGATATGTTCCCTTTTATACAGGCATAATCTTATACTATTCATATCGCTTACAATTACTGAAAACAATTTTTTCCACGATAACTGGTTTTTGATATATTTTAATTTATCGTCCTGTGTATCAAAAATATCAGCTCTTGCTATTGTATCGTTTATGTATGTTGTCATTTTTTCCTTATAAAACTCCTCTTTTATATAAGGAATCTGTAACGTAATTACAGGAACGGATTCTCCGTCAAGATTTATCTTTGAGAGCTTTGGCAGTCGTTCTAACTCTGTACGGATATTGCTACAAATCTGGATACAACGTTCTTCAAAATTATCTGCAATCTGCTGTAAGTCTCTTATGCCCTGCTCCACATTGTCCCTTTCAAGTGCAATATAATCCGAAGTTTCTCTAAGACCATTTACCATATCTTCCACATCTTCTGCGGTTTCCGGTGCATTAAGACTCAGTTTGATTTCCGCCGCAAGGTCATAAGCCTCCAGTCCGTACAAATCATCGGATAACTTTTGTTTATCATTAAGAAAAGCAGTTTTCTTACGCTGTTCATCACGTTTTAACCTGTCATAATTCTTTTCAATTTCTTCATAATTCTCAGTGATATCGTCATCCACAGTAATATTTTCATCCGTCAGTCCGTCCTCCGGTATATAAATTCCCATGGTCCGGAATATTCTCCCGATATCTCTCTCCATTACAATAAGATCCCTGTTATTCTCATCAATTTTTTTCAATTCTTTCTCAATATTCTGTATTCCCGATGTAATAGAAGATATTTCCTGACGTCCGGTAACAATATACGCCTGAGGGTCATTAAATTTTTCCCTGATAAATTCACCGTATTGTTCTTCATATAGTTTTTTTCCGTGCCATATACTTCCTTCAATACGGTTCTTCTGTGCCTGTTCGGAATTAATTATTCCGTCGGTTTTGTCAATTGCAGATTTAATTTTATCAAGCTGATTCTTGATTACTAACCTTTCATCAACAGATGCCTTTGAAAAAAGGCCTTCGTCTTTTGCCTTTTTTGCCTCATCTAAGGTAAAACCATAATATTTAAGATTATCAATATTTTTCTTAATAAGGGCATCATAATGTGCAAGCTGTTTTTCTTTATCAGCAAGTTCTCCTATTTCATCAGATATGATTTTTCTCAAAGCCCCTGCCCTGGTATTGATTTCATCTTCTTCAATATCCGGTTCTTTTGCTTCTCCGTTGAAATAAGACTCGAACTTTTCCTTATATTCCTTGTTGATTGAAGCGGTTTCCTCTTCAAAACTTTTTCTTATATTTTCTTTTTCCGTAAGCAGGGCATCAAATGACCTGACTTTTCTTGACAGTTCTGCGTGTTCCTTTGTAAGCCCGCCTGTAAGTTTTTCACAAGTTCTTGTTTCATCATATAAGGAAGCCAGTCGGTCGGTATTCTCTTTTATTTTTTTATACAGCAAAAGATTGTCTGCTGTTTCACCACTATGTGCCTGCTCTCTTTCCAAAGAAGTCCGGTAACTTTCAAGACGCTTTTTTGACATTTCCATATCATCACTAATCCTGCCAAGATATGATATAAGTCTCTCTTTTTCTTCTTTTAAGTCCTCCGGCACTCCGTAAGAGGAGCTGTCATTAAGTTTATTTTCTGCATATTGGCAAAAATACAAATCTTTGCTTATAACATTATATTTATCATTTAATCCTGCAAGCATGTCCTTTTCTTTGTCAATATCTTCACTTATTTTTATAAGCTCGGAATTAGCACCTGTCCCGTTAAATATAAATGATAAATCATGACACGCACCTACCATGTTTTCTTTACAGACTCTTAAAATATTATCTTTTTTTATAATACAATAGGCTTTATTATTTAATTGATATTCATTAGTATAAAATGTT
>OLZC01000488.1_pt1 | contig 13540 bp, 10 predicted proteins | sample 1644391 | NCBI WGS metagenome assembly OLZC01 (sample SAMEA103958140, study PRJEB25191) | human gut metagenome | biome: human-associated habitat [ENVO:00009003]; feature: intestine environment [ENVO:2100002]; material: feces | place: Germany | collected 2013/2015
ACACTTTGTGTATGAATTAGTTGGCTAATTTTATACTATTTACTGAATGTCCCTACTGTTCACAACAAAAAAATCCTCCTTTATTCATAAAGAACAAGAAAGATTTTTTGAATGTTATCAATTCTTTACTCTTTCAAAGACAAAGAATGAGTATCCCAGTTGTAAACAACAGTATATATCGTATTTGTGTTTATGACTTCTCCTTCATCTTTTCCCCAATCACCATTTAATGTATTCGTTTCTGAATCAGAATTTGTCAAAGTCAACTGATAACTGAAAGAAACACCTTCAGAATAGGGAAAATAAGCAATATCTCCATTGTCTAAAGCTACAGTTCTATCTCCAGCAGTCACAGTAAAATCATATTCCTGTAACCAATCCCCGATCACTTCCGACAGATTTAGGCTTACAGCAAATGTAATCGTAGGAACCTGAACTTTCAATCCAGTAGTTTCTCCCTGTTTTACGACAAAAGGAACTTCCGTATAATAAACAGGCTCGCCTTTCTCATCGTTAGTCCAGCCTTTTTCCACTCCATAATTCGGACTATACACTTTCAACATATAGTCATCTGCAGCATCCAATTCGATTTTATTCTGCATTTCTTCAGTAGAAAGTGTGCGAAGCATCTCATTGCCTTTCCATAATTCAACAATTAGCAGCATATCATCCGATACTGCTCTCGAAATAACTTCTGCATTTGTTTGCAATTGAACTTCTATACCAGAAACAGACAGATAACCTGCCCCAGATAAAACTTCTTTTTGCTGACAACCAATCAGCAAAAAGATTCCACACAATATATAAAGTATATTTCGTTTCATGACTTCATCTTTTATTTATCAAATGCCAAGGAAATATCATCTATTTTCAAAATACTTCCCATATGCACAGTCCAATCGCCAATCACTGGATAAGTTATAGTTGTTCCTAAATCAAAATCACTCTGAGAAAGTGAAGTTTTATTCGAGGCCAAAAACTGTACACATATAGAAGTTGCTTTCTCAAAAGGTTCAGTATAATTAAAATCAACTGTGGCGTGTCCATATTCACCATCTTCTTCCGAAGAGGCAGCAGGTTCATACGTTCCAGTTGCAATTTCCCGATCTCCACTCTTTAAAGACACAACAACCTTGAAAGCATCAGAATTATAGGGCTTATATTTATACCAAAAAGACATCGAAGTTGGACGAGAATCAAAATCATGCCCTTGTATAATACCAGAGTCATAAGTTCCAATAAACAAGCTACCTACCATAGCACCACCGACATAAGTACCCGCAGTATTGGCATAGCCATCACCACATCCCGAAAGATACATCAACGCAGCTTTTGTACCTCCATGAGCATCTTCTGTATAACTGACACAGGATGCAAAGCAACCTTCATACCAAATCCCCAAAGCATACGTTCCTCCTTGAGCTTTATCGTTGTTTGTTGCCCACCAAGACGAGCTGGCATTACCTTCTGCATAAGGATGGAAAGTGTAATAAGTTTTATCCTTAAAAGGCCATGTACCCGATTTTTTCTTTTCCTCAATATACCATTCTTCCATATCCGAATTAGGTAATTGTTGCGGAGTTTCCAGCATTACATCCACTGGTTCTGTTTCGATACCCTCACGATAAACAGCACGTATCTGATATTGCTTATCCACAGGATAGTCGTCAAACTGTACCAAGCGATCACAGTCTATCCATTGCTCGTCGCCTTTCTTACGATATTGATATTGAATTTTCTGCGAAATCGTTTCGATATCTCCAGTCTTTATATCACAGCTGTCTACACTAAATTCCTTACACCAAAAGTTTCCCGGATTAGTTACGATAGAGAACTCCGGCTTATTACACTTAAGTGTATAAACCCGATTTACTGTTGCATCTTCACTAGCCCAGCGGTTATTGGCCTTCACATCCACTTCTATTGTTGATGTAACAGTTGCTCCCTTATCCGTCATCAGCTGTGGTAATAAAGAAGTAAAATCCAAAACAGCCTCCGTTGCTCCAACTTCCGGTAAGGAAATACCTAATGCATTTTCAATCGCAGACTTATCTTCAGCACTAGACAACAAATATTCTTTTCCTTGTTCCAATCCAGCAAACTTAGTATCTGCCGAATTAAATTTCAACTTCAACTCCTGCAAGGCAGATGAAAGTTTCAAACGAATAGTTGCTGATTTTTTTTCTGTTTCAGCGAACGAGAGCTCGTTATTCAGAAAATCATCCGATTCCAATTTCGGTTTAGGCATAAACTCTGAAGGTATCGTTTCAGCAATAGAAACCGTTTCCGTTTCAAGTTTCTCAATAGAAATACCTACTCCCGATGAAATTTCTGAATCATCCAGACCTAATGTAACCTTTACATGAGTCTTTACTGCAATATTTGCAAACTGCTCCTGATCCGGAATATCATATACGACCTCTTTTCCCGTACCAGATAAACGGCCATGGAAAACCAGCTTCACTGACGAACCTGCACGAAAATAAGCACTCTTTCCTGAATCAGCATCCAGATCGACAGACTCACTGCCTACAGATACTGTTACGAAATAGGATTCGTACATCTTGTTCAGACTCTCTCTGTTATAAATGACAGACAACAGAGAATTGGCCACAGAGCAAGATATAGAAGCTGAAGTCATTTCTCCTTTTATCACTTCCTGTGCATTCAAACTTCCTACATAAAAGGGAGCATCCAATGCAATCACTGGATTATCACCATACGTAGCAGTCAAATCGTACAGACCTTCCTGTAATAAAACATATTCCTTACAAGCTCCCTTATAGGCAGATTTATCGGTACCACTATATAAAATCTTCAACTGAAACATTTCTGTCAGCGGATCTTCCAACTCAGAAGGAGCTTTACGTGAATATGCTTTATTATCCTCATCAGTCAAGGTAACAAGCAATCCCGTTTTGCCAGATAAATCAGTTGCCTCATTCTCCTGACACCCTCCCAATAGCATACATAGCAGCAGCGAGCACAAGCCTCCTATCCACTTCATATATTCAATAACCAATTTATTCATAACCTAATTCAAATTCATCTACCCACAACGTACTGCCGTCGCCAACCTGTCCGATTACTTTCTTTCCATTCTCATCAAAATCACCGCCATACTTACTGGAAGTAGCAACAATCGCGATTTTCGCAGGTTTCGATTCAGTATTACTATACTTAATATCAAACTCAAATTTCGTATATTCAGTAACAGTTTCTGTACCAATAAACTCACCATAAGCTATTTCCTGTCCGGCATCATTCCATAATCTCAAATAAATATGACATTGATCTGTTTTCAGATTTCCGGGAACAGTACCAGCGTATGTAATAGGCATTGATTTATATTTATAATACCCACTCAGTTTTGTAGGACGGGCTCCAGAATAAGCACGTCCAAACGACGGACTCGACTCAGGTTTTCCTACATTCGTTTTATAAGTCCCGATAAACAAATTACCGGCAGCTGCACCGACCAATAAAATATCTCCGTACGTATACATTTTGGCTGCTGTACCCTTATAAGCATCACTACCTGTAACAGGTACGGTACTCGATTCCTTATAAATAGTCACTCCCTCATTACCTGTAGCCCAATAAGCCTGCGGATCATCCAGATTATCGGCAACAGGGTTCGGATACCATGTTTTTCCATCTTGGGTCCATGTATCAAAATTCATATTAGGAAGCGTAACAATTGTTTCTGTCTGGAAAGAATATACATCGCCTTCACTACCTCCGGCCAGTGCCCGTACTTCATAATCCGTACCACTCTGCAACCCTGTAAGTTCAGCCGAATAAGAAGTGCTTCCAGTTTCAGTAATAGCCGAATTATCCAATTTCGTCCATTCCTCATTACCTTTCACACGATATTCCACAGAAATATCAGTTCCAGCACGAAAACTTCCACTGATATAAGCCTTAGTAGCCCATGCATTTACTTTTTCTACAGAAGCAGCTACCGATGATTTCTGTACATCCACCGTCCAGTCGCATATATATCTGCCATTACGGTAAGCCTTAAACACACGTGGACGAGTAAAATCCGTTACTGTTGCCGGATCTGGATCTAATACTGTTTTTGAGCCCTCCAGATTTAATTTTTTAATCTTGATATTCCGGTAATCAGCATCTTCTGTGACATAGATAATAGCAACATGATTATATAAGTCCAATGAAGGAGCAGTACCCGACTGATTCTCCACCTCAATCACACGTTCAATTTCTTGCTTTACAGTCACCCTCCACTGATAATCCTGATAAGTTTTCAACAAGATTCTAACCGGATTCGTAAAATCAATAGCCGTATTGGCATTAGCAGGAAGTTCTGACAGCGAACTAAAACTGAAATTAGGAAAACCATTCGGTTTAATACATGCAGCAACATCCGGATAGATTGAAGCTTCCGTATTGGCAATCAGTTTCGTAACAGGTAAACTGTCAATAAAAGCATCCTCCCCTATAGTAAGCTCAATAGTACGAGCCTGATTATTGAACACAGCCTCCCCTTGCATTCCTTCCACCTGAAATTCCTGAATTACTCCCTCAATATAAGGGTAAGGAATATCATTTTCTATACACGAAGACATGTTCAGCAATAAAAGAAAAGCAAAGCTATATTTCAAAGCCTTCATTATCATAATCCATCAGTTTAAAAATAGGTACAGATACCTATATTTATCGAAAATATATTAATCTTAAAATCAGCCGAGCTCTGACGGTACGAACCGTGTTCTACCTGATTGGTTGTCTGTTCAATCCATTTAAAATCCAAACCGACAACATTAATAGATACTTCTACGGCCATATTATTTGTTACAAAAGCTGTCAGACCGGGAGCAGCTCCAATCTGTAAACGATGAGAGGTCTGATAGGTACCCGTAGCTTTCTCATCCGACCCGGACAACGTTTTTCCCTGGCCGTATCCATATGTCAAACGAAGTTCATTAAAGAAACCGAAGACTTTACTGTTGCCAAGTCCCATATAAGTACGCAAAAATCCAGCAGCAGTGTACTCATGCTCCAAATATTTATAGTCACTGATATCAAAAGTCAAATCATCTCCCAAATCGAGATTGATATTACCAACATCTGCATACGTACGATTATAGTTCAGACGAACACCGGCAGCCATATTATCACGGAAAAAATATCCAGCATATGGACTTACCTTAAAGGTATACCCTTCACCGTTTACATCATCCAATATCAGAAACTTATAATTATCACCGGTCAATTCTGTATAAGAGAATGTGACACCTCCCATCCACGATCCTTTCGGAACAAATAAGGAAGGCTTTATATTACGATCATAACCTTTTCGTGCGTAAACCGAAGTCACGCACAAAAAGGTTAATAATAGAATCAAATATTTCTTCATGTAAATATTAATAGTATGACAATTCAAAATCATCTACCCAAAGGGTACTGCCAATCGCCAGCTGACCAATTACATTCATTCCGTCAAAATATCCACCATAACGGCTAGAAGTTGCTACAATTGCAATCTTATCAGGACGTTTGTTTGTTACTGTATATTCTATAGGAATTTCAAAATGTGTGTATTCTGAAACAGTTTCATTTGTTATAAAATGTCCTTCGCCGATAGTTTCACCTCCCGACCATAACTGAATATAAATATCACACTCATCTTTTTCCAATTTTTCAGACGGAACACTTCCATCAGACATTGTTGCCCCCGGCTGATATTTAAAATATCCAGATAATTTAGTCGGACGAGCTCCTGTATAATCTCTACCAAATGATACGCTTGAAGCCGGATTAGATGTATTAGTCTTATAATTTCCAATAAAAATATTACCAGCAGCAGTCACCTTCACAATCAAAACTTTAACTTGTACTGTTTGTAACTGAGCAGCTAATCCCGAATGAGAATCTTCCACTCCCGTACTATTAGAACTTCCACCTAAAGTTACTCCTTCATTACCTGTAGCCCAATAGCTATTAGAAGCGTCAGCATTCGGATACCAATTTTTACCATTCTGACTCCATGTATCGAAGTTCAAATTCGGAATTTCCACATACGATTCTGTTGTAAACGTACAAGTTTCACCAGCCTTATCTCCACACAAGATGTAATATTCGTACTGAGTACCGAAATCCAGCGGAGCAACCTTTGCTGAATAGTTCTTGGTACCTTCTTCCTGAACAGCTTCTACTGTGGTCCATTCGGAATCGGCTTTCTTCTTGTAACGGAATTGTACCGGAGAGGTAATTTCTTCCAAGTTGCAAGCACCCGACAGATAAGCGAACTGTCCCCAAACTTTAGAAGCATCGTTTCTGATATCACTGGTTACCATATCAGCACTTTCCTGCTTAGTAGGTACTTTTACTGTAACATCATACTGGTGAATAGTCTGGTCTACAGAGATATCAATTCCGGCATTGCTATCAGTAATATCCAATGTTACTTTATAGTGATATGCAGCTTCAGACTTCGAAACAATTTCCTGAGAAAAAGTCTTTCCATTGCCAAAATCCACTTTTACGGTCAAAGACTGACCGGCCTTTACATAAGCAGTACGAGTTTCATCCTTAACAAAAGGAATACTTAGCGCATCGGCTCCTTCTATATAACAAGTATAATCAGAAAAAGTAGACTTAAAACTTTCTGAGCAACTTACAGAAACCATTGTCTGTGCCAGCTTACAAGTGATTTCAACAGTTTTTGCTTTGTTTGCCTCAATTGCTACACTGCTCTGTCCTTCATAATAAGGAAGTGCATCAAATCCCTGAGTTTCCATGTTTTTATCTGCCGAATAAGCCTTAATTGTATAAGTTGCTACCGGCAACAGAACATCATCCAGAGTTTTCCAGTCGTCAGCATGTTTAACCACAGTATTCGAAGCATTCAATATATCTACAGCTATTGCTTCCGAACTTGTAATGTCAGCACGAGTAGTCACACTCTTATTAACATCAACGGAAGAAAGTTGAAGATAACCATATCCTTTGGCTTCATCTATTTCTGACTGGCAGGAAGAAATCAATCCTACACCCAGAAATAATCCTATCATTATATTTGTTAATTTCATAAACTCTTACTCTCCTTCCTTTGGATTTACAATAACTGTAATATCTCCGTCTTTAGTGCTAACACCATCCGAAACAGCCAGATTGAACGTACTAGTTCCAGATGTTACAACCTGTGGAATCAAAACTAACAATCCTCCCAACTTAAAGGTAAAATCTGTACAAGTTCCTGCATGAAGCTGAATGTATTCCTCTTCTGTTACAAGACCTAAACCTACGATTTTTCCCTTAAGATCATCATCCATATTACAGATGTCAAATGTTTCCGGCAAGCTTACCATGCCTAACAGAGCAGCAATCTCACCTGAAATAGTAACGTTCAGATTTTTAATACCATTAGGAGCTAAGATGTGAACATCCTGCAAACCTGCAATAGTATCATTTCCATGGGTACAAGTATAAGTAGCAGGCAATCCTTCGAATGTGATAGAAGCTTCCGGTTCTTCGCCACCACCTTCACCCGGAGTATCCGGACCTTCATAAATAATATTATCTACAGGGATTTCGATAGTCTCACCCACTTCTGTAAATGTCAGGTCAACAGTAATACCGATAGAAATAGAAGATTCTGTAGAACCTTCATCAGTCAGGTTAATTTCGAAAGAATCTCCTCCTTCCAGATTAGAGTGACCACCCTCTGCATCTGCGGGCTTCTGAATAGTTGCTTTCAATTCAATAAAATTACCTTCTACAGAAGTTACCTTGATAGAAGCATTCAGACTGTTCTGGTGTTCAGGAACCTGAAAATAATATTTCTTACCAAGAGAATTCTTATCGAATATTTGGGTGGCACCATCTCCATTATCAACTATTACTGAATAATCATCTTTAAAAGACTCTTCGAATGAAGCTGTCAGCCCAACAGAAACTTCCACACAAGCCAGTTTACAAGGTAAATCAACACTTGTAGCAATACCTTTCTTTACAGAGAAAGTCTGTTCCCCTTTGAAATAAGGACGCTCGGAAACTGTTACATTTTCACCTTCGTAATTGTAAGCAGTTACAGCATAGCTTCCTTCACCCAAAGGAAGAACTACCTTACCGTTTTCGTTCTTCAACTCACTGACTTTACCTCTGGCTGCTTCTTCCTGAGTTTCAGTATTTGTTACAATCAATGTATAGTTGTCTACATTTACATCTTCTTCATTAAAGCTTCCGGTTGTAGTTCCACCATCAACAGTCTCGTTTGCACGGCTTAACGTAACTCCATTATATATAGAAGCCAAATCGAGTTCCAATGTACCGGCATTTTCTCCGGCTCCTCCTTTACCCAAAAGTTCATCACGCATTTCGCAAGATGACAAACCTACAATAAGGCCTAAAAGCCATATTAAACTCTTATATTTTTTCATTTTATTCGTATTTTATTTCAACTTGGAATGTAATCACCCGGGATATTAACAGTTACATCTTCTTCTGTTACACCATCATCAACAGTAATAGTCAAGCCTACTTTACCTCCTGGAATATCTGTTTGATTCGGCTTGATAGTCAAAGTATAAGAATAGCAAGGTTTCAAATCGATTACCTTAGAAGTATCGAAACCATCAACAGATACAGGTTCACCATTTTTATCGATTAAAGAGAAGGACAAAGTAGCATTTGTACCTTCATCACCGGTTTTCAGATAAAGCTGTTGACCTTCATTCGACTTATTCATAGTCCAAGCCTCATCCATATAGTCGGTCTTTACAGTAACGGTACAATCCTGGAAGTAATCTTCGAATGCATCGTTATCATCATTTCCTTTATAAACTAAAGTAATTCTGGCATTGGCAGGTTTACAAAGAATAGAAACAGTTTTTTTATCACCTTGAGATACCGTAAATGTCTGACTACCCTTTACGTACAGTTTGTCGTAACCCGCAGCCACATCTTCTCCATAGTAAGCGGTCAGTGTATAAGAAACACCAAAATCAACTTTCTGTTCTACACCCAAATCCTCATACAGTTTATCCGTATAAACGGGATCCTCCCCTTTATACAAAGACACTTTGTAATTTTTCACGTTCAGATAAGCGCTCTCATCTACAGCGCGACTATAAGACAGATTGGTCGACAAATCAACCATGATACTGCCTTGCCCTGAAACACTCTCTTTTCCGTCTTCACTCGAGCAGCTACCTATGAAAGCCAGCAACACTATTGAAGAAAGAAGTTTTAAATAGTTTTTCATTTTCATTCAATTAGTAATTTTAATTTTTTCGGGGCACAAAGTAATAAAGTTTTCAGCTTATCGAAAAGGTCTGTTTTTTTTATTTTTGTTCTATTTTTTATCTTTCCGCACTTATACCATATCATAAAGTATCGAAAGTCATACATTTTACCAATATTGTTTTAGTCTATTTTTCATAAATACAGTATAAAAATTAAGATGGAATTAGCTTCCATCCTGCTTTTTTTGTTGTATATTTGCCACATCAACGATAATTAAAAAGAAACATGAATTTTAAAAACATTTTAATCGGAATCACCTTATCCTTATCCACAATATCCTGCATTCAGGATGAAGCATTAAATGTAGAAGCGGCAATAGACGGATGCAGCGGAGCAAATATCCAATTAATAAACATCAATGAAATAAGCAGAGAAATCGATATCTTCGTTTTTGAAGGCTCTAATGTAGCAGCTCAGGAATTGAATTTTACTCTCCCTGACGGGGCTACCATCAGTCCAGACCAATCTCAAAGCAAGGACAATCCACCTTACTACGATTTCAGCACTGAGAAAGAGCGTACCTTCACAGTCACATCCGAAGACGGAAGTAACAAGGCAACTTACACAGTTAATCTATACACGATAGAACTGCCTTTAAAATATTCATTCGAAAACTTAAGAGAAATCAATCCATATCATGTATTATACCTGACTGATGTAAATGGTATCATGCAATGGGCAAGTGGTAATCAGGGATATAATTTATGCGGCATGGCAACCAATGCCATACAATATCCGACATCACAGGCTGACGGAGGAGTAGAAGGCAAATGTGTAAAACTAGTTACTCAGTCAACAGGAACCTTCGGTATGAATACCAACCCTAAAATGCCGATTGCAGCCGGAAATCTCTTTATCGGCTCTTTCAACATGACTTATGCTATCATTGCTCCACGACAAGCAACTCAGTTCGGCTTCCCCTTCACACGGAAACCTCTGAAAATGTCAGGATACTACAAATATAAACCGGGAGCAACATTGACAGACCAGAACGGAAATGTCATTTCAGGAAAAACCGATACCGGTGATATCTATGCCGTGCTTTATGAAGCACCCAACAGTGACTTCTCACTGGATGGTGACTTATTTACGGAAGGCAACGAGAAAGCAAAGAACATTGTTTCAATGGCACGTATAGACAAAACAGAAGCAACCGACCAGTGGACCAGATTTGATCTGGATTTCAAGTTCCAAAATGGTAAAACCATTAATGAAGATAATCTGAAAGCTGGTAAATATAAACTTGCTATTGTCTTCTCTTCCAGCATTCAGGGAGCCTATTTCGAAGGGGCTATAGGAAGTGAGCTTTGCATTGACGAAGTAGAAATAACTTGTGAATAATACAATTCAATCATCTAGATATTCGAAACAGGAATATGAAAAAATATATATTTATATTAGCTGCGGCACTTACCGCAGGAGCAAATTTGTTACATGCACAGTCTACCGAACATAAAGGTTTGCTATGGTCATCCCTACATGGACTAGATTACGAATTCAAGGCAGGAGTAAATATCGGAGGAACTTCACCGCTTCCTCTTCCAAAAGAGATCAGAAGTTTGGACAGTTACTCACCGGGACTTGCCATAACAATTGAAGGAAACGCAACAAAATGGGTTGATGCTGCCCAGAAATGGGGAATAAGTCTTGGAGTAAGACTTGACAGCAAAGACATGACCACACGTGCTACAGTAAAAAATTACGGAATGGCTATCTTCAACGAGGTAGGCGGAAAAGTAGAAGGACTCTGGACCGGAGGTGTCAAAACCAAAGTCAAGATGTCGTATATCACTATTCCATTGTTGGCAAACTATAAAATCAATAACCGCTGGAAAGTTGTAGCCGGCCCTTATTTCTCATACATGATGGATGGAGATTTTTCAGGAGAAGTTTATGAAGGACATTTGCGCACTCCCGATGCTACGGGAAGCCGCATTGATTTTGAAGGTGATAACTCAGCTGCATATGACTTTTCTGATGAATTACGTCGTTTCCAATGGGGTATTCAGGCTGGAGGAAGCTGGAAAGCTTACAAACACCTCACTGTACACGCTGATTTGACATGGGGACTCAATGACATATTCAAGAAAGACTTCAATACTATTTCCTTTGCCATGTACCCCATTTATCTGAATTTCGGATTTGGCTACGAGTTTTAACCTCGCATAATGGAAATACATATTTTTCAAGCCTTTCATCAAATTTTCAGCTATTGAAGAAAACGTGAGGGCAAACCAAAGATCAGGCTCTTTCCAAAAGAGTTTATTACATTAAGAATCAACCACTTTACTTACTATAAAAAAGGCTCTATCATTCTCCCAAATACGATTGATAGAGCCTTTTTAGTTTATATCAGATATCTATATTTTAGGATTCACTGCATACTAAAAAAACATGAGCATAAATTCAAGAAAACTTGCCCAAGAATTGGATAAAACATCAGCATGTTTTTTTATAATTTGTACAAATAAAAAGAGGTGGTAAAGTAATAATACTTCACCACCTCTTCTCTTATTAATTTCGATTAATTATTCTGCCACAACCTCAATATCATCTATATATAATGTACTACCTGGAGCTCCAGAGAAAGTTGTACCATTTTTACTTGACGAACATATAATAGCAAAACGATACAGTTTTGTTGCATCAAATTCTTGCTTGTATTCCAAATTTAATTCAAATGGAGCATATTCGTCTGTTGCACCACTTTCCCATACAGCCATAGCGACAATCTTATCAGATGTATATATGTTTGTACCATCCAAACGCTCATCTTTATCATGATCCTCTGTTGTTTCATAAGAAGAAACTTCATACAAAACAGCACTTATGGCACATTCATCTTTCAATGAAGCATCTTTTACAGCCTCATTCGATTTCTCCGGATCATCACAACGATAATATACTTCGCCCGGAATATATTTATAATAGCCACGAACAACTATAGGTTTAGCACTATATGGCACACCAAAACGTGTACTACGTAATGTTTTTTGAGCATCAACTTCAAAATCCCCTAAGAATAAAGAACCTGACGTAACTTTAGGAACACTAGGAAAAACTCCAGGCATAAAGCTCGGAGCACCTTCGGTATCCAATGTTACCACTTTTGCAGCTTTGCTACCAGAATAAGCTTCATCAGTCGGCAATAGGCTTCTTTGAGTAGCATCAAAAGTTGGAACCATTACAGGTATCAACTGTAATGCGGCATCTGCCCCCGACCATGCACCAGCAACAGGAAGTTGATATGTCCATTGAACAGAACCATCAAACTCACTTTTAACCTCAACTGTTTTCCAATTTTCAAAATCATAGAATGCAGTTTTTCCAACAATAGAAGCCTTATATTCAGCCACATTACCACCAGCGGCAGTAACTGTATAAGTTACAGTCTTACCATTTGAGAAATCCTGTGCTACACCACTTGCAGGAGTGACAGTTGCCCCATCAGAAACTTCAATAGTCGGAACTAAAGCTGTAAGATATTCAGCTTTTGCAGTATCAGCAACCATGAAAGTAATAGTCTTAGATTCTTCGTTGATAACCACATCACCAACAACCAATGAATCAACAGCTGCAACTTCTTTGTCGAAAACAAAAGAAAGGATCTTAGCTTCACTGCTTTCAGAACCTGACAGTTTAGTACCCTCATAAACAGCTTTTACTGTATAAGTCACAGGATTGCCAGCAAGCTTTATATTATTTATATCCAAATCAATAGCAAGAGTTTCGTTTGCAAAAGTTCCATTTGCCTTCACATCAGCAACCAGCACACCGGCTAATTCCATAGAAGATTCTGTTGCTGTGAAAGTATATTTGCCATTACCACCATCAGTTAACTGACAACCATTTAACTCAACATCACCCAGCGGCATACCACTGAAAGAAAAATTAGTTATTTTCAGATCTACGGTATTTTCTCCTGACTTAATAACAGAAACCAACTGTGAAGGAACAGTGCCAGCCGGTGTTTCAATACCTGCCGATACTAATTTAACATCCAATGTACCTTTATAGTCACCTGCTACATCAACATTACCAGGGACAGTTACTGTTGGTTCATCATCGTCACTACAAGAAGTGAACAAGCTCACTGTACACAATACAGCAAACAAGTAAAAAAACAAATTCTTTTTCATTTGATACCTTAAATTTTTATTAGTCGGTGCAAAGTAACAACCTTTTAGAGGAACTGACAAGGTCTAATCTTATTATTTTTGTTCTATTTTTTAATATGACATTAAAAGTGAATACATAACATACTAAT
>OLZC01000499.1_pt1 | contig 13285 bp, 11 predicted proteins | sample 1644391 | NCBI WGS metagenome assembly OLZC01 (sample SAMEA103958140, study PRJEB25191) | human gut metagenome | biome: human-associated habitat [ENVO:00009003]; feature: intestine environment [ENVO:2100002]; material: feces | place: Germany | collected 2013/2015
TCACCTCGTCGAGGAACACATAGCGAAAGCCCTGCGCTTCCAATGCCTTGAGGTCACGGTTTACATCTGCCAGCGTATCTTTTGCGGTGATCTGAATGAACGCCGCCTTGGATAGTTCTGCGTCGCTCATCTCCGCGAAAATCTGGCGGATCATGGTGGTTTTCCCCGTCCGGCGCAGGCCGTAGAGGATGAACACTTTGTCCTGCGGCTCGCCGTAGACAAAATCGTGCAGCTGCCGGAAGCACTTGCGCTTGCGATAGCCACGAACAGGTGCCGCAAAGGAATGCAGCGCCTCGCCGGTGCGAGCATTGGTGGCAAACGCGGAAAGGTTCGCAGATTTCGCCTTGGGCAGCTGCTTTTTTAGCGCCTTCAGCTCCTGCTCCAGTGCCTTCCGCCGCTCGATTTGGGCGCGGAAATTCTCCAATTCGTCAGCAGGAATATACTTCTCCCGCCGCTTTTTGTTCTCTGTCCAACGATGGTAGAAATAGTCCTTGCCGTTGACGGTTTTCTTCGTAACAGAGCCTGTGGGTAAAACAGAAATCTGCTGTTCTAGCTCTGCCACCTGTGCCTGCATTTCAGATAACTCCATGACGCACCTCCTGTGAGATACTATTCTATGCAGAATTATACCCCATTATACCCGCGAAATCAAGGGTATAATGGGTATAATTATTTTCTTCGAGCTGGTTAGCTACTAATATTCAAAGCAATTTCCTCAGTGTCTTTCTTTGTATTATACTTTCCCAGTGAAATACGAATGGCACCTTTGGTAGTAGAAGCTCTTTTTCGAAAGCCCATGCCGGATGCAGTACTCCTTGTTCGTCAGCCCTCTGGCCTTGCATTCCTGAATTACCGCCGCCCTTTGGATTTGCCGGTATTCATCCCGAGCAGCAAAGATATCTCCCATTTGATCAGCCCATTTTCCAGTTTCTTAAATAGCTGAGGCTCAGCTATTTGAGATTTGGGATATTATCTCATAGGAGCGGGGGAAATGCTAGGCGGGAGGTTATTGAGTGCTTACAATCTGTTTGTACATATTATCATAAATTGGAATATTTTGCTTGAATATCCCTAATAATTGGGATATAATCAAACTTGGATAATTGAAAATTTATCAGGAGAGAGAGCATGAAAATTGGGATCATAGATGCTGACCTGATTGGCAGGGAAAAGCACCGCTTTCCGAACCTTGCGTGTGAAAAAATATCTGGTTATTGGAAAGATAAAGGGGCCGAAGTTCATCTACTCATGGACTATCTTTTACCAGATGACTTCGACCATATTTATATCTCGAAAGTCTTTACCGACACAGAGGTTCCTTTATTGCCAGAAAATGATGATAGAATTCATATTGGCGGGACCGGTTTTTTCTTTGATCGGGCACCTAGTCTTCCTGATGAAATTGAGCATCATATGCCAGACTACGATTTGTATAAGGAATGGATCGCCGGGGAGGTTGCCCGCGCTGAAGTTGAAGCCGCTGATAGTGGAAAGAGCTTCAACAAAGCGGCATTTATGGTGCAGTTTAAAGAGTATACGGATTACTCCATAGGGTTTCTAACAAGGGGATGTTTTCGAAAGTGCAAATTTTGCGTAAATCAAAAATATGATCATGTCTTCGTACATAGTCCCCTAGAAGAGTTCTATGATCCAAGCAGAAAGAAAATCTGTTTGTTAGATGATAATTTTTTTGGGTTTTCCAAATGGAATCAATCACTCCAGGAGCTGGTCAACACAGGCCGCCCTTTTAAATTCAAACAGGGATTAGACGAACGTTTGTTAACTGATGCTAAGTGCGAAATGCTGTTCTCCTCTAATTATGATGGTGATATGACTTTCGCATTTGATAACATTTCCGATTATGACATAATACGGGATAAACTGCAACTTATTAGGAAATATGCTCCAACTAAAAGTATAAAATTCTATGTTCTGGTAGGCTTCGACTCAACAGATGCAACAGATATAGAAAACGCATTTAAACGCATTGAGTTGCTTATGCAATACAAATGTTTGCCATATGTAATGCGATATCAAGATAAGAACCGGACCCCTTGGAAGGATTCAGAATACAAAGGAATGTACGTTTCCATGGCTCGCTGGGGAAATCAACCGAGTATATTTAAAAAGATGAGCTTTCGACAATTTTGCGAAGCAAATCAAGCCCTCTTTAAGGGCAAAGGGCTTTGCGCACCTATGAGAGCCATGACATTTTTTGAGCAGAAGAACCCCAAAATTGCTTCCCAATATTTCGACCTACGATTTGATAATTACAGTTTGGATAATCTAGATTTGAGGTGATTGGTTTGGATTACGCTATCAACGCCGCTATTACTACTGAGGCTGCCGTGCGACTTTTGATTATGAATGAAATTGCTCTTGACGGTTATTGGAGTTCAAAACAAGCCGAAAACCTTTTGAATGCAATTTTGAGCGACAGCATTACGGAATTACTCCGAATAATCGACTTTATTGAACCTCAACGACGAATTGATTCTTCAACTCTTCCGCAATTCGGTACATTGGAAACAGTAATTCGCGTTCCTGATGTTCTGGTTTCTACAGGGCTAGATGGGCTATCCTATGCACAACTCGGTTTCTATCTCAAGGGTGATATCAGCGCAAAGCAACTTGCAAATGCAAAATATGGCGAGACCCACGGAAAAGGTGCCTGTCAACTTGGGCTTACAGAAAGCAAAAAGAACAAAATTCATTTTGGCGCATTGACAAGTGCTTTTTATTCAATTGCAGACATAAATACAAAGCTGGTAATTGTCAGGAAACTGTGCTTTAGAATTCCGATTATCCAGGCTTTGTTGAACTCCGCCCGCTATGGGAAAGTGAACGGATATTCATTAATGACGCATCTAGAGAAATCCACTCAAATCCGCAGAGCTATTTGTGCCAAAATGATTTTACGAGAATTGGAGACATTCCAAGATCCAGAATTATCTAGGCGAATCCGTAATGTCAGTTGGGAGCTTGAAAAGGAGGTTACCCCTTGTGTTAAAGTATGAATTGGATCAAGTTAAGTTTTCGGACCTTAAAGACAAGATTGAAATTCCAAAATTTCAGAGAGGCCTTGTTTGGGGTGATCAAAAGAAAAAAGAGTTCATTAAATCCCTAAAGGCTGGACTTCCTATCGGTGTCCTGCTTCTCTCTAAAGCAGAGAATGGCAGGTTTCTTGTCATTGACGGATTGCAACGTTTTACTACCATGTTAGAATACTCCCGGGACTATTTCAGCTATATTGATCCGTCTGAAATTACCGATTCTGACATCATTTCCATTATTATTGCAAGCCAAGCAGCCAAAGACATCTACGATCTGCGTTCTGAACCAGACAAACTAATGGTGCGAGAAAAAATTCGCAAGGTAATTGTCGAGAATATTAGCATGGGGCAAAACAAGAACCTACAGCAGATTAGTAAATTGGCAGCAATACAATTGTGTAAAGAAATCCATGAACTTTCTGACAAGGATCTACTAGATGTACTAGATGCTGTCTACATAATAGTTTCTAATTTTTCAGCTGCCGCTAAAATTGATGATATTGAAATTCCATTAATCATTTTCAATGGAAAAGAAGATGAACTTGCGACTGTTTTCCAAAAGCTTAATCAAGAGGGTGTAAAGCTTTCCAAGTATGATGTTTTCGCTGCAACGTGGTTTGGCCACACAGTCAATGTAAAAGGGGATACTGACTTTATCAAGCAAATAATTAAGAAATATTCTGCTTCACAAGAGAAATCTGGATTGGAAATCTCAAACTACGATCCGGATATTATGCTTAAGACGGGAGAACTCACCGCCTTTGAGTACGCATTTGCTCTTGGGAAAGAACTGACAGACAAATGCCCAATTCTGTTCAACGCTAAAAGAGATGATTCCAAAGTTGAATCTATTGGTTTCTTAATCCTTGCAGAATTGCTTGGGCTTTCCTATCAAAGCATGAATAAATTGGCCTTTGAAATGGATAAGCACAAGAAGCTTGATTTCTGCAGGTTAAAAAATGCAATAATCGATACAGCTAAAAGTGTTCAGTCTGCTTTGGGCGATTACATTGTCGCTCCCACTAAGAAGAAGCCCAGTCTTGCCTGTCACTCTGAACTTCAACTTTCATCTTATATTGTCGTCTTATTTAAGCTTCGTTATGAAATCACAACTGCTGATGGCTTAGTAGATAGGGGAAATAAAGCGAAGGAAATACGGGAAGTTCGCCGTTTCTTGTACAAGCATTATCTATATGATATTCTGCGTGGGTATTGGTCTGGCTCCGGTGATACAAAGTTAGAGGAAATTATCGCTGATCCTTTCACCTGCCGTTATGTTAAAGACGTAAACAAGGATAGCTTTGAACAGGCTATTTCCGAATGGCTTGCATCTAGCAATAAAAAAAGTAGTCTTATGACAGTTTCTGCAGAAACAAAGCTATTCTTGAATTACTTGCTTCGGCTATACAACAATCCGGCAGCAATTGCAAAGACGGACTATGATATTGAACATTGTGTTCCTAAAAAGGTTCTTCAAGACTACTTCATTAAGAAAAATATTGCAGTTCCAATCTCTGCCACCTGCAATCTTGTCTATATTCCAAAATCTGAAAACCGAGGCAAAGGAGATCTGACCTATTATCAAAAGCAGCGCAAAGACTCCATTACATACACTCTGAACGCTGAGGCACTAGAAGCATTATGCTATCCAAGAGAGCAGGAATTGATGTTTGTAGAAAGTGTTTCCACAATTACTGCAGAGAATTATTTTGCCTTTCTTACAGACCGAGAAAAATACATCACGCATCGAATGATATCTAAGCTATACGAAAGGTAAGTGCTCAATAACCACCCGTCTATAAAACAGGCAGACCCGAAACCACGGGCCTGCCTGTTAGGCTAGATAAGTATTCACATAAGCGTCAGAATTCTTCATCCCGAATTCCTGTTGGATGTAGGGCTCCCAAGGCATGAACGCTTCCAGTTCCTCGTTGGACTGGTTTTTCCCCAGGTACGGCAGTTTCACCAATTTCCAGTTTCTCAAATAGCTGAGGCTCAGCTATTTGAGATTTGGGATATTATCTCATAGAGGTATAGACATATTTGTGGTTAATAAGGCCCCACAATTCTTCAAACTCTTTTTATGAGAGTATTATTGAGTGGATTGGTTCTTGCCTTTTAAGTTTATCCATAGTTATTCTCCTCTTCCATCCTCTTGCCTAGGGACTTCCAAACCACTTGCGGCGTGTTTCAGTGCTTCCGTCGTATCTGCTTCAATCTCTATATTCCCAATCTGAATTAAGCCGTATCTTGATTTAACACCCTCTGATGAAAAAAGCACTCGGTAGTATTCGTTTAACCTATCCTCTAACTTGACCACTTTACTCGTCTTATTGGCGTTCTCCTCTTCTTCAAACACCTCATCATTTTGAAGCAAGAACTGGAAACATCTCTCCGGGATACTCTTTGCCACATCAATCAATGGTTCAGAATTTTGTCCGCCAATAAATGACTCGTAAAGAGACGCATTTAAAACCTTCACCCCTATCATTATGGGCAAGACAGTCATTTTTGCAAGTTCAGTGCTTGACGGGTAGAAGATACTCGACTGCTTTTGGGGTGCAACACGTTTCGCCGCATCAACATATCTACTGATTTCACGCAAAGACAAACCATATCTTTTGATAAAGGCTTTGCAAATTATGTCATAACATTTTTCGGAATCCGCATAGTCAATGCTTTGATAGAACCAATTCATATCAGGCTTCGGAAGAGCAATCCTCATATCAAAAAATCTATCCAAGTATCGCCCGGAATCAAAATCCGCTCCATAGTAATTGCTGATGGTGTGTTCAAGTTCTTTTGCATTGATAGAGAACACGAACGTGATTCTTTCATTCCCAAAATAGTGCTTTATTCGCTCCAACACCTGAATAGCGTATGTAGGTCTGCACCTATCCAATTCGTCTATAAAGACCACAAGACGGTTTCCCTTCTCCGGCAGCAGCGAATCAAAGAACTCGGATATGCTTTTCTCCAATGTTTTTTCAGCCTGCAGCGTGTCTATGATTGTATGGTTCTTAAAACTCTCCACCACATCTTTTATGTTTTTTCCACTAAAGTAATCAAATATGGCTGCTGCTTTATCAAAAAAATTGCTTTCAGAAGGAAATTGGAAACTGCTCTCCGACGCTTGCAAAATGGAATAAACGATTGAAAGAATCGGGTCGTTATCATTATCATTTTCCCAAGCGTCGTAATACACACACACTTGTGGCTGCATTTCTGCATAGTGCCCACCGGAAAGAGAATTACAAACGCTCTGTACATGCTGCTCTTTCTCCTCCCCCATCTCCTCATTCTTGACATTCGGATTGATGGCATCCAATATCATTTTCACTTGTTTTACGAAAAAGGTCTTGCCACTTCCCCACTGCCCGTCAAGGGCAATACAGTAAGTACCTTCAATACTATCCAAAATCCTGCAAAAATCCCATACATCCCTATTTCGTCCTATTGCATTATCTACAAATGTCTCAAATAGATTGTCAAAATTCGGCAACAGCTCGCAAGACCTCATATATTAAAAATCTCCTTTCTCAGTGCGGTAATTCTCTATCTTAATTCTTATTCTACCTTATTCTTGATTGCATAGCAAGAGCGTTTCTCATCTCGTTGCGAAAAGCTCTATTGTATTCAAGGTTCTTGTACGCAAATCATTTGTATGCCTCGGCAACAATTTTGCTCTTTGGACTCAAAAGAAACTTTCCATTACAAAGTAGGTCTGGCTTATCGCCCACCCCTAACATTTTTAGACCCCTTTGAATCTCTATGCCTGCGGCAAAACGATCTTCTGCACCTGATAATCTTCCCCCTCAATCGTCAAAACCGCAAGGCTGATCTCCTGCCCGAACCGCCGCTTTCCGCAGCTGCCTGGATTGAGCCAGAGTTTCCCATCAATCACCTGCTCAAAATACTTGTGAGAGTGTCCAAAAACAACAATATCCGCATCAATCGGCAGATTTTGAGTTTCTTTTTTATTATGCACCATGAAAATTTTTAGGCCCTCCAGCTGCACCGTCAAGTCATGGGTCAGGTGTTCGGCCCATTCTTTGTCGTTGTTTCCCCGAACCACATAGACCGGCGCAATTCGGCCCAGTTCCTCCAAAATGCCCTGATTGTTGATGTCCCCGGCGTGGAGGATGCAGTCGCAGCTGCGTAGAATTTCCAGGACCTCCTGCCGGAGCAGACCGTGGGTGTCTGAAATAACGCCTACTTTCATCATAAGGACGGCTCCTTTCGCTTTTCTTGTTTCAAGGCAGCCGGCGCAAGCGTCCGCACCTGCTGCCAAACTTTATGGACTTCTGTTACTGCCTCTCTATACCACCGTTTTGCGTTCCAAAAAGCAGTCCCCATCGTGAGAGTAAATCACGCCGACTGCCTGCAAATATGCGTAGATCACCGTCGTCCCAACGAACTTCATGCCCCGTTTCTTTAGGTCCTTTGAAATCCGGTCTGAAAGCTCCGAATGTGTCAGCCCACTTTCGTAGACCACTTTTCCTTCAGTCCAGTGCCAGAGGTACCCGGAAAAACTGCCATATTCCCCCTGTATTTCACGAAACACCCGGGCATTGGTAACGGCTGCCTGTATTTTCAGCCGATTCCGGATGATTCCGGGGTCATTTCTCAGAGCTTCCAGCTTGTCCTCCCCGTATGCACAGACCGCCTCCAAATCAAATCCATCGAAGGCTGCCCGAAACGCCTCCCGCTTATTCAGAACACATTCCCAGGACAGCCCGGCCTGAAAGCATTCCAGCACCAGCATCTCAAACAGCATCCCATCATCATGGACAGGAACGCCCCATTCTTCATCATGGTAACGGATGTACCGTTCATTTTTGGGGTTTGCCCAACAGCAGCGTTTCTTTCCGTCTGACCACTCCATCTGCATCTCAGCTCCTTTATCCTATAACCAAGTTTTCGTACCTTTAACTTAGCACCATTATATCAGGCAAGCAATAAAAATCATAGAGTCCGGATTATATTCGTCGTTTTGGCCTATTTGAGGCTGCTGTTTACCTGACATCTCGAATACAATTCCCTTATCCTAAAGAAGTATATTGATTATTCGTAACGAATAGTATATACTATCCGTGAGGTGATACCCCATGAACACACGAACCGCAAATTTGATCATCGGCACCTCCGGCGGCACTGCCGGCAAGAATGCCACAAACTATAAACTCGCTCTTCCCTCCACCTGGATAAAGGAAATGGGGCTGACCCCGGAGCAGCGGCAGGTGGAGCTTCGCTTTGATGGTACTTCCATCACGATTACCAAAAAGTTGTCCTTTGCGGAATTTCTGGAAGCCAGCCGCCACGCTGAACACAAAACGTTACTGCTCTCCTGCTATTCCGGGGATGCGCTCTGCGCCCGGATTGCCGCTGACGAAACCGAGAAAACGGTATGCGTTGAAAATCTCTCTGCGGATTGTCTGAAACTTCCCTTTGGAAATAACAAGAATCCAATCTGGGAGGATTACCAGCACTTTCTGGAAGATCGCTGCATTCCGAAAACCAGAGCCGGACTACAGGAGTATCTGGAAGCAATTGGAGTGGACAGCTACGAGCCGTTGGAAATTATCCGCAAAACCCAGGGGCGCATGGCAGGGGATGATCTGCGGCTGACCGTGGAGGAATTGAAATGACCGTTCAATTGGTATCTGATCAGAAAATCGCGGAAACATCCTCCAAGGGCAACCAGGAAAAATGGCAGGACGGCAACATCTGGTATAAGCTGGACCAGTTCGGCTATGAAGCTCTGGCAGAGGTGTTTACCTCCCAATTGCTGGAATACAGCAATACCGAAGCGGATTTTCCCTTCACCTTTGTACGCTACCGTATGGAGCGTCTTTTGGTTCATGGCCGGGAGCGGACCGGGTGCAGCAGTCCGAATTTCTTGAAAGCGGGCGAGTCCATTATTACCCTTGCACACCTATTCCAGCAGTATACAGGAAAGCCGCTCTCAGAGACGCTAAGCCGCATGACCAGCGACAAAAAGAGAATGGCCTACCTGGCTGAGGAAACCGCAAACATCACCGACCTGTCCCTGTTCCCCCAATACCTGACTTTGCTGTTTGAAATTGACGGTCTTGTCCTCAACGACGACCGGCATCTCAACAACATTGCCGTCATTGCCAGAGACAGCTGTTTTGACTATTGCCCCATCTTCGACCAGGGTGCGGGGTTCCTCTCTAACGTCATGTATAATCCCTTTGAGATAATCCCCAAGTCCCTGATTGCCCAGGCAAAGGCTCGTCCGTTCCAGACCACCTTCAACCGGCAAATTCACACCATGGAAAGCCTGTATGGTAAGCAGCTGGAAATCCCCGATTTTACCCGAACGCAGCTTGCGCAGATGGTGGAACCAATGCTAGAATACTATCCGGCCCGTGACAGAGATTTGATTGCAGACCGGGTTTGTGAGACGGTGCTGGTGCGGCAGAAATGCAGATAAACGGAGGCAACAAATTGGAAATGTAAAACCGCAGCCCCGATTTTTCGGTCAGGGCTGCAGTTTCATTATGCAAGGCTTCTCAAATACTCCTCCACATTCTGATACTGGATGCCATTTACGGATTTCCCCACGGCAAAGGACAAACTTTCCTATGATCGGGCCATATACGAAATAGCCCATTGCCGTTCGGTCTCCGACTGCAAATTTTGTTTTTTATCTTTCCCGATCACAAGGCAAGAGCGTTTCGCGCCGTGTCGCGAAACACTCTTGTTTCAAAACAAATTGCGTTGTCACTTACTTGAGACAAACTCTATTGGTTCGTCAATTTGGAAGTGATAGCGGGCATTTCTGCTGACTGTCAGCCTCGTGATATGGTGGCTATCATCCTGGTCGATAAAAACGATTGCATTATAAATGTCCTGCTTTCCTTCAGACAGGGTCACGCACCGTTTGCCTGCACCATACGGCAGAGGTTCCTCTCCATCGTCAATGGACGTGACGGTTGCCAGATACGCAAAGCACTCCATATCTGGATTGGCATCACGGACATACTGTAGTCTGTCCATAATTGCATCCCGGCCATTCCACGCCTGTCTGCTTGCTTCGGATACGTAGACCGCATCTTCTGTCAGGACGTTTTTCAATCGCCTTGGATTTCCCGTTTGAAGCGTGTAGCGAAGCAACGCCAGATTGTGTTCTTCATCCAAAACAATTCCTTCCGCGTAATCATCAATGGCAGCATCTCCGGAAAGGACAAACACCCCCCACACAGTTGCACCGACTCTGATGTTGTCTTGTTCCGGTTCATTGACTTGTGCAAGTGTGTGCACGATTTCCAGATCGCCAAACTCTGTGTTTATAACTGCGCATAGAAACGGCGTAAACTCTTTTCCTCCCAACACGACTCTTCCGGGGGACATCTCTTTGACCGTTCCTCGGATAAGCATGAGATTATCCGAGTAGTGGTCCTTATCCTTATCCGGATTATCCAGAGCATGGTTTTGAAAGAGTCCACTGGGGAAAACGGTTCCATCCGCCAAAAGGAATTTCTTTTTATCCTCTGTCTCCGGCTGTGCTGCCGCATATTCCTCCTCGTTTTTCAAATAGTGGATTTCCTCCGGAAAGCCCACCATCTGGATATGAAGTTGATCATTTTCCAGAAAACTGGGAAGAACATCCGCGTTGACCAGATTGACAATCGCCAACCCGCCTCCATCAGAGACTCGTTTTACAACGACACGGCGGCTTAAACAGTCTGCATCCTTCGGTTGGAGATCCATTCCAGACAATAAAACGTCCCAGGTTGTGATTCCAGATAGATGTGTATCCAATCCGGTTATTTCAATTCTCTTTTCTTTTTCATTCAATTCCGTGCGGACAATAAACTGCGCCCAACCGTACTCCCGGTTGAAGTAGGGATACCCATAATACCCAACGATTGCCTTTCCCTCCGAGCAAACTGCATTCAGAAGAGCAATCCCGCTTTCTTCCTTTTCAGTCAAGGACTCCAGGCCGAAGCATTCAATCATGTTCATACAGTGTTCTCCTTTCGTGTTTCTCTTTTTATCGTTTAACGTATTCACGCACAAACGTCTACCATCAACCCTATGAAAGGTCTACTTACAGCGTAAAACGCCCCTTCTCCTTCCCCGCAATGGCAAAATCGAACAGCGTTCCCTTCGCAATGGCAGCGAAGTAGCCGGACGCGGCATATTCTTTGGCGTACTGCTTTTCAATCCGTCCCAGAGTTTCCCGAAGCTGAAGCATAGCGGCAACCTGGTGCTTGCAGGGATAGCTGCAATAACAGTCGCACAGGAGATTACGAACCGTGCCGTTCTGATATTCAAATTCCACCGTATACGCTCGGGTGCCCTCCACAATAGCACAGCCCTTTGTGCCATTCAGGCTGAGGTAGCGCACCCGGGTTTCCATATAATAGTCGTGCCCGCGTTCCTCAATTGAGCCGGCAGCGCCCATTTCCTGCAAATCGTCCAGCCGGAAAGCAGTATCATCGTTGCCGCTTTCATAGATCTCGTCCTCCCCGGAGGGTGCCCTGAACCAAAGGGTAGCCTGGGCTGCCGGAAGGGTGTGCGGGTCAAAAGTGACACAATAAGCGCCCGCTATGTAGAACTGCCCGTGAACGCAGGTATCCACTACGGCAATAACCCGTTTGTAATCGGAAAGCTTGATTTTGAAGTTGTAGGCCACTGAGGTAACAACCCCGATCTCTCCCTCCAGCTTGCCATCCACATAGACCCGGTCCCCCTGATGCAGGTCGAATTGGTCATTGTAATAGGCTAGGCTGTGACCAAAACAAGGAAATTGGACCTGTACCACGGACTTCCGAGGTGCAACTGCCCTGTTATTCTGTGTGGGAATTGTGTTCCTGCTGTCTGCCTGCGTTCTTCCAAAACCGCTGATTGAAAAGTTCATCATGCTGCCTCCTTTAATATGCGTGCCTTCTTTTCCTTTGTGCTTCTATGATACAAAAGAAAAGGTCCAATAAACAGCACCTATTCCGTCAAACATAAAAAATCCACGGGTGTCAGTCTGCCCGTGGATTTTTCTTCGTAACTTTCTGCACAAGCCGCTCCCCGCGCTCACCTGCAATAAATGGCAATCGCCCGCTGGGCAAACACCGCCGTGCCTTCGCCACCTGCCTTGTCAATGTTTTCGGTAAACTCTCCTCCAACGGCATACATTTCCCCAAGGGAATTCAGGATTTCTTTCGTGCAGGGATAATAGTTTTCCGTAATGTACCCCTGCAGCCGCTTCACAAGCGCCTGGGCATCGGACGATACCGGGTCCACGTTTCTGCATTTGCCGAAATCCTTGAAAATCATCATCAAGCCCCTTCCAAGGGCCTCCTCCGCTTCTTTGGAGCGGCCCTTGCTCTTTTCCGCAAACGCCTGATAGGCGCTGGTGTTCTGCCACTGCCTCTTTGCCTCTGCAGCATACCGCTCCATTTTCTGGGTGTCAAATACTGAAAAATCCATGGTATTTCCTCCAACCTGCTTTAATCCACGGGCAAAGGTGATCAGGTTTTCCAAATGCTCTTTCTTCATGGTAAGCATTTCTATCTGCTGGTCCAGCGCTTTTTCCCTGTCAAAGTCCGGACTTTGCAGGATCGCTTCGATTTCCTTCAAGGAAAACGCCAGTTCCCGGAAGAGCAGAATCTGCTGCAGGCGTTCCAGGCCCTTTTCGTCATACAGCCGGTATCTCGCCTGCGTATACTGCGTCGGATGCAGCAGGCCGATCTTGTCATAATATTGCAGGGTGCGAATGCTGACCCCCGTGCGTTTGCTTACCTCATTCACTGTCCACACTGACCGCATCTCCTTTCGTGGTATGGTTAGTATAAACCATCACGCAACGTCAGAGTCAATACCCTTTTTGAAAATTTCCTTGTACTCTGGATCTGTGCTGTGCTCTCTCCTTGCTCCCTACCATTACACGCCAATTCCGCACTGCAAAGTTTATTACATCAATGTCACAAACTTTTATTTTTCAGAATTTTGTTACACAGAAGATACTTTTTCCCTTTTATATTGAAAAATCTATAATCTTCTCAGGCAAAAAAGAAGTTCATGCAGGACAGACTGACTTCTCGGACTTCTTGAATCACACCGGCCGCATTCAAAAGAAAATATCCTCCATAATCCCCCTTTATTTGGGGCAATCACAGAGGATATTTAATTGCGAAAATACTGGAACGAACTCAACCATTGGCTATCGCAACTGCTTGGGTACCTCCATTTCTATAACAAGTTGCCCC
>OLZC01000501.1_pt1 | contig 13242 bp, 7 predicted proteins | sample 1644391 | NCBI WGS metagenome assembly OLZC01 (sample SAMEA103958140, study PRJEB25191) | human gut metagenome | biome: human-associated habitat [ENVO:00009003]; feature: intestine environment [ENVO:2100002]; material: feces | place: Germany | collected 2013/2015
TCCAGGCGATGAATAAGTATCTGGATTTTCTGCACAGAGACCGCTTGCGGCTGAGAGCTGTGAAAGTGCAGCAAAAGAATTTTCTGGAAAATGTGATCAGCAACGCCGACTACAACTTTCTGAAAAAGCAGCTCAAGAAGGACGGCAACATGGAATGGTACTTCGTGGTCTGGTATCTGGCTGCGACTGGGGCGCGCGTCAGCGAACTTATTCAAATCAAAATCGAGCACGTGGAACTCGGCTATTTTGACCTATATACTAAGGGTGGAAAGCTACGCAGACTATACATACCCAAAAGGTTGAGGACGGAAACTCTTGAATGGCTGGAGGAAACGCAGCGTTCCTCCGGCTTTTTGTTTCTAAACCGTTATGGGGAGCGTATTACTACACGCGGTATTTCCCAGCAGCTTAAAAACTATGCCGACAAGTATGGATTGGATAAAAAGGTAGTGTACCCGCATTCATTCCGTCATCGATACGCAAAGAACTTCTTGGAGAAGTATAACGACATTGCTCTGTTAGCAGACCTAATGGGTCACGAGAGCATTGAGACTACTCGCATATACCTCCGCAGAACTGCCAGCGAACAGCAGGCGCTGGTGGATAAAATCGTCACATGGTAAAGGGACAGCCGCCTTCTTTTGAGGGCGGCTGTTGGTTAGGCTAAATTTTCTGCGATGGAAGCAAGCTGGTCAAAGGTCAGTTCAATTGCCATGACAATCCGCTTCTGTTCCTTAATCGGAGGAACAGGAATAACTGCTTTCTTGCCATCTGTTGTTCCGAGGCGGGGCATCTTTACGCCATATGAACACTTGTTGGCATATCTCAAAAATGTTGGGGACATCAAAAAGTAGCGTGCATACTGCGGAAGTATATTCCGCTCAAACTCTAATGGCAAAATCTCAGAGGTGCAATATCCATCTTCATCAGCTAAGACTACCTTGTTCAGATAAGGACGAAGTTTGCTGTACAACACCTGACCTTTATGGAAACGATGCTTTGTGCTTCCTGCATTGCGTTCACCTTGGCGTACTTTTTGTAGAACGACACCGGAATCTTTTTCGATATCTTCAAGATCCAATATCCACGCAGAATCAGCGATATCGGCGGTATCAATATTGGTACAGTTACCGTAGTCGCACAACTCCCCAAGGCAGCACACACTCCAACTGTCGGGGAGTTCTTCAAAACCCCAGTCCTCCAGCGACTCCACTAATTCTCCAGTTCTGAGATAATAAGAGTTATCCTCACCACGGAAGATGAAAGATTCCTTTTTATTACGCTTAATCTTGCCCTGTTTGATGAGCTCTTCTTTCTCTGCTCTGATGCGTTCCAGAAGAACAGAAGCAGGTTCGTCGTTGGGATCCTGTGGTACAAGCTGTCCACGAATGGCGAGGTCAAGGATTTTGGATTTTGTTGATTTAATCAAATTTGCAATATCGAGTTCTGTATTTTCAATGCGCTCTATCATTGCCAGTGCGTTAGAAAGCGCACTCCACATCCGCAATTGCTCATTTGCGGGAGGAATAGGAAGATATACATCTCGAATAGCCTCGATTGATATACTTGCCTGTGCAGTGGCTTTCATATGTTTTGTTAACTGCTGGTAACCAAACCCACTCTGCAAATACGCAACGACATATTCTTCAAGGAGCACTACATTATCATTATAGAGTTCAATCTTTCCGACATTGGAGCCAAGATGGTATTTTCCTGGGCGATTATGAATTCCTATATTGCCTATAGTGCCAACATAGGGAGTTAAAATGCACTTTTGGGTGACCTGACTGCGCTGGAGTTCATCTGAAACCGATTCGGGAATAAACGATTCAAATTCATAGACAATGGTACTATTTTGCACATTCTTACCCTTGAAAAGGGGAATGCCATCTTCACATAAGCTCGGCGCAATATTCTTCGTGTACTCAAAACCGGCCAGCTTAGTTACAAACGCAATGGTGTTGATTTTAGCCCACGCCCACCCTTCCGGCAGGTCAAACGGTATCTCATCCTCGATACATTTCACGCTGCCATCAGCGAACTTCTCATAATGCAAATTATCCTCACCGGCAAAGATAACGGAATCGTTCTTGATATCCTTGGGCTTGAGCTTGCCCTCCTTGACCATCTGCTGCTTCTGCTGGCGAATACGCTCCAACAACACGGATGCAGGTTCGTCATCTGGGTCTTGTGGCACCAACTTGCCTCGGATAGCGAGGTCAAGGATTTTTTGCCGTAATGCTTTCGTATCCATTATTCATCTACCTCGCCAATCAGTTCTTCCAGAGCAGCCACGGCCTTGGCGATGTTGGCGGACTTTTCCTTGATCTGTGCCAGCAGTTCAGAGAGAGTATAATCCTCGGTTCCATTGTCAGACTTCATCCAAGTGATATCCAGACTGGTCTTGTCACGGGCCAGAATCTCCTCGTAGGTGAACTTACGCCATCTGCCGTTCGGATTGTCCTCGCTGTAGGTTTCGGTACGGGCGGACAGATCACCATCCTTATAGCATTCAACGAACTCGTCAAAATGGCTTTCCTTCAGGGGATTGGTCTTGCCGAAGGAAGGCATATCTGAACGCAGGTCATAGAACCAGATTTCGCGGGTATTGCCCTTGTCCTCATAGCCACGGGTGAAGAACAACACATTGGTTTTAACGCCCTGGGCATAAAAGATACCAGTAGGCAGGCGCAGGATGGTATGCAGATTACATTTCTCCATCAAGTCACGGCGGATGCGCTCACCGTCACCATCGGCAAAAAGGACATTGTCCGGCAGGACAACCGCCGCACGAGCCTTACCCGTCTTATTCAAGCTGCGGTAAATGTGCTGCAGGAAATTCAACTGCTTATTGCTGGTGGGGAATGTGAAGTCATCGCGGGTAGCCCGTTCACCGCCCTTCTTGGTTCCAAAGGGCGGATTGGTCAGGACAACATCATACCCCTTCATTCCTTTGCCAAAATTGGACAAGGTATCGCCAAGATAAATGGGGCCGCTAATATCGTGCAGCATGGCATTCATCAGAGCTAAACGGTGAGTATCATGTACCAGCTCACAGCCAGAGAAGGCCTGGGTGCGCTGGAACTCCTGCTGATCCACGGGCAGCTCAAACAAATCATCAGTATGGTCTTTGACATAGCGGTCAGCGGCAATCATGAAACCAAAAGTTCCGCAGGCAGGGTCGTTGCACCGCTCACCGGGCTGTGGAGCAACAAGCCGCGTCATGATATTGATCAGAACACGGGGCGTGAAATACTGCCCGGCACCGGACTTTTTCTCATTTGCGTTCTTTTCCAAGAGGCCTTCATACAGATTGCCCAGCCCCTCCTCCTTGGCGGTGTACCAGTCAAACTGGTCGATGGTCTGGATGATCTTCTCCAGATTCTTTGGCTCGTCGATGTTGCTCTGGGCACCCTGATAGATTTCCCGGACGCGGCCAGTACAACTCTCACCCAAATGCTCCAGCAGTTCTTTGTAAAATTTCTTCAGTTCAACGCCCTGTTTGGCAAGGAGCTTGTCCCAACGGTACTGTTCCGGGATAGCCCCTTCAGTGCCGGTTTCCTTGCACATCTTAAGAAACAGGATATAGGTCAGTTCCGTTACATACTGATGATATGTAATACCGTCATCCCGTAATACATTGCAGAGATTCCATAGTTTTGCTACGATTTCCTGATTGTTCACGCTACGCTTCCTCCATCGTCATAGAGATACTCATTGAGCTCCGTCATGATCTCACGAAGCTTCCCACCAAAACGGCGGTCGATAATCGTAAAGCCACCCGCATTCTTAAATGCGCCAACTTCAAAAATTTCTTCATCAAGAACGCTCTCTTCCAACAGAACCTTCTCGATCCGTTTGAGCCATTCTAACTGTGTCTTGTTGAATTCATGGTTCATTCTCAACTTTGCAAATGCGTGCTTTACTCTCTGCTCATGCCCTACAAGCGCAGAACCGAGAGCCTGTTGGCGGATAAAGGCAATAATATCGGCCACAATGTCCTGATTGGTCATCTCATTCCATGCGGAGTTCAACTGCTTCTCCGTGAAGTCATGGCGGTCAAGCTCCAGCTTTAGGCTCTTGAGGGCTTCCCTGGTGAGTTCGGAAGGTCTGGTACATACCGTGCGCAGAGCTGCGATGGCATTTATATTGTTGTTGATGAACTCCCTGAATGCTTCCAGATAGTCCTCTGGCTTCTGGCCTTCGCCGTAACCGCGGGTGTGGTCAATCAGCTCGTCCTCATGATTATCAATGACAACCGGGCGCTTGCGGTGGGTCCTGTCCTTGTCCAGCACGGAGAACGCCTCACGATGTCCCAGCAGTTCAGCGGTGGCCTCCTTGATTGTGCTGCTGTTAAGGTGTTCTGCAAAGGCACCCAAATCCTTGCCTCCAGTAAGGTGGGCAAACTGCTCCAGTGCCTTTTTACTCACATTGCGGCGCTTGCGCTGCAGCTTGGCAACAATCAGGTCGATCTGATAAGCAAGTTGCTCGTCAGTCGTTGCCACTTCCAGGCCCTTTATCAAATCTTCAAAGCTGGTGGAAGGATTGGTGACAACCGGCTTCATGTTGCTGACATCCTGCAAGGATTCGTACACACCCACGGGGTCATAAATCTCGAAATGCGTCTTACCGATGGAGGGGCACAGTCTGGTGGCACGGCCCAACATCTGCTCGAACAAGATACGGGACTTGATCCGGCGCATGAATACCAAAGTGGTAATCTCCGGCACATCAATACCAGTGGTCAGAAGGTCAACCGTAACCACGATTTTAGGCAAAGACTCGTTTTTAAACCTTTTGATAGCCTCAGAGATTTTCTTCTTATTGCCTCCTGCAACACTGCCGGTGATTTTCATAACGGTATCGTTATCCACACCGCCTTCAGCATAGATTTTCTTCAAAATCTTCACGATAAGGTCAGCGTGGTTGTCATCAACAGCATAAATCAGTGTTTTGCCCTGGCCATCTGGATTGAGATCCCAAGCGATTTCATTCAGAACGGTACGGTTAAAGTTCTCCGTGATAACTTGGCGATTGAAGGTGTCAATTTCAAACTTCATGTCATCTTCCAGTTCAGCGCTGTTGAGGACTTCGCCGGTGACAGGATCGTAGATGGCAAGCTGTTCGCCCTTTTCGTACTTGATACCCTCCACACGAAGCTTGGTGCGAATATTATGAGGAGCATCGTGATCTACCAGATAGCCGTCAATGACAGCCTCACGGTAAGAATAGTTAAAAACAGGCTTTCCGAAGATTTCGGTAGTGTGCAGCGCCGGTGTTGCAGTCAACGCAATTTTCACGGCATCAAAGTACTCAATGACGGTACGGTATTTGCTGATGTAGTCATCCTGGTTACGGTAGAGCATCTCGGTTTCGCTCATTTCCTTATCCAGAATATATCCACGGTGTGCTTCGTCAACCACGATTAGATCGTAGTCTGTAACGGAGGGCATGGTATCTCCCTCGGGATAGAGGATACGCTTAACAAGGCTCTGAACCGTTGCGATATGTATTTTTGTTTCTCTGTCGATTTCCTTTTCATCCAGGCCTTTGATGTTATAGATGGAATCCAAGGTCATCAATTCTTCGATTTTTACTTCCTTGAAAACATCTTCTGCCTGCTCACCAAGAGCAGTACGGTCAACCAAGAACAGAACTCGCTTGAACCGGTCGCTCTTAATAAAGCGATAGATCATGCCAAGGATAGTACGGGTCTTGCCGGTGCCGGTAGCCATGGACAGCAAGACAGTTTGCTTGCCATCGATGACGGCCTGTTCTGCCGCCTCAATAGCATTGATCTGATACTTACGCAGATTCAGTCCATCCGGGTCACGGAGCAGATCGAAAGGCGTATTTTGGAGTGCGGAATTAGCGGCAGCAATATCCTTTTCGAGCTGCTCCATCAATCCCTGGGGACTGATCCAGCCTTGCAGGGCTTTGGGTGCATTGGCTCCGCTGCGCAAATCCAGATACCAGATGCCGGATTTGGTTTCGATCTGCTTGAGATACTTTCGGCCATTAGTCGCAAAGACAAAAGGGACTTTATATGCTCCCCACTGGTTGATGGTGTACTCCTGATGTTCATCTTTGATTCCTTTAGCATACTCCTTGCATTGATGGTCAATGACAGAGGGAATGTCAATAGCGGCTTTTTTAGCTTCCACAATGCCCACGAGCTTCACCCCGACAAACAGGGCGTAATCTGCGTAACCATTCTTACCTACAGCGGAGTCAGTAGGCCACTCAGCAATGGCAAGATTTCTACCCTTCTGAGGCCGGGTTCCCTTAGAATAGCGCAGAGTATTGGTGTCAGCCTCCCAACCAAACTTGCGAAGCTGTTCGTCAATCAGGTAGCGAGTCTCTGCCTCGGAAAGCTCCATGCTCTCAGATGCGGTTTCGCCTTTCTCTGCACGTTCCTTGGAGGTCTTGGTAGATGCCGCGGTGGATACTGCCTCGACCTGCTTGGAGAGTGCAACAATCTTTTCCTCCTGCTCTTTAATGATGGACTCATAGTCCGGCTGCACCACATTTTCAGGCATGACAAACGCAGGGGCAATATATCCCCAGTCGCCATATACTTCCATGAACCAAACCGCAAGGTTATAGGTCATAGAGAGCAGCGTTTTTGCATCCTCCACAGAGTCTGCACCCGCATGGACCGCATCGTTTCGCGTTTTGCGAAGTGCATACAGGATGTCGTCGATTTTCTTGGGAATCAGGCCTTCGCGCTTCAGCAGGCGAATCCGGTTGGCGTGGGTGTTGTCGATGGTCGGTTCCTTGATATGCTCAAAAGCAAAAATCTCAAGAATCAGCCGCTCACCAAACATACCCAACTTATACAGGCAGGCGTTGGCATCGGAGTAGACATAGCTCTCCGCTGCCGCACCGATCTGTGCCAGCGCAGGCCAGTATCTGTTGAGAAATTCAAAGTTGGATTTCATGTGTGTCCTCCTAACTTTAGTAGTGCTTCTGATAAGTTGCTATTATCAGAAGTTGACGGGCAAAATCAATCAAGATCCTCCGCGAAAAAGTCGCTGTCAATTCTTTTAATTTCGTATGTAGCTTCCGTAGACACTCCTAAATTATATTCGATCATCAATTTTGCCAGCGTGGTGCCATCAACAAGCACGACCTTTGTGGTGTGTTGCTTCTCTGCATATTGGCATGCTTCTTTCGTGAACTTGGCAGTCGTAATGAAAAGTCCTTTGGAAGCACCTTGTCCAGCCAGCGCACCAACGAATTTCTGAATCTCAGGTCTGCCAACGGTTTTGTCACAATCCCAACGCTTCGCCTGAATATAAATCAAGCTGAAGCCAAGTTTGTCTTCACGGATGATGCCATCAATGCCTTCATCACCGGTTTGCCCTATGACCGTGCCGGCATTGTCCACCGAGCCACCATATCCCATTTGCATCAACAGTTTGACGACCAGATGTTCAAAGAAAGCGGGCGGCTGCTTCATTACTTCACTCAAGAGATCATCTGCCAGGGTGGTATTGATCTGCTGAAAGGCTTCATCCAAAACATCCTGCGGTGTTTTACCGGACACCTTTTCCATGGGTGTCGAAAGTGCTATTTCTTCATTATTGTTCGGAGAAATAAACTTTCGAAATGACTCAAAGCGCTGGAGATAAAGGTTATCGATTTGAGGAGGATTTTCATTGAGGACTTGTCTGCCTGCTGGCGTAATCACATAAATACCTCGTGACGGGCTTTGCACAAGGCCTGCCTTTTTCAGATATGTCCTTGTCCAGCCAATACGGTTATCAAAAAGCTGCTGCTTTCCGCTTGGCAGCATCTCAGCCCGCTCCTTTTCGGACACCGAGAAAACCCCTGCAACCGTATCTTTTACCTCTTTTGATCTGTGCAGTTGGCCATCTGCCAAGCAATCAAGGAAGGCACGGTACATCTCATCATATTTGGGAATTGGCATCTGACACTCTCCTTACGCTTTCAGCTTATAGGTTCTGTTTCGATTCCCGCCTTCGGCTACAACAATTTCCTCCGCAGTCAGTTCAGAGAGGAGTTTCTTGGCTCGTGTACTTTTGACTCCAAGGAGCTCTGCAATATCGGCACTTCTGGCCGAAATATGATCAGTAAGGTATGCAATGATTTCTTCTTTCTGCCGCGCAGATTTTATCGTCGCTTTTTTACCGTCGCTTTTTATCGTCGCTCTTTTATCGTCACTCTTGGAGAATAAGAGCGTTAATGTTGTCCGCTCCGGCTCGAGTTGCTCTGTAATCTCCGGAGTTGCCCAATTTTGCTCGCGCCAGACGCGGAAGATATTCGGAATGCCGCTACCAGCGCGCTCACCAATATCAATCAGGTTGAACATCTTCAGCATCGTTCCGTTCCGCGGATCAGAGACACCGCCGCTCTTTGCGGCATCAATTTCGATGCGGAAGCTGCCCGGGTTGGACATCGTAATGCTATTACGCTTTTTGACGATAACCAGCCCCTGTCTGCCGTAATAATCGGCATTCACCAAACAGTTGGCCAGTGCTTCACGCAGAGCCTGATGCACTGGGGTATCATCTATACGAGTACCACCGTCCATTTTGAAGGGCACCTTGATATCCTGAATCAGCTTGTTATAGACGCGGAAATAGAAGTCGTACACATTGCCGCTCCAGTCGCCGGAGGAAGATATGATACGGTCAGTCCAACGGGTATCAGCGTCATACTGCTCCTGGTAATCCAGAAAGTAAGTGTTGAATTCACGCACAATGTCATACTCGTTGCCGAACATGAGAAGTCCGGCAGAAGTGGGATGCTTCTTCCCATCAGAGCCAATGCCCACGGCGCCCAGCTTCAGGAGAAAATCTTCATCCTCCAGCGCCTCCCATACATGGCCGGGGCGGGAAAGACGCATCCTCTGGCGATAGCTGCGGATGCTCTCCTTGTTGAACACAGTCATGTCCATTTCATTCAGGATGAGCATGTCCTGGGTTTTCACGGAAGCATCCCGCACCATGGCCTGATATTCTTCCTTGGTGCAGCGGTAGTCGCCCTCTCCGTTACGGCGGTATGTGCAGAGCGGATTGCCGTCCACATACACTGGTTTATAGGAGCGTTCCGCACGGGGAACATTGATGACCACAATGTGGTCGCCATCCACCTCCTGGACAAATACATCCTTGGAGGACAGCACATTTACGCTGGTCTTGTTGGGGTTATTGACGATATCCCAGAACTCCTTGATAAGTCTGTCAGGGTCGGGCAGATCTACCGTGTGCAGGGATTTATCCGCCCATTCTTCCACTCCCAGCAGGATAATGCCGCCGTGTGTATTGGCGAAGGCAGAGTAGGTTTCCCAAATGCTTTTGGGCAGACCGCCAAGGGCTTTCTTCGCCTCAATACGGTTGTTCTCCCGATACTGCTCGATTTTGGAAAAGTCAATCATGCTGCTCCTCCTTCACCAATTCGATGATGTCGCAGAAGTCGCAATCCAGCACAGTGCAGATCTTCGTCAGAATCTCTGTGCTGACATGCTGGTTCTTGCCCAGCTTGGCAAGGGCGGTGGTGGACATACCGGTAGCCAGACGCAGATCCTTCTTTTTCATGTTTTTATCGATTAGGAGTTTCCACAATTTATTGTAGCAAACAGTCATTTTTTCACCTCTGATTCTTCATATGCACGAACAATTGATGTAGTCAAAAGTTTCGGCGTAAGACATGAAGTTAATCTTTACATACCCATTGGACACACTCAGAAAAGTATGTCGGATAGGCCGATAGGATATCCAAAATATCATCTTTATGCGATTGTATAACGCCTACGATGCTATTAGTCTCGATTGTATCATGGCCTATTTCGTCTGCCAGAAGATTAGCGAGGAATCGGTCGTTGAAGATTTTCTCGCATATCGAAACTGCGGTTTCTGTCTTGACTCCGTATTTCAACCTTCTTTGTAGGCGGAGCAAATTGGGCAAGGGATTTACTATATCCTCGTCGCTGATTTCGATGATATCAATGATGTTCCCCACAAAGAAACTCAATTCGTAAGAAATGGATTTGTTACAGATATCTTCAAGATCTGCTATCGGCAAGGATGTACTTTCGTACATTTCAACAAACGAACAACCATCAAGCCACATTTGGCAAATATCTGCAAAACATTTTGTTCCTTTTTTGAGCGTATGGGTTTCCTGAAAAAAAGATATTATCATCTCAACCAGTTGTTCATTCGTATAATTTTGCCGGGTTAGGTGATTTTCAGCTATCCACTTCTCGATTTGTAATAGACTGTCAATGCCAATCATAGTCCTGGCGTAGTTCTTAATCTGTGAATAATCAATTTTGTTTGTCTTTAATGTGATGATGTTAAAGATTTCTTCTAACAGAGCTTTTTCATCATCATTTGCCATGAAGTATGCCAGAGTTTCTTTGCAAATATCAGCCGCTATCGATTGCTTATCCGCATTCTCATCGATTGAAAACACAAAACACAGATGGTTTTCGATAGCCTCCACAATACTTTTACGGGCCATCACTGATTCCACAATGCTACTGGCGTTTTTTTGAGGATATGCCTTATGGAGAGCAGTAGTAAGTTTGTTGACATACTGCTCAAAGCAATCAGGTTCGTTATAATGGTCAATAATATGTTGGGCAACTTTGGCTCCGATAACTCTGGTTTCATAGTCTATTCGAATATCCTGAACAAGCGACAAGATTGAACTCCCGCAAGGCTCAGCAGCGCTATCATCAAACATCTTAATGCACTCGTTCCATTTGTAATTGCCACCGTTTTTTCGGTTGTTCTTATTATCGAACAACTGTGGATCTGTAACGATAACACTTCCCTCGGTGTACATTCCAGAGCGTGCAGTTCGTCCCATCAAATTCTGAAAACTGCGAATCCGCATGCTATTTCTTGCAACCATAAAACTGGTCATAAAAAGATACTTTATCGGAATGTTTACCCCTTGCGCAAGGGTAGACGTACAAACAACCAGACGCAGAGCTTTGTTTCTACAGGCATGCTCTACAGCAAGGCGCAGTCCATTAGGCAAATTAGAATAATGCGGGACAACTCCTAAATAGCAGGCAATCGTATATGGATGCTGTTCCCCATAATAGTCGGACATCAACTGTGCCAGTCGACTCATTTCCTTGCCATCGCTGTTTCCTTTAATCTCAGCGAGGAGGCATCCCCGATCCCTTAATTCAATAATTCTGTTGATTACGCTCAGCACGGTACTGGTTCGATTAGCAAAAATGGCAACTCCACCATTTTTGCATAGCTTATTTGCGTAATATATCGCAATGTCTTTGGCATCTGTTAATTCTGGGAAATAGCGCTGCTTTTTCTCGCGGGGACGCTTTTGTAATGCAATAACCTCTATACTGCGGGGAACGTAAAAATCTTCTTGCGCTGAATCATCAGAATAATAGTGGATATCTTTTGTTTGCGAGGCAAACCCGATTGTTTTGGGTGTCGCTTTAATTTTAGAATCTGACGCTAAAACACCAGCTTCACCCAAGAGCCATTTCTGAATCTGCTCGGCATTAGAAAGTACCGCAGAAAGAAGAATGATTTGTTCTTTCCCTGAGATGTGGCTCCGGATTTCAGAAATCAACAATTCGTAAATAGCCCCTCGACTTCCGTCATCAAACATGTGGCCTTCATCAAATATATACAAACCAATTTCATCCAGGAAATCAGCTTGATGATGAATAATATAACTGAGCTTCTCAGGGGTACAGATCAGTATTTTTGACTTGAAGGACAAGAACAGCTCAAGGGAAAAGTCTTCCTCGAGAACATCAGAAAACTGGTTGACTAAAACCTCATCCCCGAATGCCGAAATCATATCATTTGCTATTTCGTTGCACAGAGCACGGAGCGGAGCAACTATTATTGCTGTGGTTGCTCTGCCTGAGGCAAAAGACGAGCGAATCACCAGCTCAATACTTTTAGTTTTTCCTACTCCAGTTGGCAACTGTACTATTGCGCTCTGACCCCTTAAAACTCCCTTTTCGCCAATAAGCTGTTGCGCAGGCCACAGCATTCTTGGTGCCTTGGGGCCTTTAAGGTAATCTGACCACAGGGACTGATCTAACTCAGAATACCTGGGCAGAAGGATCCACGATGACTTGGACAAGGCCACCATAACAATGGCACACAATATATCGACATAGTATATTTCCATCGGAGCGTCATTTTCATAAACCGCTTTTCTATACTCCGATAATAGGCCTCGTATTTTCTCTACCCCTTCTCCGGTGTTGTAATAGGCCAGCAATGAATGGCAGACTTTTTCTCCATTAGGAGTATCTACACTTATATGAAAGTCTCGATTCAGCAGAAGGTACCCAAGTAAGTTACCCGTGATTTTTTGAGGCTCGTTGATTTCCGGATTTATCCGTACAAAAAACTCAGAACATAAAACTTTTGCACTTCCAAAATCATCAGAGAGAAAATAAGCCGCAGCTCCAGACAGCAAAAAATCGACATCATATTCCTCACGATCATTGGCCCCTACAGCCGCATCAAAGTATTGTGAAGCAGCCACTAAATGCGGTGAAAATTCTTCCATGTCAGCTACGTTGTTTTCAATAACACTTTCGGCATATCGAGAAAGAATGTAAACGACAGGATAGGATAGTTCATTCGAATTTAATGGAAACTTAGGATAATCCTTTCGGGGAATGTCATACTCCACAAGTTTTGCTTTGGCCTTTTGATATTTGAGCATGTAATTTGAAGTATTTGAGAAAATCATTTAATACACCTCTCGAATACTTGATGTGCCAGGGACATCAAATCTGCTCCGTGAACATAAAAAACGGACTGATCTGTTTTCAGTTCTAAATCCGCTCCTTTAATACCGACAACGACTTTCTTTTCGATTGACGGCATACTTGAAATAGCAGCCCCTACATAGGCTGTTTGGTATGGGTACTCGGTTTTTTGCTGAAACCTTGCTATACTCGATGCCTCTGATAACTTTCCCATAGAGCGAAGCTTCTTTCGATAATAATCCAAAGTATGAGAAACACGATGCTCGTCCTTTTTTGAATCATCAACCGCATCTTTAATTACTTTGCCGGCCTCTTTTGAAGAAAGGAGCGCTTTCACTTCTATTGCTACAAGCTCATCATTCTTGTGTGGTTTTTTCTCGTCAGTGAAGAACCTATATGCAATTACATCTGTGCCATGCTCAGATTCGTTTTTTCCAGAGCGGTTATATTGTTTACACCGGGGAACTTCATAGTTCAGCACAAACTCAAACAAA
>OLZC01000502.1_pt1 | contig 13233 bp, 9 predicted proteins | sample 1644391 | NCBI WGS metagenome assembly OLZC01 (sample SAMEA103958140, study PRJEB25191) | human gut metagenome | biome: human-associated habitat [ENVO:00009003]; feature: intestine environment [ENVO:2100002]; material: feces | place: Germany | collected 2013/2015
GTTGCAACGGCAGCGCCCTCCACGCCCCAGTGCAGCATACCCACCATCACAACATCCAGCACCATGTTGGTGCAGCCTGCACCAACGGTGAACCAGAAGCCCAAAAGCGGCTTTTCGGCGGTGACGAAAAAGCTTTGGAACATATTCTGCAGCGCAAAGGGCGGCAGCGCCAGCATCAGGATGCGCCCGTAGCGCACGGCGTAGTCCAGCAGTTCTCCCTTTGCGCCCAGCAGCTCGGCGACCGGGCGCAGGAGCAGGATGCCCAGCACGGCCAGCACACTGACCGAGATGAGCGCTGCCAGCAGAAACATGGTAAAATAGCGGTCGGCTTTTTTGGGGTCGCCCTCGCCCAGCGTGATGCCCACGATGGCGCTGCCGCCGGTGCCCAGCATAAAGCCGATGCTGCCGATGAACATGGGCAGCGGCATGATGAGGTTGACCGCCGCAAAGGCCGTTTTGCCCACAAAGTTGGAAACGCACAGGCCGTCCACGATGCCGTAGATGGAGGTGAACAGCATGGTGCCGATGCAGGGCAGCACGAACCGGATCAGCCGGGACTCAGTAAAGTGATCGGACAACTGGATGGGGTGCTTTGGCATAAATTCTCCTTTGATCATTTTCCGCAGATGACGATAGCCTTCCACCCAAAGCGACACATCATCCGCTTCCGGATGGACTTTCCTCCAATGACTGGAATATTCTTGCACAGACGGAAGCACCGCTTTTCTGCCGCAGCATGGGCCAGGCTGCGGGCCTCGCCCTGCTCAAAATCCAGACAGCATGTATCGCCGTTCCGCACCGCATAGATTCGGGGCTGCAGCCCGGCCCGCTGGTTTTGCTCCACCACTTCGTAGTAGCAATATTCCCGCAGGTGCAGTCCCTTGGCTTCCCGTTCCTTTGGCGCTGCCAGCTTGGTGATGTCGTGGGGTCCCATTCCTCTGCTGGGAGTCACGGTCACCAAAAGCCCCTCCGGTGAAAGTTTTTTCGCGATCTGCCGAAGGGTCTCCTCCATTTCATCTTCCGGGAGATGTTCCATCACATCGTTCCAGTAAAACAGGTCCACGCTGCCGTCCTTCAGCTCTCCCAGCGCAGCATACAGGGTCTTTTCAATGCAGCAGGAAGAAAGTTCCCCCAGAAGCTGGCGTTCCAGACACACATCGCATCCGCTCACATGTACCCCTCCGAACTGATGCACAGCCCGGAGGATATACCCGGTGCCCACGCCCGCTTCAAAGAAGTTGATCTCCGGCTTTTTTGTGTGCAGATACCGGATGAGCTGGTCCAGCAAGTCCACGAAGCTCTCGCCCGCCCCATAAGCCGCCACGCTCTGGCCCTTCTGGCGGCTGCGAGCCTGAATCAGGCGGTCTACCATCTCGTAGCATTGCCGTGTGATCTGCCCCCGCTCTTCTGAAAACGGTGCCGCCTCTTTGATGGCAAGTGCTCCCGCCCGTTCCACAGCGTATTGCTGCGCCACCCACTCTGCATCGGGCTTTTCTTCCAGAGAGACATTCTGAAGGCAGCGTTCAAACGCTTCTTTTGCAGTTTCTTTCATATACGACCTCATGTTTTTTCATTTTTACATCATCCCGCCGGGGCGCCAGCCGGTGCAGTAGCGGGCATAATCGCGGTCGGCCTGCTTGACGTAGAGGACGAGTTCTTCCTTGCCCTCTTTGTTTTTCATCGTGCGGACCTTGGTGGGCAGGCTCTGGCGCTGGAGCAGCTCCAGTTCGTCGTTCAGCTCGTCCTCGTTGTCAAAGGTGTCGAGCTTGGTCCAGTGGGTGGCAAACAGCCAGAATTTTGCAAGGGTATCGCTCATGGTTCAGTCTCCTTCTCCGGCGCGGGCTGCGGGGCCGTCAGCCGGTAAAACGGCGCGATGGCGTTGGCGTCGCCATGGCGCACGATGGAATAGGTGATGTCGCAATAGGGCTGGATGGCCGTGCTCTTCTCGACGGTGGAGATGAGCAGGACCTGCAATTGCAGGCGGCGGAACAGCTCCATCATGGGGCGGATGCGGTCGCTGGTCATCTTGCTGAAAGCCTCATCCAGCAGGACCAGCCGGATGCTGTTCTCGCTCTTCTGATAAATTTGCAGCAGCGAAGCGCAGATGGCCACATAGAACGGGGCCTGATTCTCGCCGCCGGAGGAATCGCGGCTGACACGGGACAGATACGCCTGCTGGCCGGAGACCGTGTTCGTGACCTTGATGTCGTAGTCCAGATAGGTGCGGTAATCCACATAGTCGGACAGGGTGGCACCGGAGGTGCTGCGGCCCTCCTGCCGGGCGCGGGTGTTCTCGTCCACATCGGCCATGATCTTTTCCATCAGCGCGTCCACCTGCCGCTCGTAGGCCGGGTCGGCGGTGGCGGCAAGGTTGTCCAGCGAGTCGCCCTCGGTCATCTGCTGGTTGCCCTTGTCCACGATGACCTGATAGAACGCGGCCAGCTGCGAGTCGCGGCTGGGTTCCAGCTCGAAGCGGTAGACTTCTTCGCCGTAGGTCAGCTGCTCCATCACCTTGTTCAGCTCCCGGAACTGGCGGCGGGCGTTGAAGATGTCGTCTTTCATCCGGAAGAGGATGTCTTTCCGGAAGCGGTCCTTGCAGTCGCGCTGGGCCTGGTCCAGGCGGGCGGCGTAGCGCTCCAGGTCGATGCGGACGAGGCTCTCGTGCTGGGCGCGGTACTGCTCGATGCCCGCAAGGCCCAGCGGATAATCGCAGACGTACCGCTCGTTGTACGCCTTCTGGGCCGGTTCCAGCGTGGCGGTGAGGTAGCTTTGCAGGGTGTCGTCCAGCTTGGTCTGCGCTTTTTCGGCCGTCTGGGCAGCGGCGCGGGCTGTGCGGCCCCCGGTCATGAGGCCCTTTTTGCGCTCCTGCGCCAGCGGCTCCAGCAGCGGATATTTTTCAAAGAAGGTCTGGGCCGCCCCGGCGCTCTGCTGCGCTGCGGCCACGGCCCGGCTCTGCTCTGCCGCGCAGGAAGCCAGCTGCTTTTCACAGACGCGGATATCACCGCCTGCCTGTTCCACCGCCTTGCGGGCCGCTTCCCAGGCAGCTTCGCGGGTCTCCTCTTCCCGATACAGCTCCTGCAGCAGCGGGTTCTCCCGGCAGTCGGCCAGCTTCTGGGCCTGTGCCGCATAGTCGGCCTTGGCGGCAGCAAGGGCGTCCCGGCCTTCCCACAGGCCGGCCAGCGTTTCCAGTGCGCGGCCGCGCAGGATGTTCTGGTACTGGTCGTAGGCCGTCTTCAGCGACCGTTCGGCCTGCACGGCCTCGCGGCGGCGTTCACCGAGGGCCGTCAGCTCCTCTTCCAGCGTACCGGCGCGGGCGTGGCGGGCGTCCAGACCGATATACCGCTGGGGTCGGCGCAGGCGTTCCAGCCGGAACGGATGGTGGCGCAGCAGGTCACGGGTAGCGCTGTCCGGGAAGTGTTCCAGCGTGTCCGGCGTCTCGCAGCAGACGATGCGGCGGAGGATGGTGTCCGCATACTGTGCGGCCAGCGGGTTCTCGCTCTCCACCTGAGCGGCAAGGCTGTCGGCCGGGCGGGTCTCCGCGCGGCGGTTGGCGGTGCGGATGCCCGGCGTATCCAGCAGGCTGATGGGCCCGACCGTTTCGCCCAGCGCCACAAAGGCGCTCTTGGCGGCGGCGTAGTGGTTGGGCGGGACGAGGATATCGAACCGGCGGTCGCCGAGGCAGGCTTCCACGCAGTCCTGCCAGCTCTCGTCGGCCACGTTCAGCAGCTCACAGAAGATCTTTGCGTCCGGCGTCATGCCCCGGCTCTTCAGCTCGGCGTTGACGGCATCGCGGACTCTGGTGGCGGCATCGCCGTGGGGGTAGACCCACTTGCCGCCCGAAACCGCGTCCAGCTCGGCGCGCTTTTCTTCCTGCGCGCGGGCCAGGTCGGCGGCGTTCTGCCGCGCGGCAAAATACTGCTCTTCCAGCGGCTTTTCGAGCCGGTCCAGCGCTTCGGTCAGCGCGGGCAGCTGTTCCGCGGTCAGAGCGACCGGCCAGAGCGCCTTTTCGACCCCGAAGCCGCTGCGGGCCAGCACCGTCAGCAGGTTCGTTACGGCATCCGCCGTCTGTTCCAGCGCCGCCACCTTCCGGGCGGCGGCATCCAGTGCGGTCTTCCTGCGGGCCAGTTCCTCGGTCATGGCGTCCAGCGCACGGCCCTCGCCGCTGGCCGAAGCTGCCCCATGGGCGGCCAGATAGGCCCGGCGGGCCTCGGCCTCGGCGTTCTTGGCCGCTTCATAGGCGGCGTTCCGCTCGGCCAGCTGGCGGCGTCCGGCGTCGAGATGCCCCTGCCAGACGGCGTCTTCTCCGGCGTCGGCCTCGGCGCGGGCCAGCAGGGCCGCGCCCCGGTTGACCAGGGCGTCCGTCTCTCTGGATGCGGCTTCCCGGCCGTATTCCACGATCTGTTCCAGCGCGGCGGCGCGGGTCTGCGCCTCGGCCAGCACGGCGTGGAGGTTTTCCAGCTCCACCCGGTCGCCCTGCAGCGCGTCCAGATCCAGTTCCGGCTGGGGCAGGATGTATTGATACAGAAATTCCCGGAAGTTCGGGATCTCGTCCATGCTGGTGCCCATCTGGAACACCTCATTGAACTTTTTGCCCAGCGGGCTGGATGCGCGGCCAATGCCCAGCGCACGGCAGATGCGGTCCCGCGCCTCGCTGGGGCTGCTGGTATAGGAGAGCCGTCCCACAGCGGGCTTGAAATCCTCTCTGGCGCTGGGGGCCCCGGTGCGCGGGTCGAGGAAGGGCAGCTTTTCCAGCGTGATGCCATCCTCAGAGATGTACCAGGTCTGGTCGCCGGGGTGAAGCTCCTGCATGGGGCCCTCGGACTCGACGCGCACCGCGATGACGAAGGGCGTCCGCTTGACGCTGTCCCAGAACTCGGCACCGATATAGGCCACCGTCCGGCCGGGGCGGCGGTAGGCGTTCTCGCCGCGCTGCTTGGCGTGGACAGAGCCTTGCAGGGTGCGGCCGCTCTTTTTATTGCCCAGGGCATTGAAATTGCGGTTGGTGGTCAGGCAGTAGCGGATGGCGTCCAGAATGGTGGTCTTGCCCACGGCGTTGACGCCGATCATATAGGTCAGGCGGGCACAGTCGAAGGTGACGTTCTCAAAGTTGTGCCAGTTGATGAGTTTCAGGCGTTTTAATTCGATCATTCTTCATCCTCCGCACTGGATTCGCCCTCCGGGCGTTCGTACAGGGCCAGCTCGTTCCGGGTGCGGCTGCTCTCGGCAGCGGCATCGGCGAGGTCGGCATCCGGCAGCGCCAGCAGCACGGTCGGGAAGACCTCGATGCGGCTGTCCAGCCCGGTCAGACGGCCCACGGGCCGGGCCAGATTGTACCGGCGCAGGGTGCGCAGCAGCTTTTCCAGCGTGAGCTGGTCCAGCCGCCGGGGCAGGTTCATTTTTTGCAGTTCGGCCTGCACTTCTTCCACCGTGACCAGAACCTGGTCTGCACTGGCCGAGAGGCTCTCCCGCTTTTGCAGGTAGAGCAGGCGCAGCACCAGCAGCAGGATGCTCTCGTATTTCAGCAGCCGGGCCTGGCTGCCCTCGTGCTCGTTGACGAGCGCCGCCGCCTGCAGCGGGGCCGGGTAGAGCAGGACCGCATAGCCCAGCGGCGCGAACACGGCCCGCACCTCGTTCAGGTGGTCCTGCACATAGAGATACTTCGACCGCTGGTCCTCCACGCCGCCCAGCAGAAAGCAGTGGCTGAGCAGATAGTTTGCGGTCTCTTCCAGCAGTTTATTCGTTTCGGCCATGGGGTTCCTCCTTGCGGGGCATCAGGATAAATTCTTCGAACCGGAAGCCGCCCCGCTCGACCCACTTCCCGGTCCGTTCGATGTCATAGTCCCGCCGCGGCGACTGCGAGTAGGTGTGCAGGCCGATGATGCGGGCAAAGTCGCTGGGATATTCGTCGGCCAGCGTGGACGCCGCCACCTGCCTGCGGGCGGCAAGGGCCTGCTGCGCCAGCAGGGCCACGTTCTCTTCGGTCACGGCCATCCGGGCATATTCCAGCAGGAGCTGCTGCTCCTTTTGCAGCTGTTCCGGGTCCAGCGTTCCGGTCTCCACCGGCCTGAGCGGCACCTCGCTGCGGGGCGCGGCGGGCGGGTAGAGCGGCTTTTCGCCGAAGACCTGCACCGGGTAAAGGTGCAGACGCTTTGCCACCGGGCCGTCATCCGGTTCGAACAGCTGGTCCGGCGTCTTGATCTCCTCGGCATAGCGGCGGAGCAGTGCCGTGACGCTGCCCTGCGCCGAGCGGTCGCTCAGCAGCAGAAACTGCGCCCGCTGCACGGCCCGCTTGCGGTAGCGGATGTGGCTGGCGTCGATCTGCTTCATCAGGCCGCTCATCTCTTCCAGCGCATCCCGCTGCTTCTGGATGAGGGCCCGCACCGCCGGGGCGGCCTCGTTCGGCGCACAGCGCTCCACGCGGGCATAATCCAGCGCCAGCTGCGGCAGATAGTTTGCCTCGCAGTCGTCCAGCCACTCTTCGAGGTAGGCGCGGTAGTTGAACAGGTTGTCGCTGGTCTTGAACCGGTGGTACGCTGCCGCAACGACCTTTTCCTCGTACTGGTCGAACAGTTCCAGCACCTCCTGCGGGGTGCGGTTGCGGGTGAGCCGGTCGATGTAGTGGCCGATGGAGGCATTGAGCGCACGGAGCGACTTGTTCAGCGCTTCGAGGTCGGACGCGACCTCCCGCAGGACATTCTCGTAGGGGCTCTTCTCCTCCCCGATGCCCCGCAGCAGCTGCCAGGCCTTGTACAGCTTGCCGGTATAGGTAACGACACGCGGGTTCAGGATCTCTTCCAGCGCTTCCAGCAGAGGCGTCACCTCCGGCACAAAGGCCAGCGAAGGTTCCTCCTCATAGCTGCCGGGCTGCTCTTCCAGCCAGCCGGTGCGCCGCAGCCGCAGCAGAAAGCCCAGCGCCAGCAGATGCGGGTCGCGGGTGGGCTGCTCGGCCTCGTCTCCGGCGTCGTCGGCGTCCAGCGCCAGCGGCTTTGCCAGCGCCGCAAAGTAATCCTCCGCGCGGGAGACGGCTTCGGCGCGGGAGATGCTGTAATCCGCCGTGTGGCGGCACTCCTCCCACAGCAGCAGGAGCAGCTCGGCATAAAACGCCCGATTCGGCCCCGCCAGCGGGCGGAACAGACGCGGGGAGACCAGTTCAAACAGCTGCATCAAAAGATCCTTTCTTTCGCAAATTTCCGCCTCTATTGTACCACAAAAAACAGGCCCTCTCAACCGGTGGCCGGGCGCATCTTCCGGAAGGATCTGCGCACGAGCCGCCGCAGGCTGTGAAAATTCGTCCCGAATTTACACAATTTCACCACGATTTTGTGTTATGCTTCTTATAAAGAAATGGAAAAGGCATCGCAGGCTGAACTCCCACTTAACACAATGCCCCCCGGAATGCAGGCTTCCGGGGGGCTTCGTGTTTATTCGGGGCTTTACAGTTCCTGATATGCGCTCATCATGGCGGGGATGAACTGCTTTTTGCGGCTGACAACGCCGGGCAGGGTCCAGCTGCCGTCTTCGGCGGGCTGGGTCTCAAAGCCGTCCGACAGCACCTCGGCGGCATAGCGGCCTTCGCAGATGACGACGCTCTCCTCCTTGGGCACATCGGTCAGCAGCATATAGATATCCTCCACATTCTGCTTGTTGCGGGCCTCTTCGAGGTAGGGTTTGAGCAATTTTTCGGCGGCCAGCAGGTTCTTGCGGGTCATGTAGCTGCCCTGCGCCACGCCAAAGCGGATATCGCCGCACATGAAGACCTTGAAGTCCTGCAAAAAGACCTCTTCGGGGGTCTTGCCGTCCAGTTTTTCACCGGCTTCGAACATTTCGGTGGAAAACTCGTCGATGTCCACACCGGCGATCTGGGCCAGACGCTTGGCCGCCGCCACATCCACCGGGGTGCAGGTGGGGCTGCGGAAGACCAGCGTATCCGACAGGATGGCCGCCAGCAGAAGACCGGCGGTCTGGGCCGGGATCTCTACGCCGTTCTCGTCGTACATCTGGGTAATGATGGTTGCGGTACAGCCCACCGGCTGATTGCGGAAGTAGACCGGGCCGCTGGTCTCCAGACTGCCGATGCGGTGGTGGTCGATGATCTCCAGGATCTCCGCCTGGTCGAAGCCCTCCACGGCCTGGGTGGCCTCGTTGTGGTCCACCAGGATGATGCGGCGCTTGCGCAGGGCGATGATGTTGCGTCGGCTGACCATGCCACAGTATTTGCCCTCTTCATCGAGAATGGGGAAATAGCGGTGGCGCACCTTGGCCATGACGCGCATGACATCCGCCACCGGCGTGACGAGGGTGAACTTCAGGATGTCTTCGCGGGTCATATAATAGGAGATGGGGGCGCACTGGCTGATGAGCTTGCCCGCCGCGTAGGTATCGTAGGGGGTCGTCATGATGGCGACACCCATTTCGTCGGCAATGCGCTGGATGGTGTGGCCCACCTTGGAGCCGTTGCAGATGATGAGGAGGGAGGCTTCCTTCTCAATGGCGCACAGCTGGCTCTCGTACCGATTGGTCAGGATGACGATGTCGCCCTTTTCCACATTGCTTTCCAGCATTTCGGGGGTGGCGGTGCCGATCTTGATGTGGCCGGTGGTGCAGACGGCGTTCTCGTCGCCCACCACCATGGTGCCGCCCAGCGTTTCGAGGATGTTCCGGAAGCTGGTCTGGCTCTTGGCCAGAACGCCGGTGTCGAAGACGTCCATGTTGGCGGTCGCGATGTCCTTGACCGTGATGATGCCCTCCAGATCGTTTTCCGCGCTGGTGATGGGCAGGGTGTCGATCTTCTGGTCGCGCATGATCTCCCACGCACGGCGCAGGCTGGTGGCACCGGGGATGCCGGGCATCTCGCGGTAATCCACATCCCGGATCTTCGGGTTGACGTCGGTGCACATGCGGGGCGGGGTCACGCCGAACTTTTTCAGGACGAACTCAGTCTCCTGGTTCATCCGGCCCGCGCGGCGCGCCTCACAGACAAGGTCGCTGGTCTTGTTTTTCAGTTCCGCATACGCAATGGCGGAGCAGATGGAGTCGGTGTCCGGGTTGCGATGCCCGATGACCACGACTTTATGGGCTGCCTTTGGCATAATCTTTCCTCTCTCTATGGAATCGTTTCTTCATTTACCTTCTTCTGTGCTGCACACAGAAGTCCGGTTTCATTCTATCACATCCCACCGCAGGGGTAAAGGGAACCGACGGCACTTTGTTTCTTAAAATTTTGCGAGGTTCTTGGATACAACATCTTGATTTTCCTGCGATTCCGCGTTATGCTTAGTTTTGTGACATCCCAGAGCAAGAGGAGGAACTATGACAACCACAACAACCAAGCCGCTGTTTACCCGCAAACAGCTCATCGCCCTGCTGCTGCCGCTGATCGCCGAGCAGGCGCTCAGCGTGACCATCGGTCTGGCCGATACCCTGATGGTCTCCTCGGTCGGCGAAGCGGCCGTGTCGGGCGTCAGCCTGGTGGACTCGTTCAACGTGCTGATGATCCAGCTGCTCAGCGCGCTTGCCACCGGCGGCGCCGTCGTCGCCAGCCAGTACATCGGCCACCGGGAACCGAAGAACGCCAAGGCCGCCGCCGCCCAGATCCTGTTCATCATGATCTCGCTCAGCGTCGTGGTCGCCGCCGTGGTAGCGGTGGGGCGGCACGGCATCCTGCGGGGCATTTTCGGCTCCATTGACGCTGACGTCATGCGCTACGCCGAGACGTATTTCCTGCTCTCGGCGCTGAGCTATCCCTTCATCGGTGTATACAACGCCGGTGCGGCGCTCTTCCGCGCACAGGGCAACAGCAAGATCAGCATGCTGTCCAGTCTGGTGATGAACGTGGTGAACATCGGCGGCAACGCCGTGCTCATCTTCCACTTTAAGATGGGCGTCATGGGTGCCGCGCTGGCCAGCCTTGTCTCCCGGATGATCGCCTGCTTTGCGGTCATCTACCTGCTGGAAAAGCCCGGCTGTCTGCTCCGCATCGAGCACCTGACCGACCTGAAGCCCGACCTGCCCCTCATCCGCCGCATCCTGCGGGTGGGCATCCCGGCCGGCATCGAGAACGGCATGTTCCAGATCGGCAAACTGTCGGTCTCCAGCCTGACGTCCACCCTCGGCACCTCGGCCATTGCGGCCAACGCCGTGGCGGGCAACATCACCACCTTCCTGAATGTTCCGGCCAACGCGGTCGGCATGGCGGTGCTCACCGTCATCGGCCAGTGCCTGGGTGCAGGCGAAAAAGAGCAGGCCAAACACTACGCCCGCCGCTTCCTGCTGGTGGCCTATGCCGGTGCCTGGATCATGAACCTGTCGGCCTTCTTCTTCCTGAACCGCATCACCCTGTCCTGGTTCAACCTCTCCCCGGAGTCCAACGCCATGGCGCTGCAGGTGATGGTCTGGTTCAACATCATCTCGCTGTTCATCTGGCCGTCCAGCTTCACCCTGCCCAACATCCTCCGCGCCGCCGGCGACGCCACCTTCACGATGACGGTCAGCGTCTTCTCCATGTGGGTGTTCCGGGTGGGCTTCTGCTACCTGATGGTCCTTGGCCTGCATCAGGGCAATCTGCTCAGCATCTGGGGCGGCATGTTCCTGGACTGGCTGTTCCGCTCCCTCTTCTTTGCCATCCGCTTCTTCAAGGGGAGCTGGCTGGAAAAGAAAGTCATCTGAGCCTGCGCTTCCGGATTGCTTTCCTGCCCGAAAACGTGTAGAATAGGAAGCAGGAAACGATTGGATGAAAAGGAGGCGCTCTGATGAAACATTCTCTGACCGCACTTTTGCTCACGTTGGCACTGTTCTGCTGCCTGCTGACCGGCTGCGGCCCGACGCCCGATGTTCCGGGCGGCAGCGAAGGCGGCAACGGCTCTTCTTCGGGCAGCACCAACTCCGGCACCGAACCCGATGACGCAAACGGCACCAACTCCGCCCGGCTGCAGCCCTCGGTCTCGATGACCTCGGTGGTCCAGCCGGGTGCGCAGGAAAGCACCTACACTGCAAACTACCGATTCACCATCACCAACCCTAATACGGCCTACAGCGTCAAGGTGCGTCTGGGCCTGACTCTGACCAGTGCTGCCGGGGAGAAACGAACGGACTTCACATTTTCTCCGGTCATCGCACCCGGCGATACCGTCTGCTTCATGTACACAAAAAGCTACACTGGTTTCCACCCCACGGGCTACTCACTGACCTCTTCCACGGATTATCTGACCCCGGAACAGGTCGTGCGGACCAGCGATCTGCTCATCCTGAAGCCGACTGAGACCAAGAACTCCAAAGTCGATTATAATACCTTCTCCGGTGCGGTGAACAACACCAGCCGTTACGCCACAAAAGTGAAGGTCTCTCTCTTCCTGAAAAAGAACGGCCATCTCGTCTCGGTCGATGCGCCGACTCTTTTGCTGAGCATCCCTGCCGGTGGAACTGCCACATACAGCATCCTGCACTACAAGGATGCCGCCTATGACGACTACGAAGTGACCGCGACCCCTTGGAACTGACGGATTCCCCGAACGCCAGCCGCGCAAGCGGCTGGTTTTTTTGTACCCTTTTGCAGGAAAATCCGGTTCTGGATCGTATTCCTTTCAGAGAGGGCGGTTCCGGAGCCGTTCTCTCCCCCCGAATTTCCCATGTCGCACAAATTTTTCACAGATATTTTAGAGAAGTTGTCCTGTTTAGGGCTTGTTTTTGCGCGATGACCGGCGTATAATGAGACGCTGCTAAGAACTTTAAGAAGGCTCTGCCTTCCAACTCCAAACAAAGGAAGTGTGTTCCATGCGAAACTGGTTTTCCCGCCATCCCATCTGGTTCATGGCGTTCTATCTTGTGTTTTATCTCTCGGTGTTCCACTGGCTCGAAGTCAACATCACCGTGCCGGAAGTCTGGGTCCACTGCCATCTGGATGACCTCATCCCCTTCTGCAAGTATGCCGTCATCCCCTATCTGGCGTGGTTCATCTGGATCCCGTTCACCCTGTTCTATCTGCTGTGGAAGGCTCCGCGCGCGGACTTCTGGCGGCTCTGCCTGCCGCTCTTTGCGGGCATGACCATCGCGCTGGCGGTCTATGTCATCCTCCCCAACGGGCTGGACCTCCGCCCCTACCGCGTCTACGGTTCGGACATCTTCGCCCGGATCGTCCGTCAGCTCTACTCCACCGACACTGCCACCAATGTCTGCCCGTCCATCCATGTCTTCAACTCGGTCACTCTGATGATGGCCTACTACCGCAGCCGCATCTTTGAAGAGCCCCGCCGCCGCTGGATGCGCCCGGCGTCTGCGGTGCTGTGCCTGTCCATCATCGCCTCCACCGTGCTGCTCAAACAGCACAGCTGCATCGATGTGGTCATGGGCATCCTGCTGGCCATGGCAGTGGACAGCGCCGCCTCCTCGCTGGAGCGGAGCGAGTACCGCATTTTGCAGAATCCCTGAGCTTCATACAGCAAAAAAAGCACCTGCGGCGCAGGTGCTTTTTTTGCTGCTTAAAACAATCCTTCCGGCAGGCAGATGTCGTGCCGGGGGACTTTTTCCCATGAAAAGTCTGCCACGAGGCTCTCCGGTGTGCGGGGGGCAGGTTCTTCCTGCAAGCCGTAGGCGTAGGCCAGTTTTCCCACGATCTCTTCGGCGGTGTATTTTGCCCGGAGGTTCTCCAGACTCTGGTCGCCGTCCCGCTTGGACAGCCGCCGCCCATCCGGGGCCAGCAGCAGCGGGCAGTGGGCAAACTGCGGGGCCGTCAGGCCCAGCAGACGGTACAGATAGAGCTGCCGCGCCGTGGAGGAGAGCAGATCTGCCCCGCGCACGACTTCAGTGACGCCCATCCGGGCATCGTCCACGACGACGGCCAGCTGGTAGGCGAAGACGCCGTCTGCCCGGCGAAGGTAGAAGTCGCCGCAGTCCCGCAGCAGGTTCTCGCTGTGGAGGCCCATGCAGCCATCCCGGAAGGTGATGACCTCATCGGGCACTCTGAGCCGGTAGGCCGGTGCCTTGACCCGGCGCTTTTCCGCGATCTGGGCAGGCGTCAGATCCCGGCAGGTGCCGGGATAGATGACATTGCCGTCCGAGGTGTGGGGCGCACTGGCCGCATGGAGCTGTGCGCGGGAGCAGAAGCAGGGGTAGACCAGCCCCTGCGCTTCGAGCATCTGATACGCGCGGGTGTAGATCTCTGCGCATTCGCTCTGGTAATAGGGGCCGTGGGGGCCGCCCCGGCTCCCGCCCTCGTCCCAGACGAGGCCCAGCCAGGCC
>OLZC01000504.1_pt1 | contig 13204 bp, 10 predicted proteins | sample 1644391 | NCBI WGS metagenome assembly OLZC01 (sample SAMEA103958140, study PRJEB25191) | human gut metagenome | biome: human-associated habitat [ENVO:00009003]; feature: intestine environment [ENVO:2100002]; material: feces | place: Germany | collected 2013/2015
GAGCGTCATCCGCTACCGCGTGGATAAGATCGAACGCTGAGCGCGGGGCGCTGTGCGCCCGGCATTGGCAATGTACAAAGGAGGGCTGCAAAATGGCAGACGAAACCAACCGCAACGACACCCAGCAGCAGGATCTCGGCGAACTGCTGTGCATCCGCCGTGAGAAGCTCAAGGCCCTGCAGGACGAGGGCCGCGACCCCTTCCAGATCACGAAATTTGACGTGACACACCACACCCAGGACATCAAAGATAACTTCGACGCCATGGAGGGCAGCGAGGTGTCCGTGGCCGGCCGCCTTATGAGCAAGCGCGGCATGGGCAAGGTGTCTTTCTGCGACCTGCAGGATAAAACGGGCCGCATCCAGATCTATGCCCGCAAGGACGAGATGGATGAGGACAACTATAATCGCTTCAAGAAATACGACATCGGCGACATCGTGGGCGTCAAGGGCGAGGTGTTCCGCACCCAGCGGGGCGAGATGTCCGTCCGCGCCCGGGAGATCACGCTGCTGAGCAAGTCCCTGCGACCCCTGCCAGAGAAGTTCCACGGCCTGACCGACAAGGAAATCCGCTACCGGCAGCGGTACGTCGACCTGATCATGAACCCGGAGAGCAAGCGGAATTTCGAGATCCGCAGCAAGTTTGTCTCCTATCTGCGCCGTTATCTGGACGGCCTGGGCTTCATGGAGGTGGAGACGCCTGTTCTCAGCCCCATCGCCGGCGGCGCTAACGCACGCCCGTTCATCACCCATCACAACGCCCAGGACATCGACATGTACATGCGCATCGCCACGGAGCTGCACCTGAAGCGGCTGATCGTGGGCGGCATGGAGCGCGTGTACGAGGTGGGCCGCATCTTCCGCAACGAGGGCATGGACACCAAGCACAACCCGGAGTTCACCACCTGCGAGCTGTATCAGGCCTACACCAATCTGGACGGCATGATGGACATTCTGGAGGGTATCCTCTCCGGCGCCTGCAAGGAGATCCACGGCGGCTATCAGGTCCAGTGGCTGGGCCACGACATCGACCTGACCCCCGGCTGGCCACGGGTGACCATGGCGGACGCCGTGAAGAACGTTACCGGCGCGGACTTCATGGCCTGCATCGGCGACAACGACAAGGGCGTGGAGCTGGCCAAGAGCGTGGGCGTGGACATGAACGGCGTGCCCCACACCTGGGGCAACGCCCTGTATGAGACCTTTGACCAGAAGGTGGAGGAGACGCTGGTGCAGCCCACTTTCATCACCATGTACCCCGTAGAGGTCAGCCCGCTGGCCAAGCGCAGCCCTGTCCAGCCGGCGCTGACGGAGCGCTATGAGGCATTTATCTGCGGCTGCGAGATGGGCAACGCCTTCAGCGAGCTGAACGACCCCATCGACCAGTACGAGCGCTTCAAGGCCCAGGCGGAGAAGCGGGCCAACGGCGACGAGGAAGCCGACATGATGGACGAGGACTTCGTCATGGCGCTGGAGTACGGCATGCCCCCCACGGGCGGTTTGGGCTTCGGCATCGACCGGTGCAGCATGATGCTGTGCGGCGCGGATTCCATCCGCGATGTCATCCTGTTCCCCACGATGAAGCCTTTGGGCTAAAATTCCACAATATGTAGCGTCTGATGAAATAGGACGGCACAAGATATAGTGAAAAGGGCTTACAACTACAACTTTTCTACAACTTTTGCTTGAAATCAGATGGCTTCAGACGGGCCAAAATGAAGGGCAAATCCGTGTTTTTTATGCGGATTTGCCCTTTTTTGCAATTTTCACATTAGCACCAAATTGCCCTTGATTGCCTCTGCTTTTTCCCTCATGTTTTCTTGCGTAATATGCGTATAAATATCCATAGTTGTGGAAAAATCAGCGTGGCCCATCACTTGCTGGATAAACTTGATGTCGTTCGTGCTTTCACAGAGCCGCGTGCAGAATGTGTGTCTCATGTTATGTACGCTAAAATGCGGCAGCAGTTCCGGCTCACGATCTTCCAGTTCAGCCTGATCCATTTCTTCGGCGTTGTAGGCGATGGAGATACGCTGGATGGCCCGGTTGATATTATGGGCACTGAGAAAGTAACCTTCCCGATTCCTAAAAAGGAAACCGTGATACCCATTCATCACAAGGTCTTCCGGATAGAGGGTGTCCATGACTTCAATCAATGTGCGGAGCTGTTCAGCAACCTGCGGATACAGGATCGGGATGGTACGGGTGCCGTTGGTTGTTTTAGGGGTGTTGATGTGAAAACCTGCTTTCCCATCAATCACACGGTAAATCAAATTATGATTGACAGAGATGGTGTTGTTCTCCAGATCCACATCATTTTTAGTTAAGCCAGTACATTCCGCAACACGCATTCCTGTACCGAGCAGCACGACCATGACAGGCAGCCAGTGGCTATACATCGGTGACTTTGAAATGAAACGAAGAAAGTTCTTCTGCTGTGTCATAGTCAGCGCGATTCTTTTCTTCGGGGGTGCCCCGGCCCCCTCTGTTTTGAGAGAGCGATAGACGCCCTTGCTGGGATTTTTTCGGATGTAATCATCATCGACCGCCAATTCCAGCGTGGGATGGATCAGGTTATTGATGCTTTCCAGAGAATTGATCGCAAAGCCTTTTTTCAAAAGCTTCGTGTAAAAGGTCAGGATGTCGCTCTTTCGGATATTAGGCAGAGGGATGTTAGCAAACGGCTCGTCCTTCACATAGTTGTTCCAAAGATATTCGTAATTCGCCCGTGTAGAAGCCTTTAACTGAATTTTCGTATCCATGAGGACTTTGAACATATCATTTAGGGTAATTTTCATAGCCTCCTGGGTACGAATACCGTCATCGCTGTCACGGTTGAGCACTTTTTCTTTGGCTCGCAAACTGGCAAGGTCAAAATCATAGATGTACTTTTTCTTTTTGCCCAGTTTATAGACAAACATATAGCTGCCGTCTGAGCGTTGTGTCTCTCCTGGCCGCAGGTTACGGCCTTTGTTGTCTTTTCTAACTTTTGGCATAGGCTGATACCTCCCGATGTTTTGTGTGTTGCTGCGCCCGGAATGGGCAGGGCTCTGTTAGCATGAGATCTCGTACAAGTATTCCTTTACTCGCTGAACGCTCCAAAGGACACGAGAATTCATGGTGATGCGGGCGTGGGCCAGGTCGCCGATCTGGACGGCCGTGTGCCGCCCGCAGTCGAGCAGTTTGCAAAGCGATTCTGTATCGACCGCCAAGCACTGATCTGGTGAAAGGTCATTGGGTTTTCTTTTTTCCATAATTGCCCTCCTTTATTTGCAATTACATATATCCCCTACGATTTGTAGGAAAAGGTTTTCAACAAAAACAATGAAGTCACTTAAATTCATCGGGAAGTGTGAAGGCTCTTCCATCGTCCATTTCCTGCGCCGGGGCTTTCCGCCGCGTATTTTCAGGCTGCCGCTATGCGACATTTAAGTTGTGGGCGCGCACAAACACACTATCCGCATCTCCTGTATAACTCCGATAAAAGAGGTTATGAGAATTGTCAAGGTACAAAAAGAGCGTGCGGACTGGCTACGAAATCCGGTACCATGTCTGTACACCCTATAAATAGGGCAAGAAGGCTGTTTTTTCTGCACGGCCTATTTTTTGTAAAAAAATTTTTCTGTTAGACTATATATAGACATTTGTTCTTGACTAAATCAATATATTGTGTTATCTTGTTCTTGTAATTGATTTTTGTGCGTTCCCTATATGGGATACAGATTTTGTATCTGTACGGCAAGGCTCAAAGCCCTGCATTGCACACGCAGTTAAGATTGTATTTGTGCCAGTAGTATTGCTGCGCCCATTCGGGCCAGTATATTACTGGCTTTTTTTATTTTTCGGGGTTTCCCCATCAGCGAGGATGACATTGGTTCATAGGCAACTATGGACAACAGGCGTTTTGCCCTTTGTCATGCTCGCTTTTTTGTCGCCCAAATGCCGGAAACGGCTTTGAGGATATATCAAACTACAGAAAGGCAGGTAACACGCATGAATGTAAAAAAGCGAAGGCAGGAGCCTATGGCAAAAAGGAAATGGCCTTTGGAGGACTGGCAGCATCAGAAGGTGCCCAAATCCAGCCAAGTCCATAGTCCAATGATTCGAGTACACGCTATTCCCCGCCGAACACGGAGGGGGTGCTAAAGATGCCGGCGAGCAATGTAGCCGCCGAAAAGCGAAGTCAACCCCAAATTTTGGTGGAAACGGCGGGCCTGTCCGAAGAGGAATGGCTTGCATACCGCCGGAAAGGGATTGGCGGCAGTGATGTGGCGGCTCTGCTGGGAATTTCACCCTGGCGGACGGCAAGAGACCTCTACTTTGACAAGTTGAATATCGTAGAGGTCGAAGATAATGAGGACAACTGGGTTGCTCTGGAAATGGGGCACCTGTTGGAGTCGTTGGTGGCGAAGATATTCCAACACCGCACAGGGTACAAGGTCTATCAGATCAAAAAAATGTTCCAGCACCCACAGTACTCGTGGATGCTGGCCGATGTGGACTATTTTGTGGAATTGCCGGATGGCAGTACCGCAATTCTGGAGATTAAAACGACAAATTATAACGCAAGGGATAACTGGTGGCTAAACGGTGAAGAAACCGTTCCCGTCTATTATGAAGCCCAAGGGCGGCACTATATGGCCGTCATGAATGTGGACCGCTGCTTCTTCTGCTGCCTGTATGGCAACAACGAGGAAGAAACCATTATTCGTGAAATCCGGCGGGACGAGTCCTATGAGGAGGAGATGATTTTCCTGGAGCAGTATTTCTGGGAAAACCATGTTCTTACCAGGACGCCGCCGCCCTATACCGAAGATGGTGATCTGGTGCTTGAAAGCGTGCGCCGGCATACGGGCTCTGCAGATCAGGACGCTCCCGTTGTAACGCTTGATTTGAGCCTGACAGCCAAATTGATGCGCTATCTCCAGCTTCAGGAGCAGAAGAAACTCACGGAAGCGGGCAGCAAAGAGATTGAGGCGGATATGAAGCGGCTGAAGGCGGCGCTGGTCGCAGAAATGGGCAAGAGCTGCAAGGCTGTTTGCCAACAGGATGGGGTGAACTATATTGTCACCTACAATCCAGTGAGAAAGCCCGGCATTGACAAAGACAATCTGATGCGGCTGAAGCTGGACCACCCTGATATTTACGAGCAGTATGTAACCGTTTCAGAATCCCGAAGGTTCAGTGTGAAAATTGATACCAAGGCGGCATGAGAAAGGAGGAAAATGATTTGATCCATAGAGGAACTTATGATGGGACAATTTACCATAATCCTGCAAATAAGTTCTGCATCATCAGTGTAAAAACTGCGGACAAGGATGTACCTCAAGAAGCCAGGTCTACCCGCCGGCACAAGGATCATCTGATTCGGTTTGTGGCTACCGGCTACGAACTGCCCCGCACAGATGCGGTAGAACTGGAACTGGATGGCGAATGGAAAAAAGGAAAGTATGGGATGCAGCTTCAGGTGGAGCAGTGGCATGAAATTGTCCCTCAAACCAAGAGTGGAGTGGAAGGCTATCTGGCCTCTGGCCTTATCAAAGGCATCGGGCCGGCGCTCGCCAAACAGATCGTATCACGCTTCGGCGTGGAGACACTGGACATTCTGCAAAATCGCCCGGAGCGGCTGCTGGAGATCAAAGGCATCACGGAGAACAAGCTGGAGGCCATCAAGACCTCATATGCAGAGAGCCGGATGCTGCAAGACCTGATGACGCTGCTCTCCCCGTTCAAGATTACACCGAAAACAGCGCAGAAGATTTATCAGTTTTTCGGCCCGGCCAGCGTGGACATCTTGAAAAAGAGTCCGTTTGAGCTTTGCCAAATATCCGGTTTTGGCTTTTTAAGGGTGGATGCCATCGTTCAGAAAAACGGAGGCGACCTGCGCGCCCCTATGCGAATCAAAGGCGCCTTGTTCTGGGCGTTGGAGGATAGCAAGGGGAAAAACGGACATTTGTTTTTGACCAGTGAGGCTTTACAAAAAGAGGCGCTCCAATTACTCAACGCTAAAATCCCTATTCCTTCGCTTCGGCTCCATGCACAAGAGGTCAGCGATGTCCTCGAAGATATGATCCTGCATGGAGAGGTCGTATCCGTCAAAGGAGGCATTTATCTTCCTCGTGTATTTGCACAAGAGGATGAAACTGCCCGCCGGATTGCGATGCGTGTGGTGGAGCCTCCCACCCCGGAGAAGATCGAACAAATTTTGGAGCAGGTCAAACGAGAAATCGGACTGGCCCTGTCCTCAAAACAGGAAGCGGCTGTGTATGCAGCCTATCGTCACAATCTTTCCATCATCACAGGCTCCCCGGGTACCGGCAAGACAACGGTGCTGAAAACAATTCTGGAGGTTTACCGCCGCCTGCATCCCCAAGGAGAGATCGCCTTAATGGCGCCGACAGGCAGAGCCAGCCGGCGTATGGCGGAAAGTACCGGGGTTGATAAGGCCAAGACGCTGCACAGCATTTTGGGGCTCGCCAGCGAGGAAGATGAAATAAAACGCAACAACACCCAAGAGCCGCTTTCGGCCGATTTGATCATTGTGGACGAGTTTTCCATGGTGGATATGTGGCTGGCAAATAAATTTTTCTCACGCATCAAAGGTGGAGCACGGGTCATTCTTGTCGGAGACCCGGATCAGCTTCCCAGTGTAGGCGCCGGGAATGTGTTCCGTGAACTGATTGACTGCGGCCTTATCACCGTGACGGTGCTGGATCAGATTTTCCGTCAGTCCAAGGACAGCCTGATTGCCTACAACGCCAAATTCATTAACGAAGGCAACACCAAGCTGTACTACGGCCAGGATTTCGTTTTCATGGCAAGCAACAATCAGGCGGAAGCCGCTGAACGAATTGTTGCCCGCTACTGCCGGGAGATCGAGGAAAGTGGGATTGACCGGGTGCAGATTCTGTCGCCTTTCCGCTCGGACGGCGCGGCCTCTGCGGAACAGCTCAACGAAGCGATCCGCGAAGTGGTCAACCCGTTTCGTTCCGCCGAGGAAGAAATCAAAATCGGCGTCAAGGTATTCAGGGTCAATGACCGGATCATGCAGACCAAAAACACTGCCAAGGTATCCAATGGCGACCTGGGATTCATCCGCTATATCAAAAATGATGAAGATGGAACTCGCGTTGGACTTGACTTCGGTGTGGGCCGTGAGTTGGAGTACGGCATAGAGGATATGGTCAATCTGGACCTCGCCTACGCCACTACGATTCATAAAGCAATGGGAAGCGAGTACGATACGGTCATTATGCCGCTCTTAAAGGCACATACTGTCATGCTCTATCGAAATCTGCTCTACACTGGCATCACCCGCGCAAAAAAGCGTGTGGTGCTCATCGGTCAAAAGCAGGTATTGTTCATGGCAATCCATCGCAATGAGATCGGCAAACGCAACACGCTTTTGGGTGAACGCATCCACCTGTACTATAAGGCGTATGCCCGGCGGGCAGGTATCCCCGTTCCGGCGAACTTGGAAAAAGAATTGAAGCACGCAGGCTAAAAATGTGACGCAAGGTGCAGAAAAACGCCCAGCGTCCCCTATTTATTATACAGGAAGGAGTTTAGAAGATGAGTGACAACAACAATAATGCAAAAACGATGTACGAGGCCGTTCCTGCCGCTGCGGAACTGAACAAGGTACCGGGGTTCGACCCGCTGAAGTTCCTCCGGCGTGCCGGGGACTCCATGAAATTGGACTTACCCTATCAGAAACTCTGGTTCCGAATGGCACACCCCAATGGGCGTATGCGTCTGACGGCCATGCGGATCACGGAGCAGATGGCGATTTTTGAGGCCAAGGTATTTCTGGACCGCAGTGACGCGGAGCCGTTCAGCGTGAGCGTTGCCCAGCAGACCATGCAGGATAGCAGGGACTTTGTGAAGGCAGCTCAAAATGAGGCGTTGAGCCAGGCCCTTTCGGACGCCGGATTTGGCATCCAGCTTGTGAGCGCCGACACTCATGCCGCTTCCGTACAGAAAGCGGCGCCTGTGAGTAAAACGCAGCCCTCTGCCATTACTCCGCCTGTGAGCACTGTGTTGCCGCAGGAGCCCTCCAGCGCCTCGCAGAAGGCCGCTGTTCTTTCCGAGGGTAATTCCATTTCCGGGGGCACACAAACGCCACAGAGGGCATCTGAAAACGCGGAAACAGCAAGAACGAAGATTCAGCCCGCAGAAACTCCAGCCAAGGGGCAGAGTTTGCCGGTGAGCCCTACTGCAAACACGGATACACTGCCAGCGGGATTCGCACCAACGGAAGAACAGCCGGAAAACAGTAAGGCGGCGGAGGAATTACCAATTCATCTCCCTGCGGAGGAACTGCCAGTTCAGCGCCCTGCAGAGGATCTGACGGCCACCAAGGAGGCACAGGAGGTCCCGGAAGCCGAAATCGTGCAAGAGGCCCCTGCATATACCCCGGATATGCCTGTAGAGGATATTCTGAAGGTGATGACGCTGGAACAGGCACAGGAGGTCGTTGTGGACAGCGGTGTGTGCCGGGGGCTGACTATTGCAGAAGTGGCGAAGAAGCGGCCTGTCAATCTGCGTTTCTATTTGACTCCGGGCAACAAAAGCAAGGACAACATCGTTCGGGCTGCCGCCCAGCTGGTCCTCAATTCACTTCAGAAGGCCGGTTGATGCGAAGCCCTGGCTCGGGTATGAAGGGAGGAATGACAAATGGGCTCATACCCGGATGAATTTCCTTTCGGCATCATGGAAGTTGTCAATCTATTAAACCTGCGCATCAGGCGTCAACAGGCGAACAGCGTCTATGTGGACTGCCCGTTCTGCGGTGAGCGCCGGGGACGGATGAATGTCAATTTCGTCAAGAATGTCTGGCGGTGCAACCACTGCGATGCACATGGCGGAATGCTGGCGCTGTATGCTGAACTTAACCATACGACTACATCCGATGCCTACTGGGAGATTGCAGAAGCTCTGTGTGACAATAACATGGCCTGCCACCAAAGAGGTGTCGATCTCCACGCTGCTCAGTACCTGCCCTACGGAGGCGTTGGTCTGAATGATCTGCTCCGGCAGCCAGACAGGGAGCATGGGGACACTGATTTCCGCATTGATGATGATCGCTTTCCGCTTGTCGCGGGTCAGGGCTTTTGCCAGAATGCAGGAAAACATACTTTTTCCGCTCCCTGGGCTGCCCCAGACAGTAATAACTTTTCCCATAGTCGAAGGCTCCTTTCCCAAGAGGTGGGATACCCCTTGACTTTTTCATTGTTAGTTGTATAATATAAATCAAATTATCATAAAATAGATTATGATAAAGGAGGCGGCAGTATGAAATTTATCGGCAGACGCAGGGAGTTGGAATCCCTTGAAACTGCGTATCAAACAGACGGCGGCTTTGTTGTTATCTATGGCAGACGGCGCGTAGGAAAAACGACGCTTATCAAAGAGTTCATCAAAGACAAGCTCGCTTTTTACTTTCTCGCAACAGAGGAAGTAGAGTCCCAGAGCATGAAGCGGCTTGCCAGTGTTGCCGCACGGATCACAAAAAATCCTATGCTGCAGAGAGTCGCATTTTCTGATTGGCTGGATTTGTTCCGTGTGATTTCGGAATACCGTCCGGAGGAGAAAAAAGTGCTCGTGATCGATGAGTTCCCGTATCTGGTCAAATCGAATCCGGCGTTCCCCTCCATTCTCCAAAACGCATGGGACGAGATCCTCAAGGACAGTAATGTGATGTTGATCCTCTGTGGCTCACTGATCGGAATGATGCAAAAGTATGCCCTCTCATATGACAGCCCGCTGTATGGGCGCCGGACCGCGCAGATCCGCCTTGCTCCGCTGCCATTCCCGGATGTGTATGCGGCACAGAGCCTTTCGTTTGAAGATGCGGTGAAGCAATACTCAATCACAGGCGGCGTACCCAAGTATCTGGAGTTCTTTAATGAGCGGGACGATTTGCTGCAGCAAGTGGAATCTGTTATCCTCTCGAAAAACGGCTTTTTATATGAGGAGCCCAACTTCCTGCTGAAAGATGAAGTGACCTCAGCCGTAAACTATTTTTCCATTATCCGAGTGATAGCGGAGGGCAATCATAAGCTGGGTAAAATCGCCGGCGCTATGGGGATCGAGACTTCCGGCCTGACGCCTTATCTCTCTACCCTCAGCGATTTGGGCTTTATCGTCAAGGACACGCCTGTGACGGAGAAAAATCCAGAGAAGTCCCGCAAAGGGCTTTACTTCATACAAGATAACTTTGTGCGCTTCTGGTTCCGGTATGTCTACCCGTATAAGGGAGAACTGGAATTGGATAACTCCCGGCTCGTCATGGACGAGATCGAAAAAGATTTTGAACAAAAGTTTGTAGCCTTTGCTTATGAGGATGTCTGCAGGGCCGTTTTTGCGGACTTGTGCAGAAACAGGGAAATTCCATTTACGCCATCCCGTATAGGGGCCTATTGGCTGAATGACCTTGACAGCGATACCGAAATCGATGTAATGGCGGTAGACCACCAGAATCATCAGGTCTTTGCCGGCGAATGCAAGTTCCATGTCAAGCCAGTGGATGCGCCGGTTTTCTTTGCCCTGCGGGACAAAGTGCAGGTGTCCGCAGAAATCCAATCAGCATTCAAAGGCTATCAGTTCCTCTACGGGGTGTTTTCCAAGAGCGGCTTTACTCCACGGCTGCTTGATATGGCCGGACAGAATCCCAGCCTGTTCCTGATCAACGAGGACAAACTCATCCAAACAAATACCTGATGGTAAAACCAGGGCGGTGAAGCGATTCACCGCCCTGGTTATTTGCTATCCTCCTGGCCGCTTTCAGGGGAGACGGTTTCAGGCTCGCCCCCTTCGGTGTTTTCGGCGTCTCCTTCGGCGGCAGGCTCGCTGCTTTGCGCATCAGCGTTTTCATCCACCAGCGTTTCCGGGAAGTAAATTTCCTGGAGCGTCTTGTCCTGTTCGGCCAGCAGTTCTTCAGCCAGCTGGTCATTGTTGCGGGAGATCAGGGCCACATGAGCTACGCCGTCGTTCTCCAACTCAGTGATGATGCGGGCCTGCTCTGGGCTTGCCAGCACTGTGATGGTAGCAGACTGCTGCGGCTCTTCATCTTCTGTGGGCTCTTTGGTATTGTCCACATTGATACCATCAGAATCCGTGACGGAAAGGACCTTGACAAAACGCAGTTCGGGTACTTCTTCCGCAGTCTCCAGGAAGTGATAGATGCGGACAATATCATTGGGCTGGAGCTTATCCGACAGCCCGGAGGCCAGTGTTTTTACGGTCAGAGAGATAGCAACCTTACCAGAGGGGATGTCATTGAGCGCCACATCGGAGGAAATCGGGACGCTGCTCACCTTACTGGTGAGAATATAGTCGCCCGCAGCCAGATCGGCCGTCACATACAGGCCCTCCACATCATCAAGACTGTGAGCCACATTGGCGGGAAGGTTGTAGCCGCCGACCTCCACAACCTCGGCGTTTTCTTTTGTGACCTGCTCGCCTTTGAGCACAGGCTGGGTGATGCGGACAATTTCCGTTTTCCCGTCGGTCTGCCGGGCAATGGTGGGCAGAGCCACAAAAGCAATGACTGCTGCCAATACCAGGGACAAAATACCGAAAATAAATCGGTTGTTGAGTTTCATAAGCACATTCTCCTGTCATAAAAATAGTTCAGCCAGCGTTGCAACAGAGCAGCCGCAGGCAAGAAAAGGTAAGAACGGGATGGCGATGGGCTGGCGGAGCCGGGAAAGCCTTCGGAACAGAAGGACCATCGGCATGGCAAAGACTGCGGCCACAAAGAAAACCAGAGCCATCCCGGAAGGGCCGTAAATCAGCCCAAGTATCCCACAGAATTTAATATCGCCTCCTCCAAGCCCAGTTCCACCCGTTGCCATGGCAGCAGCCAGAGGGATGCAAAAGCCAAGCAATGCCCCCGCCAAAGCCTCGGCAACGGTGGGCCAGAGCTGCCCGATCCGGCACCCGCCTATATAGAATATCGTAAACAGCAAAACCAGCCACAACAGAGAAAACGGTGAGCAGGTATGCCGGCCACAGGCTACTCGCGGTTGGTGTACCAATCATCATAAAGGCTCCCATCGATTGAAACATAGTCGTTCAGGTTGATGCTCAACATTCCATCAGGGGTCCAGGTGTCCCAGACTTGGGTGAAGACGGTATAATCTGTGGAATCCGGGAACCATAACGGACTGAAATGCACAGCCCGGTTATAGGTAGAGAACTCGTTGGGCTGGAAAGTGAATTTGGCACTCCGGCCGCTGGACACCCGCTGCAGAAGGCGTAAGTATGTTTCGTACTGGAACTCGGGAAACACGGAAAATGCCGTCTGCGGATGGGTGATATGGCTGGTGGGCGCGTCGGTGGAAAGGGTGGCTGTCACATCCTGCTTGACGCCATACCCGCTCTTCATTGACTTCCCGGAGGCCGTGGGCACAATATCATCCGGCATCAGGGACATCACACCGCTGATGGAGGCAGAATAGCCGGTGTACTCGTATTCCCAATAGCCTTCATCGACCCAGTGCCCCCAGTCATCGTGGTCACACCAAACCCAAACCGGTACCCAGTAGCAGCTCCATACGCCCCAGTTGGCAGTGAGCTTCTGCGACTCATTGGGGAGTGAGGGCACGGTGTAGTTGGGGTTGGTATCCGTTGCTGTCGGATCTGGAGGGATATGTTCGTTCAAGTCCACGATCTCCGCAACAAAGGTATCTTGTGCGGTATAGGCTCCGCTGACGGAAACCGTGATGGTTACCGACTGTGGAGTGGAGGGCGTGTGCCACTTGACCCAGACCACCTGGCTGTCGCCCGCCGGGATGACTATATCATTGACCCGGTAGGTGGTGCCGAGAATATGGAAGGTCACCGAGGCCGGATTGTCCGGTGTTAAATCCGTATCCGTCCGCAGAGTGACGGATGTGATCACATCCGTGTCTACCCGATATTCTACATCGGGCGCTTCAATTTCCCCTTCGGGCGGGCGCTCATCAAACCAGACGATGCCGACGCCCAGACTGCTGATGATGTCAGCGTTGCTCTGCTTGCTTGTGGTGCTGCCTGTCCATGCGGGCAGGCCGAGATCGCTAAATTCCAAAAACATCGACAGAGGCAGATTCTTGTGGGTGAGGGAAGTCATGGTTTTCCGAAGCGCCCCGCCGGATTTTTGGTCATACAGCGCCGCCTCTGTAGCGGTCATACAGTAATACTGGCCGTTGTGCGTGAAA
>OLZC01000507.1_pt1 | contig 13170 bp, 9 predicted proteins | sample 1644391 | NCBI WGS metagenome assembly OLZC01 (sample SAMEA103958140, study PRJEB25191) | human gut metagenome | biome: human-associated habitat [ENVO:00009003]; feature: intestine environment [ENVO:2100002]; material: feces | place: Germany | collected 2013/2015
GAAAATACCGGCAGGCAGTACACAGGTGCAGCACTGATGAATGCCGGAATACCGCTTCCGTTTGCCGTAAAGGAGTATGAGGCATATCAGTTTTCATTTATCAGGCTTGATGAGGCAAAGAAGCTGTATGATGAGATAAAGAAGGTGTGCGGCAATCTAAAATTAAGTGAGGCTGACACTGCAGATAGTTCTTCTGATAAACGTATTGTAATAAGCATCTACGGTGGCTCAGGCTCAGGAAAGACAACGATTGCAGCAGCCCTGCAGCAGTATTTTTTGAAGGATAATACAGCCTGCTATGTGCTGACCGGGGACAATTATCCACACCGTATCCCGATGAGAAATGACGAGGAGCGCCTTAATGTGTATAACGAGTCCGGCGAGGATGGTTTACGTGGATATCTCGGAACACCTAAGGAGATTGACTTTGACAGGATTAACAAGGAGCTTTCAGAGTTTAAGGCAGGAAAAGATATAATTGAGATAAAGCATATGGGCCGCGAGGACGGTGATATCTCATATGATGAAACTGATTTTACAGGAATTAAAGTGCTCATCCTTGAGTGGACCCACGGAGGAAGCGAATACCTTAAGGGTGTTGATATACCTGTATTTTTGGAGAGTTCGCCTGAGGAGACTAAGGCGCGCCGCATTAAGAGAGGACGTGACGAAAACGCCGCAAGCCCTTTCATATGCCGCGTGGTAGAGTTGGAGCAGGAAAAGCTTGATTTACAGAGTAAAAATGCGCGTATAGTAGTTGGAAAGGATGGCAAAGTCTATGAACAATAAACCTATGCTTAACGCATATCCTGACAGTCTGGGCGGTAAGCTTTCCGATATCGCAGCGCTGCTAAAAAAGAAGGAAATGCAGGACACATTTTCATCATTTTATATTCTGCCAAGCCTGTATCATTCGGATTTGGATCGCGGATTTTCGGTCGTGGACTACAATTTGAATGAGGAGCTTGCGACAATAGAGGATTTATCGCAATTGAAGGAGCTGGGGATTGACTTAAAGCTTGACTTTATTTTAAATCATGCTTCGGCACAGTCACCACAGTTCAAGGATCTTGTGGAAAAGGGCGATGAGTCGGAGTACCGGGATTTTTTCATAGACTGGAACAAGTTCTGGGAAGGTCATGGAGTCATGACGGACGAGGGCTACATACAGCCTGATGAGTCATGCTTAAAGCAGATGTTTTTCAGAAAGCCGGGGCTTCCGATTCTCATGGTGGAGTTTCCGGATGGACGAAGGGTGCCATACTGGAACACGTTTTACCAGGAGGTGCATGGCAGAGAATATCTGGGGCAGATGGATTTAAATATAAAGTCCGAAAAGGTATGGGATTTCTATCGTGAAACACTTAAAAAAATAGCATCCTACGGTGCGGCTATTGTGCGGCTCGATGCATTTGCCTATGCGCCTAAGGCACCGGGGAAAAAGAATTTCCTGAATGACCCTGAGACCTGGGAATTTCTACAGCAGATCCATGAGATTGCAGCTCCGCTCGGGCTGACTCTGCTGCCTGAAATACACGCGGCATATGAGGAGAAAATATACAAAACCCTTGCAGATAAGGGCTATGCCACATATGATTTCTTTTTACCGGGACTGGTAATTGACGCGATTGAGAACAGGAGAGCAGATTACCTTGCAAAATGGGCGCGTGAGGTTGTGGATGATAAAATCTCCACTGTCAATATGCTTGGCTGCCATGACGGCATACCTCTTCTGGATTTAAAGGGTCTGCTTCCGGAGGACGATATTCGCTCGCTTATAGATTTGATTGTATCTCGTGGCGGCATGGTCAAAAATCTTCACGGACAGAAGAATATATATTATCAGGTCAATGCCACATATTACAGTGCGCTTGGTGAGTCTGACAGCAAAATGCTTCTGGCCCGTGCTATTCAGATGTTCATGCCGGGAAAGCCACAGGTATGGTATCTGGATCTCTTTGCAGGCAAAAATGACCATGAGGCGGTAAGACGTGCAGGGGAATCAGGACATAAGGAAATCAACAGGACAAACCTCAGTGCTTCCGATATTGAGGAGGCGCTAAAAAAGGATGTTGTTGCAAAGCAGCTTGAGCTGCTTCGCATGAGAAACACCCATAAGGCGTTTGAGAAGGGAGCTGTCATCACAGTAGCAGGAGAAGGACCAAAGCTTTCAATCCGCTATGATAACGGTGAAGCATATGCGCTTCTAACGGTGGATTTTGAAGCCGGAGCGTATGAGATAGAGCTGAGCTGATGAAATCAGATTACTCATACATAATGTGTTTAGCAGATGTGCAAACTCACAATCGAAAAAACGATTGTGAGTTTTTTTATGAGAAAAATCATTTAATTGACTCGTAAAAGTATCAGCTATAAGGTATAATGATTACTATACAAAATCAGGAGAGCATTTAAAAGATGATAAGAGGTGATAAAGGCTAATGGAATACGAGCACATAACCCACTCCTTTAAACCTGTCTATGACGAAAACAGCCGAATCCTCATCCTCGGAACGCTTCCATCCGTAAAATCCAGGGAAAACAATTTCTATTACGGACACGAGCAGAACCGTTTCTGGAAGCTGCTTGCGTATCTATTGGATGAACCGGTGCCGGAGACGATAGATGAGAAAAAATATATGCTGTTTAAAAATTATATAGCTATATGGGATGTGATACAAAGCTGTGACATCAGGGGTTCGAGCGACAGCAGTATCAGAAATGTAACACCAACGGATATAAGAAAAATCCTTGAAACATCCGATATAAAACAGATATATGCAAACGGAAATAAAGCAGGGGCGCTTTATAAGAAATATCAGCTTCCTCTGACAGGTATGGAGGCAGTCACACTGCCGTCCACAAGCCCTGCAAATGCGGCATGGTCATTTGAAAGGCTATGCGAAGCATGGACACGGATACTTGTAAACCTTTAGAGATTTATATATAGAGGTAAAATTTACTTATGAAAACAATAGAATTTGATACAAATTTTTACAAAAAGCTGTGGACACTCATGGTTCCTATAATGGTGCAGAATCTGATGCTGGCGTTGGTGGCGGTGGCTGATGCTTTCATGCTCGGAGGACTGGACCAGAACTATATGTCAGCAGTTTCGCTTGCCACACAGATACAGTTCATCCAGAACATGTTTCTATCAGCAGCTACAGCAGGGCTTGCAATACTCGGAGCACAGTATTGGGGCAAGCAGGACATAAAGGCGCTCGATGACATATTCGCTCTTGCAATCAGGATATGTGGCATAGTATCGGTGCTTTTTTTCGTGGCATGTGCAATTTTTCCACGATATCTGATGCTTATTTTCACAAACGAGCCGGTGCTTATAGATTATGGTGTAAGCTACCTTAAAATAGCTTCTTTTTCATATTTATTAACAGGTTTTTCGCAGTGTTATATAGTCATGATGAAGATATCAGAGCACGCGGGTACTGCGGCGGCAGTCAGCTCAATTACAGTGCTTATAAACATAATGCTCAATGCCATATTTATCTATGGTGCATTTGGCATCGAGAGCATGAATGTGAGGGGAGCGGCACTTGCCACACTCATATCAAGAGTAGTGGAGCTTATGCTTTCAATCACATTTTCGTACAGACCGGGATATATCAGGCTTAAAATTAGAGAGCTTTTTGCAAGGAACAAGGAGCTGTCAGCAGATTTTATGAAGTGCTCCGGACCGATTCTCGGAGCAAGCCTTGTATGGGGAATAGGCTTTACATCGTACTCTACATTTATGGGACACATGGGAACAGACGCAGCAGCGGCCAACTCCGTCGCAGCGGTTGTGCGTGATATCATTTGCTGTCTCAGTGCAGGTATATCAAGTGCAGCAGGCATTATGATAGGAAATGAGCTTGGCGCAGGAAATTTAAAGCGTGGAAAAGCATATGGCATCAGAATGGCAAAGCTGTCATTTTTGTGTGGAGCTGTTATGACAGTGCTTATGGCGGTTTCAGCACCGGTGATTTTACATTTTGTAAAGCTCACACCGCAGGCTGCAGAGTATCTGAAGCAGTTATTCGGTGTACTTGCCTTCTACATGATTGGACGATCGGTAAATGAAATCATCATAAACGGTGTCTTTGGTTCGGGAGGAGATACGATGTTTGATATGTACTCTCTTGCTGTTACGATGTGGGGCATAGCAATACCGCTTGCAGTTGCAGGCACATATTTTTTGAACTGGCCGGTGGTTGTGGTATATGCGTGTACCTGCGTGGATGAGGTTGGAAAGATACCGTGGACACTCATACATTTTAAAAAATACAAGTGGGTAAAAGATTTGACAAGATAATGGAAAATGTATGAAAACAAGCGTGTGCACAGGGAGTAGATCGGATTTAGCGCTAAACTGATTTGAACAAAAAGAGGATATTGAATTGCGGCATCGGCTGTCAAGGGATAACGTAATTTATATGAGAGGGGGTATTTCATGCAGGAAATATACAGAGTAAAGACAAGTCCGGTGGCATTATCGGACAATATGATAATAGGTGAAAAATACAGGATTACATTCCTGACAGAGGCGCTTGTCCGTCTGGAATACAGTGAAGATGGCGTATTCGAGGATAGGGCAACACAGACAGTATTGTTCAGGGATTTTCCAAAGACCGGCTATCATGTGGTGCGTAACGCTGATGGAATTGAGGTTCATACATCAATGCTGCACCTGATATATAATGAGAAGGAGTTCTCATCACACGGACTGAGTATACAGATTAAGGGAAACCTGAGCGCATATCACAGCATCTGGCATTATGGCGAGAAGGTGCATGATTTGCAGGGTACAGCGCGTACACTTGATGACGTAAACGGAGAGGTTGAGCTTGGACACGGTGTCGTTTCACGCTTTGGATATTCAATTCTTGATGACAGTAAATCACAGATTTTACTTGACGATGGATGGATTGAGCCAAGAAAAAAAGGTGTGTCTGATTTGTATTTCTTTGGATACGGACATGATTATAAACAGGCGCTCAATGATTTTTACAGGCTTTGCGGCAAGACTCCGATGCTTCCACGATATGCACTGGGAAACTGGTGGAGCAGATATTATAAATACTCAGAAGAAAGCTATATGGAGCTGATGGACAAATTCGATGAAAAGAATATCCCATTCACGGTAGCTGTAATAGATATGGACTGGCATCAGGTTGATGTGGACCCTAAATACGGAAGCGGCTGGACAGGATATACTTGGAATAAAAAGCTTTTCCCGGATCCGAAGCGCTTTCTTGGAAAGCTCCATGACAGAGGAATGCATACTACCCTGAACGTACACCCTGCGGATGGTGTGCAGGGCTGTGAAGAAATGTATGTTGATATGGCAAAGGAAATGGGCGTGGACTATGAAAATGAGGACCCGGTTGTATGTGATCCGGCAAGCCAAAAGTTTATGGAGGCATATTTTAAGTATCTTCACCATCCGAGAGAGGCTGAAGGTGTGGATTTCTGGTGGATTGACTGGCAGCAGGGCAGCAACTGCAAGGTTGAAGGATTGGATCCGCTATGGATTTTTAATCATTTTCATTATCTCGATAATAAAAGAGACGGCAAGCGTCCAATGACATTTTCGCGCTATGCAGGTCCGGGAAGCCATAGATATCCGATTGGATTTTCGGGAGATACACATATTACATGGGAGTCGCTTGATTTTCAACCGTATTTTACAACGACAGCGACAAACATCGGATATGGATGGTGGAGTCATGATATTGGCGGACATATGCTTGGCTACAAGGATGATGAGTTGACAGCCAGATGGACACAATACGGTATATTCTCTCCGATAATGCGTCTGCACAGCTCATGCAGCGAATTTAACGGCAAGGAGCCGTGGCGATTTAAAAAAGAGACTGAGGAAGCGATGGAGGCGGCGCTCAGACAGAGGCATTGTATGATTCCGTATCTGTATACCATGAACTATCGCAGCTATGCCGAGAATATGCCGCTGATTGAGCCTATGTATTATGAGTATCCTGAAAATGCAGAGGCTTATGAGGTAAAGAATCAGTATTTCTTTGGCAGCCAGCTTATGGCAGCACCTGTTACAACTCCACGTATTAAGGGACTTAATGTGGCAAAAACCAAAGTATGGTTCCCGGAGGGCATCTGGTATGATATCTATACAGGCATGCGCTATGATGGTGGAAGAATGCTGGAGGTTTACAGGGATTTGAGCAGCATACCGGTGTTTGCGAAGGCGGGAGGCATACTTGTGTGTGCAGATGCTGATGAGCTTGATGCAAGATCTGTTATCAAAAATCCTGATGTATTATGTGTCAGAGTATTCCCGGAGGCTGATGGTGAGTTTGAGCTATACGAGGATGACAATGAATCCTGCGGATATGTGGATGGCAGATGTGTGACCACAGCTATGAAATATTCTGCGGATAAAGATATGTTTGTCATTTCTCCGGCAGATGGAGATACATCATTAATACCTGACAACAGAACCTATAAGCTTGTCTTTGAAAGAAGAACCGAGGCAGCAGCCGATAAGGTAAAGGTATCCGTGGATGGTAAAGAGGTATGGGCAAAGAATAAATATGATAAAGAAAACAGAAAGCTCATCGTTACTGTAAATGCATCGACAGAGAGCGAAATAAGTGTTGCAATATCGAAAGACACAGTAGCGCTTGATAATCAAATCGAAAAAAGATGCTTTGATTTCCTGAATCAGGCAGAAATAGGCTTTGTGCTAAAGGATGAAATCTACGGTCTTATTACATCGGGAAAGAAAACAACAGTGATTTTATCAGAGCTCAAGGCAAAGGAGCTTGATACAGAGCTGTATGGTGTATTGACAGAGATACTTACAGCCTGAGGCAGTCACCGGTCATACTAGGTGTGACCGGTGACTTTCTTTGTTGTAAAAATTAAAAATAGATGATACTATTATAGTAAACGGAAGTATTTTTATAAGAAACATCAGGAGAAACTATATAATTCAAGGGAGGATTATGCAATGGGAAATTTATATAAGAACTGTAAAATACAGGACAACACAGCAGAGCTGATTTACGAGAACGGCAGTCTGTTTGTTACCATATTTGAAAACAACATAGTGCATGTTGCACAAAAACCCGGCATCGAAAGTGTTGCAATCGAGGAGGGCTTCATTCCGAAGACTGCCACACCGGACGTAACCAGCAGGGATACGTCTGATGCCAAGGGAACCGCAGCAGAAGCCGGTGTAAGCGATGCAGCAGTTAAAGCAGTCATAAGTGCAAAGGATATTACTGTAAATGTGAAGGATAACGAGAAGCTTGATATTTATTACAAAGGGAAGCTTGTACTTTCAGATTATGAAAAAGCACGCAAAAAGAGTGAGAAGAATCCGTACGAGGATCTTGCCATCGCAGAGCTTGAGGGGCATACTGTTGGAAAAGATGAAGAAAAAACTGACTCTGTTACCATCATCAAAAAGCTTGGAAAGGATGATGCTATTTACGGTTTGGGAGATAAGCCGGGATGCCTCAACAAGCGTGGATATTCATATGTAAACTGGAACACGGATGATCCTGCGCCACATGTAGACAGCTTCAAATCGCTGTATAAATCAATACCGTTTTTTATCGTGCTTGGCGATGAATATTGCTATGGAATTTTTGCGGATAATACCTACAAGACAACCTTTGATTTCGGTTATGAAAACACAGATTACTATTTCGTCGAGCATGAGAAGGGCGAGCTGGACTACTATTTTATGCCGGGAAATGATATGGCAGAGGTGGTAGGACTTTATACATCACTGACAGGCACCACACCGCTTTATCAGAGATGGATATACGGCAGCCATCAGAGCCGCTGGGGCTATTACACACAGGATGAGGTGCTTGATATAGCTGACAAATTCCGCGAGCTTGATATCCCATGCGATGTGATACATATGGATATCGATTACATGAACGGCTACAGGGTATTCACCTTTGATGACAAGAAATTCCCGGATGTAAAGGGCCTTTCAGAGAAGCTTGCTGACAGGGGTGTAAAGCTCATATCCATCATTGACCCGGGCGTGAAGAAGGATGAGGACTATTTCATGTACAAAGAGGGCATGGAGATGGATGCATTTGCACATGATACAGATGGCAGTGTATACGAAAATGCTGTCTGGCCGGGAACATCGGTATTTCCGGACTTCACAAAGCAAAGCGTCAGAAGCTGGTGGGGAGACAAGACAAAGATACTTCTCGAGCACGGTATCAGTGGCATATGGAATGATATGAATGAGCCTGCAAGCTTCAACGGACCACTGCCGGATGATGTGCAGTTTGAGTATGGAGCACATGAAAAGGTTCACAATATTTACGGACATTTTATGGCAAAAGCCACATATGAAGGACTTGCGAAAAATGATGGTGGAAAACGTCCGTTTGTACTTACCAGGGCTGCATATGCCGGAAGCCAGAAATACTGCGGTGGCTGGACCGGAGACAATCACAGCATCTGGGCGCATATAGCACTTTCGCTCGAGCAGGTGTGCAATCTGTCAGTCAGCGGACTTGCCATGTGCGGCAGCGATATAGGCGGTTTCGGAAGTGATACTACACCGGAGCTTCTTGTCAGATTTTATGAGGCAGCAGTATTTGTGCCGTTTTTCAGAAATCATTCAGCGATGGGAACACGCAGACAGGAGCCTTGGCAGTTTGACGAGACTACGATAGATGCAGTCAGAAAGACAGTAAAGCTCAGATACAGATTTATCCCATATATCTATGATCTGGCACATGAGTGTGAAAAGACAGGAGCACCTATCGTGCGCCCGCTCGTATACGAGTATCCTGCAGATAAGCATGTGAGAAATATTTCCGATGAATATATGCTCGGAAGCTTTGTACTGGTTGCACCTGTGATCGCACCGGGCAAGGAGGCAAGAGAGGTTTATCTGCCTGACGGCGACTGGTATGATTACTACACAGGCGAAAAATACAGTGGCGGCAGATATATTTTAGCAGATGCACCACTTGATAAAGTACCTGTCTTCATAAAAGCAGGAGCCATTATCCCTGTAGCAGACGGAGAAATCCGCTCTACAGAGGACATTACAGAGGATAAGATCAGTATACTGACATATCCGGGCAAGGGCAGCTTCGTGCATTATCAGGATGACAATGAGACGTTCGCATACAGAGACGGTGCATATAATGCTGTTGAGTATACCCTGGATGGGGAGACGCTCGAGAAGAAGGTGTTGCATAAGGGATTGTAAAAATACATAACCTTAAATTTAAAATTCAATATCAACCTCTACAGGGCAGTGGTCTGAACCGAGTACATCGGTATGGATCGCTGCCTTTTGCAGTTTATCATTGATGCGCTTTGATGTGATAAAGTAGTCGATACGCCAGCCTGCGTTCTTCTCGCGTGCCTTAAAACGGTATGACCACCAGGAATATATACCCTCGGCATCCGGATAAAAATATCTGAAGGTATCGGTAAAGCCGGAACATAAAAGCTCCGTCATTTTAGCGCGTTCCTCATCTGAAAAACCTGCATTTTTGCGGTTTGTTTTTGGGTTTTTCAGGTCGATTTCATTGTGTGCGACATTCAGATCACCGCACAGTACGACAGGCTTTTTGGCATCGAGAGTCTTAAGATATTCACGGAAATCATCCTCCCACTGCATACGGTACGGCAGCCTTTTCAGCTCATTCTGTGAGTTTGGAGTGTAACAGGTTACGAGATAGAAATTGTCATATTCGAGTGTGATGACACGTCCTTCCTTATCATGCTCATCAATGCCTATGCCGTAAGACACAGATAATGGCTCATTTTTTGCGAAAATGGCTGTGCCGGAATAGCCTTTTTTCTCGGCATAATTCCAGTACTGGTGATAGCCCGGCAGGTCAAGATCAATCTGTCCCGCCTGTAGCTTGGACTCCTGTATACAAAAGAAATCCGCATCTATACTGTTAAAAAAATCAAGGAAACCTTTCTGGACGCATGCGCGCAGTCCGTTTACATTCCACGATATAAATTTCATGTCTTAGTCCTCCATATCACTGCAATCTCCTAATAAAATAACAAAATCGCATTTTCTTTTTGGCAATTTTACTACAAAATCGCATTTTTTAAAAGCGGTTTGTATCTGCAGATTGAACTTTTTCCATAAAATACGTATAGAGTAAGAAAATACGCAAGTAAAATTTCTTACAGCACATCGCTTCCATCAGGAATCTTTGAGATGATAGTTCGGTTGATCCTGATTAAGAATAATGTCGAAACAGTAAAGGATATCACCTCTGCTATCGGGAAAGCCCACCATACAGCGTGAAGTCCACCAAGCTTTGAAAGGATGTATGCTGCCGGAATTAAAACCACAAGCTGACGCATGATTGATACGATCATGGAAAAGACTGCTTTTCCCAAAGCCTGGAATAATGTGCCGACGATAATACAAAACCATGCAATGAGGAAATGCACTCCGATTATTCTGAGCGCCGGAACACCGATTTTGAGCATATCGTCAGAGGCGCTGAACATTCCAAGAAGCACCTTTGGTATGAACTCAAAGCAGGCAAAGCCAACGAAGAGCAGACAGAATGCGGTTATCAGGCTGACCTTTATTGTCTTAACCATACGCTTTCTGTTCTGTGCACCGTAGTTGAAGGCGATGATAGGTGTGATTCCGTTGTTCAGTCCGAATACAGGCATAAAGAAGAAGCTCTGCAGCTTGAAATAAACACCGAAAACAGCAGCGGCAGTCGATGAAAAGCCGATAAGTATTCTGTTCATTGAATATGTCATTACTGAGCCTATAGACTGCATGATGATCGACGGAATACCAATAGCATAAATGGTTCCCATGATTTTGAAATCCGGGCTATAGCCTTTGAAGCTCAGCTTGATATCATGATTGAATTTGTGGTTGCAGACAAAAGCAACAACGGCGGCCACGCACTGTCCCACAACGGTTGCCACAGCAGCACCGGTAGCACCGAGCTTAGGGAATCCAAGAAGTCCAAAGATCATGATAGGATCCAGAATGATATTTGTGATGGCACCGCAAAGCTGTGAGGTCATGCTGAAAATAGTTCTTCCTGTCGAGGTAAGTACCCTCTCAAAAAAGATTTCGGCAAAAATACCAAATGAAAAAATCATAACAGTACTCAGGTAGCTCACACCCATATCCATGATTTCGACATCAGCATTTCCAATCTGACTCATGTAAAAAGGCTTTACGATTGTAAGTCCGAGAATCAGAAATATTACGTAGCTGAATGCATATAGTACGGCACCGTTGATGCCGATTTTGTTGGCCTCGTCGTATTTATGGGCACCGAGTGACTTTGACAGCAGCGCGTTTACACCTACACCTGTACCGGTTGCGACAGCGATGATGAGTGTCTGCAAAGGGAAGGCAAGTGAAACTGCTGTGAGTGCGTTTTCGGACAGCTTTGCAACGAAAATACTGTCCACGATGTTGTATAGAGCCTGTACGAGCATGGAAATCATCATAGGCAAAGACATGTTAAAGACAAGTCTGCCTATAGGCATGGTTCCCATCTTGTTCTCTGTTACAGGGGCTGAATTTGTTTCCTGACTCATAATTCCTCCTATTGTAAATGATTGTTAATTTAAAACTCCTACATTATATATGTACGAAGCTTTAGTTATTAAAATTAAAATCACCGGTAGATTAGCCGGTGTTAAAAATGTGCAACAAAGCACCAATTACATATAATACCATGACTGCAGGATACTTTCAAGGTATTCATATAACTGTTAAATCATATCATAATAGTTAATGAAAAAATGCCTCAAAAAGTATAGCATTGCAGGGTATAAATTACAATAACCGCTTGACAAAATGACAGAGAGATATATAATTAGTTCAAAAATGAATAATTCAAAAATGTATAACAAAGCAGCAAAATAGGAAAAGGAAAGAAGGAATATCACATATGAAATTTAACTTTGAGTTTGCAGAGAAGATTTCGCGAACCTACAGCGATGAGTGCAGACCACTGTGTCATGAGCTAAAGCTTCCACAGACAGCCTTTGATATACTCATGTTTCTGGCGAACAATCCGGAATATAAGACGGCAAGGGATATAGTTGAAATAAGAAAAATCAAGGCAAATCTTGTGTCTGTAAATGTTGATAAGCTTGTGAATGAAGGCTATCTGGAGAGAAAACCTGTGGAAAATGATAGGAGGAAGACGGAGCTTGTCTGTACAAAAAAGGCCGGGACTGTCATTGAAAGAGGAAGGCGTATACAGCAGCAGTTTACAGCAGATCTGTTTGCAGGGATAGATGAGGAGCAGAAAAAGCAGCTGACGATTGTTATGGAACAGCTTGAGAATAATATGGATGAAATAATCAGGAGGAAATCACACAAATGAGCACATTAATAACTATAATAGTAACATTTTTTGCCGGTATGGGCGCAGGCCTTGGAACCGGCTTTGCGGGACTAAGCGCAGCAGCAGTAATAAGTCCTATGCTCATTACATTTTTGGGAATGGACCCTTATATGGCAGTGGGAATAGCCCTGTCGTCTGATGTACTTGCCAGCGCAGTGTCAGCCTATACATATGGAAAGAACAAGAACCTTGATGTAAAAAACGGGCTCATAATGATGGTCATGGTTTTATGCTTCACGGTTGTCGGGAGCTATGTATCAAGCCTTGTGCCGTCAGCAACAATGGGCAGCTTTTCGGTATTTATGACATTTTTACTCGGAATCAAGTTTATAGTCCGTCCTGTCATGACAACAAAGGAGGCCATGCAGGGAGTTTCAGCTAAAAAGAGAGCTATCCAGTCAATCATCTGCGGTGTGCTTATCGGATTTATCTGTGGCTTCATAGGTGCGGGAGGCGGTATGATGATGCTCCTCATCCTCACATCAGTGCTTGGCTATGAGCTTAAGACTGCAGTCGGAACGAGCGTATTTATCATGGCATTTACAGCCTTTACAGGAGCTGCCTCGCACTTTGCCATCGGTGGAAAACCGGACTGGTTTGTGCTGATTTTATGTATTGCATTTACACTCTTTTGGGCGAGAATTGCAGCGGTCTTTGCAAACAAGGCATCCGCAAAAACCTTAAACCGTGCCACAGGTATTGTGCTTGTAATACTTGGCATCGTGGTATTTGCATTTTCACTTCTGAGCTGATTTATCCTTTCGGTAATTATAAAATA
>OLZC01000508.1_pt1 | contig 13115 bp, 10 predicted proteins | sample 1644391 | NCBI WGS metagenome assembly OLZC01 (sample SAMEA103958140, study PRJEB25191) | human gut metagenome | biome: human-associated habitat [ENVO:00009003]; feature: intestine environment [ENVO:2100002]; material: feces | place: Germany | collected 2013/2015
GCGGCGGTGGATTCTGCGGCAGAAGAAGCGGTGCTGTCCGCGGCCGATGCAGCAGAGCTTGCTGCAGTGCTGCCACAGGCAGCAAGGGAAACAGCCAGGCAGCCGGCTGTGAAAATAGAAAGTGCTTTTTTCATGGTATCTTCCTCCCAAATCTATGCATCGCTCACCGGCATCCACTATGCTGCATAGCCTTGGGTGGGTGTCCTCTCCGAAAAGCGATTTAGTGATTTAAAGTATAGCATCAATCGTATTCCCCTGCAAGATACAATCCGCCAAATCACGGTGCTTTAGAGCACTAAATTTCCACATTTTGCACAATTTTAACAAAAAAGCACACCCTGCGTTCTGCCCTTGGGGCATTCGCACAGGGTGTGCAGTATCAATAAGACTTATAAAATGATATTTTTCTCTGTTTCAGCAATCGGGTGCTGGATTGCTTTTGTGTTCCTTGCCGTTTTGGCCTCATTTATGCAAAGATTGCCGCTTCGGTCTGGTTCAGGATGCGGATAAACGCCTCTCGCGTATCCGCCATACGCAATTTTTCCGTCAGGCGGTGGTCGCTGAGCAGGTTGACAAGGCGAGCCAAAATCAACAGGTGGTCGCTCTGGCGGTCCGGCGGAACCGCAACCATAAAGATCATATCCACCAGCTTGCCGTCCGCTGCGCCCCAGTCCAGCCCGCGGGTAAGGGTCAGCGCGGCCAGCCCAAGCGAAGCAACGCCCGCATTGCAGGCATGCGGGATGGCAAGCCCTTCCCCAATGGCGGTGGTGCCGCCCGCGCGTTCACGCTCACACACGGCTTTATAGTAGGCGGTACCGTTGGTGATCACGCCGTTGCTCTCCTGAAGTTCCACCAAGGTTTCCAGCGCCGTCTGCACACTGGGCATCTCGGCATGCAGCATCACACTGTCACGGTTCAGTAAACGGCTGACTCTCAGCTGTGTCTGCTCACTTTCCCTGTGTTTCATACGCCCTCCACCTTGCTGATCAGCTTGTAAAGGAACTCGCCCACCGCGCCGCCGGTGCAGTCGCAGTTGGTCACTTCGTTGGCCGCTGCTTTTACTTCGGACGGCGCATTGGCCACAGCCACGGAATAGCCCGCTTTTTTCATGATTTCGAGATCATTATAATAGTCACCGATCACGATGGTTTTTTTGATGTTCTCGTTCAGGATATGGCAAAGCTCTTCCATTCCGGCTGCTTTGCTGATGCCGGAAGGCATAATTTCCAAGTAGATCTGATTGGTAGGCAAAAAATAATTATCCCGGCCAAAGTACCGCGTTTTGGCGTACTGTCCCGCTTTGCGGATCGTTTCCGGGTCCCCGGCAAACACCACCTTCAGCCAGCCATCCGGCACATTTTCCAGCGGGCAGGCCACGCTTTCCATGTGTTCATCCACCTGGTGGGCGTGGGTATAGCTGCTGGCGTGAACAACATACATCTCCCCCGCACCGGCCATGACCTCTACACCAATCTTCGGGAATTTTTGCAGCATATCGGCAATGGCGGCAGCGGCCTGTTCCTGATTCAGGCAGGAGCGACGCAGCACACGGTTGGTCTGGAAATCATACAGCAGCGAACCATTGCAGGAGATTGCTGGCAGCGATAGCTCGATATCGCCCAGCGCCGCGCGGATCGACTCCGGCGGACGGCCGGATGCGACGGTAAAGCGCCCACCCATGGCGGTAAACAACCGGATGACGCTGCGGTTGCAGGCGGGAATGCCCTCCTTTGCAGTCAGCAGGGTGTTATCCATATCACAAAAAACCAGATAATCACTCAAACGCTCCATGGCGGCTTTCCTTTCTCAGACGGCTTAAGTAGTCCTGAAACCAGTCAGGCAGTGAGCTGTCAAACTGCATCCATTCCCCGGTGGCGGGGTGCACAAAGCCAAGCTCCTTGGCGTGCAGGCACTGACCGTTCAGGCTGCGGATACAATTTTTTGGCCCATACACGGCATCCCCAGCCAGCGGGTGGCCAATGGACGCCATATGCACCCGAATTTGATGGGTGCGGCCTGTTTTAAGCTTGCATGCAATGTAAGTAAAGTTGCCGAACCGTTCCAGCACCTGCCAGCCGGTGTAGGCATATTTGGAGTTCTGCTGGGTCACGGCCATCTTTTTGCGATCCTTAGGGTCGCGGCCGATGGGGGCTTCCACAAAGCCGGTATCCTCTTTCAGGTTGCCATACACCACAGCGTGGTACACCCGATGGATAGAATGCACGCTCATCTGTTCGGTCAGTGCCTGGTGGGCGGCGTCCGTTTTTGCAACGACCAAAAGGCCGCTGGTATCCTTATCAATGCGATGCACAATGCCGGGGCGGATGGCCCCGCCGATGCCGGACAGCCGCCCCGCACAGTGCCACAGCAGTGCATTGACCATGGTGCCGTCCGGGTTGCCGGGCGCAGGGTGCACCACCATGCCTTTGGGCTTGTTGACCACCAGCAGGCTGTCATCCTCATACACAATGTCCAGCGGAATGTTCTGGGGCTGGGCTTCGATGGGCTGCGGGTCCGGCAGGGTGAGCAGAATCGTCTGCCCGGCTTTCAGCTTATCCTTTTTGTTCAAGGGGCTGCCGTTGCAGGTCACACTGCCCGCTTCGATCAGGTTTTGCAGCTGGCTGCGGGAAAGATCCGGGCACTGTTCCGCCAGCCAGCGGTCCAGCCGCAGGCCAACGCTTTCCGGCGCAAGGGTCAGTTCACGCTGTTCCATCTGTGGGCGCACTCCCCTTTTGCTGTTTTGCTTTTTGTTCGCGGCGCATATCCAGCAGCAGGCTGAGGACCAGCAGGCCCACGCCGACACAGATGCAGACATCCGCAAAATTGAACACCGGGAAATTGATGAACAGGCAGTTCAGGTAATCCACCACCACGCCGGTGCGGATACGGTCGATCAGGTTGCCAACACCGCCGCCCACGACCAAAATCCAAGCAGCACGCTCCAAACGCGGCATTTTGCGCAAAAGCAGCATACCGGCCAGCACAGCCAGCATCACACCGGTAACGATCACCAGCAGCGTGCGCTTGCCGCTGAGCATGGAAAACGACATACCATCATTGAGCAGGTAATAAAATTCCAGCACATGCGGGATAAAGGGTTTGCTGCCAACCGGCAGCAGTTCCACGGTGGCCCAAAGTTTGATCAGCTGGTCAACAGCGTCAGGCCTGCCGCAGCAAGAATGGATAAAATGCCAACCAGCATAAACGCCTCCGTTGTCCGGGCCAATGCAGCGCTGCAAAATGCCCTGACAAAAACAGCGGTGCAAAGGCTTGATAAAAGCGCAAAAGCACCGCTGTAAATCATACTATGGCAATACCGCACAGTTCCTGTTTTACAGGCTTAAGCACTGGAACAGTGCTTAACATCATGCGGCATAGCCCTTTATTTGAAGTTAACCAAGAACTTTCGCACAGCGCGGGCACAGGCCGTCTTCGCCAACAGCTGTGTCGAACTTCCAGCAGCGCAGGCACTTGTTGCCGGCAGCATGGGCAACGCTCATGCCCAGGCCCTCGGTCAGACCCTTCACGCCGCCTTCGCCCTTGACCAGATCCACATGGGAAACGATCATCAGATCGGCCAGCTCATCCATCGGGATGGCGTTCAGGAAGTCATACATTTCATCGCTGCAGTACAGGGTAACGGCAGCTTCCAGAGAGGAACCGATGGTCTTATCGGCACGGGCCTGCTCCAGAGCCTTCTTTACATCGTCACGCACAGCAATGATCTTGGCCCACTTGGCGTCAAAAGCGGCATCCTCATCGCTCTTGGCTTCCGGCATACGCTCCCAGCAGACATACTCCTGCATGCCTTCCAGCTTCGGGATGTAGCTCCAGATTTCCTGGGCGGTGAAGCACAGGATGGGGGCAACCAGCTTGGTGAAGTCAACCAGAATGCGGTACAGCGCAGTCTGGGCGCAGCGGCGTGCGTGCTCGTCCGCGCAGTACAGGCGGTCCTTGATGACGTCCATATAGAAGTTGGACATATCAATGACGCAGAAGTTGTAGATTGCGTGGTAAGCGCGGGAGAAATCGTAATTATCGTAAGCGGCACGCACATTGGCGGTCAGGCTGTTGCAGCTCTTGAGTGCCCAGCGGTCGATTTCGAACAGCTGATCCTCGTCAACCATATCCGTGGCAGGGTTGAAATCGCCAATGTTGCCCAGCATAAAGCGGGCGGTGTTGCGCATCTTGCGGTATGCTTCGGACAGCTGCTTGAAGATATTCTTGCCTGCGCGCACATCAACGGTGTAATCGCTGGAAGCAACCCACAGACGAACGATGTCAGCGCCGTAATCGCGGATGATTTCGGACGGCTCCACACCGTTGCCGGCAGATTTGTGCATCTGCTTGCCCTGCTCATCAACGACCCAGCCATGGCACAGAACGCCTTTGTACGGGGCAACGCCCTGGGTGGCAACGCTGGTCAGCAGGCTGGACTGGAACCAGCCGCGGAACTGGTCGGCGCCTTCCATATACAGGTCAGCGGGCCAGTTCAGTTCGGGACGTTCGCGGCAGACTGCGCTCCAGGTAGAGCCAGAGTCGAACCAGACATCCATGATATCGGGATCCTTTTCCCAGTCAGAAGCGCCGCATTCGCAGACCTCAGTCTTGGGCATGATCTCGTTGGCATCGTACTTATACCAGGCATCGGAGCCTTCCTTGCGGAACAGGTCGCTGACAGCCTTGATGGAAGCATCGGTGATGTGGTACTTGCCGCAGTTCTTGCAGTAGAACACCGGGATGGGCACACCCCACACGCGCTGACGGCTGATGCACCAGTCGCTGCGGTCACGCACCATGCCGTGCATACGGTCATGACCCCAGGCCGGCTGCCACTTGACTTCGTCAATGGCCTTATAGGCTTCCTCGCGGAACTTATCAATAGAGCAGAACCACTGTTCGGTTGCACGGAAGATGATGGGATGGTGGCAGCGCCAGCAATGCGGGTACTGGTGGGTGATGTGCTGCACGCCCATCAGGTGGCCGGACTGCTTGATGTGCTCCAGAATAACTTTGTTGGCAGCCCAGACCTTAAGGCCTGCAAACTCTTTGCCTGCTTCTTCGGTCAGGTAACCGCCATCGTCCACGGGGACAATAACGGGAACCTGCGGGTAGTGGTTGACGCAGACTTCAAAGTCCTCAACGCCGTGGCCAGGTGCGGTATGAACGCAGCCGGTGCCGCCTTCCAGGGTAACGTGGTCGCCCAGGATAACCAGGCCCTTGCGGTCCAGGAAGGGGTGCTGGTACTGCATCAGCTCAAATTCAGAGCCGAGAACGCGGGGCTCCAGAACCTCGTAATCCTCGATATGGCAGGCTTTCATGGTGGATTCCACCAGACCGGCAGCCATCAGGTGATATTCATCGCCGATTTTGACGAAGGCATACTCCAGGCTGGGGTTCAGGCAGGTTGCCACGTTGGCGGGCAGGGTCCAGGTGGTGGTGGTCCAGATCACGATCCATGCCTTGTCCAGAGGGATACCGTACTTGGCCAGAACACCGTTGGGGTCATCGGTGAGCTTAAAGCGGACATAGATAGAATCGCACTCGTCCTCGGCATACTCGATTTCGGCTTCTGCCAGAGCAGTACGATCCTCCGGGCACCAGTAAACGGCTTTCATGCCCTTGTAGATATAGCCTTTCTTGGCCATCTCGCCAAAGATCTCCACCTGGCGTGCCTCAAATTCGGGGCGCAGGGTCAGGTAGGGGTTGGCGAAATCGCCCTGAACGCCCAAGCGGGCGAACTGGCTGTTCATCACATCAATATGCTCGGTAGCAAACTCTTTGCAGATCTTGCGCAGTTCCAGCTTGGAAATGCCGGCCTTTTTATCGCCCAGAGAGGACAGAGCCTTCAGCTCAATGGGCAGGCCGTGGGTATCAAAGCCGGGCACATAGGGAGCCTGGAAGCCCTCCATGTTCTTGTCGCGGATGATGATATCCTTGATGATCTTGTTCAGCGCGGTGCCCATGTGGATGTTGCCGTTTGCATACGGAGGATCGTCGTGCAGAACGAACTTGGGCTTGCCGTCGTTGTGCTTGATGAGCTGATTGTACAGGTCGTTGTCTTCCCAGTCCTTGAGCATGACAGGCTCCTTTTTGGGCAGGCCTGCGCGCATCTCGAACAGCGTCTTGGGCAGATTCAACGTACTGTCGTACTGAGACTTATTCTTAGCCAATGGTTACACACTCCTCTAATTTATTGAAACGCTCCGGTCACTCGCTGAATTTGACGCCCTTGAAAGCGGCATAATCCGGCTCTGCCGGTTCTTCCTCTTCCTCTGCGCCAACGGGTGCCTGAGACGGGTCCAGCTTGATCTTGAGCTGGCTCTCATCCTTGGACCAGAAATCCTCGCTCTTGTCGTCCTCTGCGGTTTCCTCGTCCGCAGGGGCGGCATCGGTCTCCGGCTGTGCCTGCTCGATCTCCTCGGTCAGGGCCGCAGCAGTGGTCTCCTCTGCTTTTTCCTCCACAGCGGGCTCGGCAGCCTCCGGCTCCTCCTTCTGGAACTCCGGCAGGCGGCTCAGAGACTCGACATGGCTGCGGTACAGGTTGAGCACGTCGGACTTGAAACGGGTGACTTCCAGACGGACGCGGTCATACTCGCGCTCCTCTGCCAGCTTTTTATCGTTTGCTTCGTTGATGATCTCATCCGCGCGGTCACTGGCCTTCTGGAGCAGCTCATTGGCATCGCGGATAATATCATCCCCGCGCAGATTTGCACGGTGCAGGATCTCTTCCGACTTCTGGTTTGCTTCGCGGATGACGTTCTCGCCCATGCGCTGTGCATTGATGAGCGCACTCTTGAGCATGTCGCCGTCCGCCTCGTAGTTCTTCATCTCTTCGTGGAGACGCTGGTTTTCCGCTGTCAGGTCTGCGATCTGCTTGCGCAGCTCCTCGGCCAGGGCATCGTCCTGCCGGAGCTGCTCCTCGACCTTATCCAGGAAACGGTCCACCTCTTCGGTGCGATAGCCGCGGAGGTTTTTTTCAAATTGAACGCTGCGCACGTCCTGCGAGGTCAGCATAGTAGTTTCCTCCCAAATTCATTTAATATTGAAAAAACTCGATGATTGCCCGGTCTTTTCTGCTTTTTCCGGGCAGTGCCGTCAGACCAAAGCGGCCCTTGCCCCGCACGGTGAAGACATCGCCCTCATACACCGGGGCGTGGACGCTCTCCACAGGAAGGTGGTTGATCTCCACCCGGCCTGCCGTGATGAGCTCCGCTGCCATGCTGCGGCTGCAGTGGAGCATGGCTGCCAGCACCGCATCCAACCGCAGGGAAGAAACGGTCGCCGTTTGCAGCGTCCGCTCCGCCTGCGGGAACTCCGGAAGCTCTTCCAGCGGCAGAAGCCGGGTCGTGACCTCCACCCGGCCCACCTGCAGCAGTTCCTGACAGATGAGCTGCGCCGCCGGTTCCAGCGCAAAGACATAGGCCGTGCCCGGCGCATCGGAGGGCAGGACGATGTCGCCCAGCGCCTCCCGCCGCAATTCCAGCCCCATCAGGCTGCCGAGGTAATCCTTGTGCGCCGGAAGAGCAGCCCCGGCCTGCACCCGGCAGGTGAGCCGGACGCAGCACAGCGGGCTGTCCGGCCAGCTGCCCTCCGGTTCCAGGCAGAGGAGCCGACGCTCTGCACCGGGCCAGCCGCCCTCGAAATGATACACATTTTCCGGGACGGCGGCGCGGTTGAGCGCTGCTCTGGCAAGATCCTGCTCCCGGTCACTCAGAAAGGCGGAATAGCGCGGGATGCCGCGGCTCTCCGCCGTGCGGGCCAGATCCTCGATGTGCCGCATCAGATAGCGCTCTTCATCGCTGCGGGCGGGGATGAAGCCCCGCACGGCTTTGGGGGCAGGATCAATAGAACGCGCCATTGTTCTCCAGCTCGTCCAGCAGATCACCCATAATATCCACGTTGTAGGGGGTGATGATGAAGGTGCTGTTTGCCACGCGCTTGATCTGGCCGTTGTTGGCGTAGGCGACGCCGGAGAGGAAATCGACCAGGCGACGGGAAACTTCCTTGTTGGTAGACTCCAGGTTCAGGACCACGGTGCGCTTGTTGTTCAGGTGGTCGGCGATGGTGCTGGCATCCTCAAAGCGCTCCGGCTTGACCAGAACGACCTTGAGCTGGGTGGTCGCATGGATGTTGACCACCTTGTTCTTTCTGGGGGTGCCCTCTGCGGGCTCCTCATCCTCTTCGTCTGCCCCGACACCCAGACCGTTGTTGTTGTTCACCATCTGGGGGCCGTCGTCGATGTACTGATCGTCGTACTCGTCCTCGCTGCCGAAAAGCCCCTTCTTCAGACTATCCACAAAAGACATAGAAACTGCTCCTTTCATTCGGGCGGCTTGCGCTGCCTGGCTGATTTTGCAAAGAGATGCAAATAGCTTTTACTATTATCGGATTTTTTGCCGCAGATGTCAATAACTACAAAAGTTTTCCGTCATACAAATTTTGTCCGGAGACGATAATCTCGTCATAAAGGCGAACCTGACTGATCGAACCGGCCGTTCCGCTGGGCAAAACGATGAGATAATCGCCATCCAGCACCTGGGGGTGCTGGTCGTCCACGGGGTCGATCTTGCAGAAACGGGCCAGATTGCCGTACTTGACGTAGACGCCGGGGATGTAGTTCTCGCCCTGGCTCTCGGCCTCGGAGCCGTCCTCTTTTAGGTAGTGGACCGCCGCCTGCGGCACCCGCAGGCCGGTGCTCTGCCCAACGATGACCTGCGCATTGGCCCGGTTCAGCCGCAGCACGTCGCCGTTGATGACCTCACACGAGAGGACGAAGCGGGTCATGTCGTTCTCGGTGTCGATGTTCACTTCCTGCACGGTGGCCTTGAGGGGCGTTTCCGCCTGGCCGGGGAAACGGATCTCCACCGAGGTCTTCCGCGGTTTTCCGTCCGAGCCCAGCAGCTTTTCGCCCTGTTTGGCCGAGCAGATGCCCGCGTAGTACCAGGTGAAGCCGGAGACGATCTTGCCCGCACAGCCGTCCAGTTTGATCTCCGGGGAGGACTCGATGTAGGCTTTCAGGTCCGCAGCACCCAGCGCAAGGATGTCCTCCATGCCGGCATTGAGCCGCCCGGAACTGGCCGAGCGGATGAAATAGCCCGTCTGCGGGGCGGTGATCTGGGTGGGGCTGCCCAGCTGGGCTTGCACATTGGACGCCTGCTGCACCAGCGCGGCGATCTGGTCCGAGAAGGTGGAGACCTCACCGGTGATGATCCAGAGCTTGTTCTGGGCCAGCAGATAGTCCTCCGTCTGGGCGTCGGTATCCTCGTAGTCGGAAGCATCCAGCGCATCCATCAGATCGTACAGCGCCGCCGAGCGGTCTTTGCGCAGGGATTCCATCTGCGCCGAGGTGGTGTTCTGCGATTTTTGCAGTAGGTCGATCTGGTCGTAGATCTGGGTCAGCTGTTGGCGCAGACCGGCCTGGGAAGCATCGCTATAGACTTCCGCCACCGCAGTGCCCGCCGAGACGCGCTCGCCATCGGCCACAAGGTAGCCAAGCGTACCGTCCCCGGCCACATAGCTTTCGTTGAACAGCAGCACGCCCTCGGCATCCACCGTGTCTTCTACCGTGGCCAGAAGGGCCGTTTCGTAGGTGTTGGGCGGGAACAGCACCTGCATGGCCTGATAGAAGACATACACGGCCGCCAGCAGCAAAAAGACGATGGCAACGCCTGCCAGCGTCTTCAGTGCGCCGGGCAGCTCACGTTTTTCCTTCTCTTCCTGCATTCTGCTCATCCTTTCGTGATAAATTCCTGCGTCAGTGCGGCGGCGCGGGCTTTGAGATCCGGTGCCGCTGCGTCCAGCCAGACCACGCCGTCCATGTGGCGGAACCAGGTCAGCTGACGCTTGGCGTAGTTGCGGGAAGCCTGCTTGAGCTTCTCCACGCAGGGCGTCAGTTCCGACTCACCCATAAAGTAGGGAAAGAATTCCTTATAGCCAATGGCCTGCGCTGCCGTTTTGAAGCGGGCCCGGTTCGCAAACACGGTTTCGGCTTCGGCCAGAAGGCCCGCTTCCATCATCCGGTCCACCCGCAGGTCGATGCGGCGGTAGAGCTGGGCGCGCTCCGGGAAGTCCAGCCCCAGCACCAGTGCGCGGTAGGGCCGCTCCGGTGGGAGCGATGCCGCCTTCTGTTCACTGAGGCGTCGGCCGGTGGCGCGGTAGTGCTCCAGCGCCCGCAGCACCCGCACCTGATTGTTCGGATGGATGGCGGCAGCGGCTTCGGGGTCCACCTGTTTCAGCTCTTCGTACAGGGCAGCCGGGCCTTTTTCGGCCAGCTCTGCCGCCAGCTGCTCCCGCAGGCCGTCCGGGGCTTTTTCGGCCGTGAAGCGGACGCCGTAGAGGAAGCTCTGGACGTACAGCCCGGTGCCGCCCACCAGGATGGGCAGCTTTCCGCGGGCGGAGAGGTCGGTTTCCAGCGTTCCGGCCAGCGCAGTGAAATCCGCCACGCTGAAGGTCTGGTCCGGCTCCAGAAGATCGACGGCATGGTGCGGGATGCCGTGGGTCTCTTCCGGCGTCACCTTGGCGGTGCCGACATCGAGGCCTTTGTAGATCTGCATCGAATCCGCACTGATGATCTCGCCGCCGAACTGCTCGGCCAGTGCAACGCCCAGCGCGGTCTTGCCGGTCGCGGTCGGGCCGACCACAGCGAGGACCGGGTGTTTTTTCTCAAACGATTCGGCCAAACTGCTTTTCCAGCTCCTTTCGGGTCAATTTGAGGACGCAGGGGCGGCCATGCGGGCAGAAGGGCGGCACTTCGCCGGACAGGATCTTCTCGGCCAGCGCCATAAGCTCCTGCGGGGAGGTGTGGTCCCCTGCCTTGATGGCCGCACGGCAGGAGATGGAGTGGAGCACCCACTCGGTCTTTTCGCTCAGGGCGTCGCGGCTGCCGTGGGCCAGCTTCGCCGCCAGCTCCACGAGAAGGTCTTCGGCGCTGCCCTGCTCCACATCGGCAGGGACCGCGCGCAGAAAGACCGAATTGCCGCCAAAGTCGTCGATCTCCAGCCCGGCACGTTCCAGCAGGTCGATGTTGGCCAGCAGTGCCGTCTTCTCCTCGGCCGAAAGCTCCACCACCACCGGTTCCAGCAGCAGCTGGCTGGGCACATCGCCGTAGGACGCGGCCAGCTTTTCAAAGAGCTGGCGCTCGTGGGCCGCGTGTTTATCAATGATGCACACCTCGTCCCCCCGCTCTGCGAGGATGTAGGTGCGGAAAAGTTCGCCCACGTAGCGGAGCGGTTCCGGCCCCTCCTGAAGATCAAAGCCCATCTGTTCGGGCGTCCCGGCGGGGGCCGATGTCTCTTCTATTTCGGCGGGTCCGGCCGCAGCAGGTTCCGGCTCTGCCGTTTTGGGCTGCGGGGCCGGGTCCCATGCTGCCATATGGTCCTGCGCTCCGGGCAGGTCGTCTGCGTCCGGCTCGATGTCGAGCTGGGCCTCGCTGGATGCTGCTCGGAAACGCGGCGCAACCGGTTCGGAATGGTCAGTTTCCTCTTCCGGCCGCTGCGGGCTGTGCAGGCTGACGTCCGGATTCAGGGGAGCCGAAGGTGCAACCGTTGTCCAGCTGTGCTCATTGGGGGATGCCGTAGACAGCCCCGGCAGGATGTCCGCTTCTGCCGCCGCCGGATGGACGGGCCGGGTGGGCACAGCCGGAGCCGGGACCGCCGGTGCAGCGGGTGCCATGGAAGGAGCCGTTTTGGGGTGCTGTTCCAACGTGCCCGGCTCTGCCTGCCCCGGAATGACGGCAGAAAGACCTGTAAAGTTATTTTTCTTTACAGTATTTTTGCTCGAATTTTCGTCTTTTTCTGAAATGTTGGATTTTTCGTTGTTCTTCTCGTTTTTGGATTCCTCGAAGGCGAACAGCCGCTCGCCGGTGCCCGGCTGAGCCAGAGCCAGCTTGGTGGCGTGGTACACGAGGTCGAAAATATCATTCTCGCGGGCGAAGCGGACTTCCGTTTTGGCCGGGTGCACGTTGACATCCACCAGGTCCGACGGCATTTCCAGAAGCAAGATTCCTCCAGGGAACTTGCCCTGCATCGTGGTGCCCTTGAACGCCGTTTCCATGGCCGCCATCATGGTGCGGTTGCGGACATAGCGCCCATTGATATAGAAATACTGCATGCTCCGGCTGGCACGGCAGCTTCTGGGCTGGGTGATAAGGCCCCACACCCGGTAGACGCCCTCGCGGTTGTCCAGCTCGATGAGGTCCCGGCTGAACTCCCGGCCCAGCACGGCATACGCTGCACTGCGCAGCTGACCGTCGCCGGGAGTGACGTACTGCAATTTCCCCTCACGGATGAACTTGAAGCTGACCTCCGGGTGGCTCAGGGCCACATGGGCGACGGTGTCCGCCACAAAGGTGCCCTCGCTGGAATCCTTTTTCAGGAACTTCATCCGGGCGGGCGTGTTGTAGAACAGGTCCTTCACCCGGATGGTAGTTCCCACGCTGCGGGCACCGGGTTCGATGGGATAGGCTTCCCCGCCCTCGATGCGGTAGACCGAGGCGCATTCGTCCGCTTCGGTCCGGGTCAGCACCTCCACCCGCGCCACACTGGCGATGGAGGCCAGTGCTTCGCCCCGGAAGCCGAGGGTGTGGATATGGTTCAGATCCTCCTCGGTCTGGATCTTGCTGGTGGCATGGCGGATGAACGCCGTGGGGATGTAGGCGGCTTCGATGCCGGTGCCGTTGTCGCTGATCTCGATCAACTTGACGCCGCCAGACTCGATGCTCACCGTGATCTGGGCGGCACCGGCGTCGATGGCGTTTTCGAGCAGCTCTTTGACCACCGAAGCCGGCCGCTCGACGACCTCACCGGCGGCGATCAGCTCTGCGGTGTGTTTGTCCAAAACATGGATGACTGCCATAGGTTCCCTCCCCTTTTCGTTGGGATTGCGTCAGTTTCAGCCGTTCAGGCTGCCCTTCAGGGTCTTTTTGAGCTCGTACAGGAAGTTCAGCGCTTCGATAGGGGTCAGCGTCTCCACATCGAGGGCTTCCAGCTTTTCCAGCACTTCGCTGGGCACGGCCGGAGAATTGTACTCCTGCAGGGCGTCGAAATCCATCTGTTCAACGTTGTTCTTGGGGGCGCTGGCTTCCAGTGCCCGCAGCACTTCGTGGGCACGGCGGG
>OLZC01000510.1_pt1 | contig 13088 bp, 10 predicted proteins | sample 1644391 | NCBI WGS metagenome assembly OLZC01 (sample SAMEA103958140, study PRJEB25191) | human gut metagenome | biome: human-associated habitat [ENVO:00009003]; feature: intestine environment [ENVO:2100002]; material: feces | place: Germany | collected 2013/2015
GGGACCCTCCGGTGTCGGCAAGACCCTGCTGGCCCAGACGCTGGCCAAGATGCTGGGCGTTCCCTTCGCCATCGCAGACGCCACCACCCTGACGGAGGCCGGCTATGTGGGCGAGGACGTCGAGAACATCCTGCTCAAGCTCATCCAGGCCGCAGACTTCGACGTCCAGAAGGCTCAGATCGGCATCATCTATATTGATGAGATCGACAAGATCACCCGCAAGAGCGAGAACCCCTCCATCACCCGCGATGTGGGCGGCGAGGGTGTGCAGCAGGCCCTGCTGAAGATCCTGGAGGGCACTGTGAGCAATGTTCCTCCGCAGGGCGGCCGCAAGCACCCGCAGCAGGAGTTCATCCAGATCGACACCACCAACATCCTGTTCATCTGCGGCGGTGCCTTTGATGGTCTGGATAAGTATATTCTGCGCCGCACCGATAAGTCCGCGCTGGGCTTCGGCAGTGCGCTGAAGGATAACTCCACCGAGGCCGAGCGCGCCTTGCTGCGCAAGGTAGAGCCCCACGATCTGGTCAAGTTCGGCCTCATCCCGGAGCTGATCGGTCGTCTGCCGGTCATCACCGTGCTGGATGATCTGGACGAGGACGCTCTGGTCCGTGTGCTCAAGGAGCCCCGCAACAGCCTGGTCAAGCAGTACAAAGAGCTACTCAACATGGACAGTGTGGAGCTGGAGATCACCGATGAGGCCCTCCATGCGATCGCCCGCAAGACCATCGAGCGCAAGACCGGTGCGCGCGGCCTGCGCAGCGTGATGGAAAGCATCCTGATGCCCATCATGTACAAGGTACCCAGCGATGCCACCATCATCCGCGTGACCATTGATGCGGACACCGTCGAGGGCGGCGAACCGAAGCTGGAATACGGCGCGGTCCGCAAGCGCTATAAGAATCAGACGTCCCTGAGCTGATCTGCCCACCCGGCAGGCTGCTCCGGGCCGCTGCCCCGCTGAAAGCTATGACTTTTGGCGGGGCTTTTTTTGAGATATGCTTGTTTTAAGAGCAGATATGAGCTATAATATTAAGGTCTGGACGGCTGGGCTGCGGCTCTCTCTGGCAGGAAGCTTCTTTTCAAAGCCCGGCGCGGACACTGTGGGAACAGGAAGTACGATAAAGGAGTGTGTTTTCAATGGCAACTTATTTTGAGATGAACCGCGACGAACTCGTAGCCGAAAAGGCAAAACTGGAAGAGCAGTACAAAAACTTTCAGGCAATGGGCCTGAAGCTGAATATGGCCCGCGGTAAGCCCGGCCCTCACCAGATGGATCTGGCCATGGGCCTGCTGCAGATGACCGATTATACCACCGATGCCGGCACCGACGCCCGCAACTACGGCGACCTGGAGGGTCTGCACGAGGCCCGCGTCCTGTTTGCGGATGTCTTCGGCGTCAAGCCCGCAGAGGTCTTTGTGGGCGGCAACTCCAGCCTGCAGCTGATGTACAACCTCATCAACATCGGCTATGTGTTCGGCTTCCCGGAGTCTCCCTGCCCCTGGTCTCAGGTGGAGAAGCGCAAGTTCCTCTGCCCGGTGCCCGGTTATGACCGCCACTTTGCCATTACCGAGGAGTTCGGCTTTGAACTCATCAGTGTGCCCATGACCCCGAACGGCCCCGATATGGATGTGGTCGAGAAGCTGGTGGCCGAGGATGATACCATCAAGGGCATCTGGTGTGTGCCGCAGTATTCCAACCCCGACGGCTACACCTACAGTGACGAAACGATCGAGCGTTTTGCTAAGATGAAGACGGCCGCTCCCGATTTCAAGATCTTCTGGGATGAGGCCTACATCGTCCACCATCTGACCGATGAGATCATCGAGACCCCCGTTCTGCTGAACGAGTGCAAGAAGTACGGTACGCAGGACCGCGTCTTCATGTTCACTTCCACCAGCAAGATCACCTTCCCCGGTGCAGGCGTCTCCGCGATCGCCTGCAGCGAGAACTCCATGAAGTACATCTGCAAGCGCTTCTCGGTCATGATCATCAGCTACGATAAGATGAACCAGTTGCGCCACGTTCGTTTCCTGAAGAACAAGGAAGGCGTCCTGGCCCACATGGCCAAGCACCGCCGCCGCCTGATCCCCTGCTTCGATGCAGTGAAGACGGCCTTCTCCGAGGAGCTGACGCCCTGCGGCGATATCGCCCACTGGACCAACCCCAAGGGCGGTTACTTCATCAGCCTGTATGTGATGCCCGGCTGTGCCAAGCGTGTGGCAGCCCTGTGCAAGGAGTGCGGCCTGACCCTGACGGGTGCCGGTTCCGCTTACCCCTACCACAAAGACCCGGAAGATTCCCATCTGCGCATTGCGCCCACCTATCCCAGCCTGGACGAGGTGGAGACCGCTTCGGATCTGCTGTGCGTCTGCGTAAAGCTGGCCACGGTGGAAAAGCTGCTTGCGGATCAGGAAGCGTAAGCGTCCCCGTTGTTGAAGATCTCCCCGCGCGGCGGAACTCTGCCGCACGGCGGAGGTTTATTATATTTTGGAGGTTTCCCGATTTTTATGAAGACGAAAGGCAAAGCATGGCAGCTTGTTGTCACGGTGCTTCTGATCGCGGCGTTTGTCTACACGGCATTCTTCGGCGTTGCGGTCAAATATGGCGATGTGACCCGGACCTATATCAAGGGCGCGCAGGATATCCGCTTCGGCGTGGATATCAAGGGCGGCGTCAACGTGACGTTTGCACCCTCGGACGGCTACGATGCCACCGATGAGCAGCTGGACGCAGCGCAGCTCGTCATTGAGAACCGTCTGGTCGGTCTGAACGTGACCGACTACGAGCTGTATGTGGACTACGATTCCGACCGTCTCATTCTCGAATTTCCGTGGCAGTCCGGCGAGACGGATTTCGACCCCGAAGCTGCCATCGAAGAGATCGGCACCACCGCCTACCTGACCTTCCGGGAGGGGAGCAGTGCGGACGGTGAGCTGATCCTGGACGGCTCCATGGTCGAGAGCGCAGCGGCGCAGTACGGCCCGGTGAGCGGCAGCTCTTCGGAGTATTATGTGGCCCTCAAGTTTACCGATGCGGGTGCCAAAGCCTTTGGTGATGCAACCACCCGGCTCTACCAGAGCAGCGGCACCATCAGCATCTGGCTGGATGACGAGAATGTCAGCACGGCCACGGTCCATGCGGCCATTACCGATGGTGCTGCCATCATCACAAGCTCGGCATCCAACCCCTTCACGCAGGACGATGTCGTCAAGATGGCTCGCCAGATCAACTCCGGCTCGCTGCCCTTTGCGCTGACCGTGGACAGCTACTCTACCATCAGCCCCAGCCTGGGCGAGAACAGCCTGAGCGCTATGGTGCTGGCTGGTCTCATCGCTTTTGCCCTCATCGTGGTCCTGATGACAGCGCTGTACCGTCTGCCCGGTTTCCTGGCCTGCATCGCGCTGGCCGGTCAGGTGGCGGCTACGCTGGCCTTCGTCTCCGGTTATTTCCCGGTGTTTGAGAGCTTCACCCTGACGCTGCCCGGCATTGCCGGCATCATCCTGGCCATCGGCATGGGTGTGGACGCCAACGTCATCACCGCCGAGCGCATCAAGGAAGAGCTGCGCAGCGGCAAGTCTCTGGATGGCGCCCTCAAGAGCGGCTTTGCCCGCGGCCTGACGCCCATCATCGACGGCAACGTGACCATCGTCATCGTGGCGGTCGTGCTGATGGGTGCCTTCGGCCCCTCGGACGGTTTCTTTGCAAAGATGCTCCACTTCGTCTTCTTTGCCTTTGGCCCGTCCACTGCGGGCACCATCTATGCCTTCGGCTACACGCTGCTCACCGGTGTGCTGCTCAACTTCGTGTTCGGCGTCTTCGCCACCCGCGTGATGATCCGCGGGGCAGCGGCCATCAAAGCCCTGCGCGACCCCTGGCTCTACGGGGCAGACCGCCCCGGCAAGGAGTCTGCGGAGAAGAAGCCCATCGACTTTGTGGGCCTGCGCAAGCGCTTCCTGACCATTTCCTCCTGCCTGATGGCAGTCATCCTGCTCTGCGCAGTGGTGTTTGGCGTCCGGCTGGATACCGAGTTCACCGGCGGTGCGATGATCACCCTGAGCTATGAGGGCGAGTTCACCACGGCCGATGTGCAGAAGACTGCTTCTGCCGCACTGGGCAGCAAGGACCTGACCCTCCAGACCGGCGAGAACGTCGCCACCGGGGAGCAGACCCTGAAGATCTCCATGCCCGGCAACGAGACCGTGACCACCGATCAGGTGGAGAACCTGCTGGATTCCCTGAACAAGACCTACCCGGACAACGGCTTCGTCCAGTTGTCGCTGAGCAACGTCAGTGCAGCCATGGGTACCAAGTTCCTGCAGAAGAGTCTGGTCGCCGTTCTCTTTGCGCTGGTGCTCATCCTGCTGTATATCGGCTTCCGTTTCCAGAAGATCGGCGGCCTGACCGGCGGCATGATGGCTGTTCTGGCCCTGCTGAACGATTTGATGGTCGTGTTTGGCACCTTCGTGCTGCTGCGTACCCCGCTGGACGGCAACTTCATCGCCGCCATGCTGACCATTCTGGGCTACTCCATCAACGATACTGTCGTCGTGTACGACCGCATCCGCGAGAACCGCACCCTGATGGAGAAGAAGACCTCCTTCGAGGAATTGGTCAACCACTCGGTCAATCAGTCGGCCCGCCGCACCATCATCACCACCGTCACCACCGTGATGGCGCTGGGCGTGATGTGCATCATCTCCAAACTCTACGGCCTGGACAGCATCTTCACCTTTGCGTTCCCGCTGATGATGGGTATGATCAGTGGTGTTTACACCTCGCTGTGTGTGTCCACTTCTGCGTGGGTGCTGTGGAGCGAGCGCAAGACCGGCAAAAAGAAAGCGTGAGCTTCGCCCGAACGTGAACATGACCAAATCAGGAGGAACAAACCATGAAATGTCCCTATTGCGGCGATGAAGAATCCAAGGTCATCGATTCCCGCCCGACCGAAGATGGCGAGCGCATCCGCCGCCGCCGGGAGTGCCTGCGCTGCCACATGCGGTTCACGACCTATGAGGTGGTGGAGACGGTCCCGCTGATCGTCATCAAAAAGGATAATTCCCGCGAACCCTTTGACCGGCAGAAGGTGCTCAACGCCATGCTGCGCGCCTGCGCCAAGCGCCCGGTCAGCTACGAGTCGCTGGAACGTGCCGTCAGCAGCATTGAGCAGACGCTGATGAGCTCCTACGACCGGGAAGTGACCAGCGTCCGCATCGGTGAGCTGACCATGCAGGAGCTGAAAAAGATCGACGAAGTGGCCTATGTCCGCTTTGCCTCGGTCTACCAGCAGTTTGCCGACGTTGAGAGCTTTTTCACCGAGCTGCAAAAGCTGATGGGCGACCGGAAAAAGTAAGAGAATCCTTCAAAAAAGCGCACAGCCTCCGCCTGCATTTGGGCGGCAGGGCTGTGCGCTTTTTCGTTGCAGCAGATCGTTCGCATAAGTTTGATTATGCGAAATTCTGAATTGCCTCAGAGGATGCGCCGGGCGAGCCAGGCCAGCGTTTCGACCTGGACCTGAGCGCGGCGCAGCTCCCCGAACGCTTCTTCGGGGGCGTTCCATTCCAGATGGCCGTCGGCGGCGCGGAGGGCCGCTTCCAGTTCGGTGAAGTCTTCCGTTTTGAGCAGGTGGTTCATCCCTTCACGCATCCGGTCGCAGAGGTCGGCTCCTTCGGCAAGGGCCTGACGGGCCCCGGTCAGGTCATCCTCCCGGATGGCTTCCATCGCATGGTCGATGTCGCCGGAGATGTCTTCGGCGAACATCTGCACCCGGAAGCTGCTGTAAAAGGCCACCGCGAGCAGGGCAGCCACGATGCCGAGGCAGGCGTAGATGCGTTTCATGCGTCCTCCTTTCTGAGCGGGCGGGCCGTGCGGCGAGGCTCTTTCTTCAGCAGAAAGTAATCTTCGGTGTCGTTGCCGATCAGAAGCAGGATCTCCTCCACCAGCAGGGTATTGGCCTGTGCCGTCCGTTCCAGCCAGGCGTGGTCCTTGCCGCACCAGTGGAGGTTGTCGTCCAGCACCTGCCCATCCAGCACAAAGGGGATGGTCGCCTGACCGTGCTGGACCTTGAGTGCCAGGTCGGAGAGGGTGGCAGGCTCTCTTTCGGGGCGCAGCGCCACCGAAAGGCTGCCGTTCGTCTCCACAACGGCGTAGGAGACATCCCGTGGGTCAAAGACGTCCTTGCCGCGCAGGGCCTCCATCAGGTCAGCCGTCGTCAGCCGCAGGGTGCGCAGGGCATTCTGGTCGATCTGCCCATCCAGAATGACCGTTTTGGGCCGGCCGGACATCAGGTTGAAAAATTTCTGGCTCTGGAAGCTGAGAATGGACCCCAGAAGCTCCAGCGCCGCAATGAGGAAGAGCGGGATGAGGCTGGCGGTCACGGGGACTTCCTCCGATTCGATGGAGATGGACGCCAGATTGGAGATGAGGATGGTCGAGACCAGCTCTTCCGGCTGCAGCTCACCCAGCTGGCGCTTGCCCATCAGCCGCATGGCAAACAGGACGCAGAGATAGATCAAAACGGTGCGAACGATCAAGAGCTTCAAGGTGGAACACCTCCTGCGGGAATAACCGGCGCGGCGGCGGGTATCCTACTGCAAAAGGGGGATGGGACCATGCAGCTTTCCGAACATCTGGAAACGAACCTCGCGGCGCTCAACGCTAGGTTGGGCAGCTCCGCCGATTTTTATGCGAAGCGCATCGAGCTTTACCACATTCGGGGTGCTATTCTGCTCTTTGACGGGATGGCCAGTCTCGAATCTCTGTGGGAACTTCTGCTGGACGCCGCCAGCCGCCAGACGCCGCCGCTGCGGCTGGGCGCGCTTCCGAGCGGGGAACAGGTCTATGAGCTGCTCAGCCGTCACTCGGCATTGCCCGCCGAGAGCAGCCCCGTGGAGAACTGGGATGATCTGATGCAACGCCTGACCGCCGGAATGGCGGTCTTACTGCTGGACGGCAGTGCGAAAGGGCTGGCATTTTCGGTGCAGAGCCTGAAATTCCGCTCGGTGGGGGAGCCCTCCGGTGAAGGAGATCTGCGCGGCTCCCGCGAGGGCTTTTCCGACCTGCTGCGGGTCAATCTGAGCCTGCTGCGACGGCTCATCCGCACCGAAGCGCTGGTGATGGAAGTGCAGCAGGCAGACTGCGCGATGAAAACGGAATATGCCGTCTGCTACTGCAAAGATAAGGCCTCGCCCGCCGCCGTGGAGCAGGTAAAAGAGACGCTGCGCCGCGCAAAGCCGCAGCTGCTGTTGGATTCGAGCTACTTTCTGCCCTGGCTGTTTCCCTGCCGGGTGCGCACAGCGTCCCCGGTGAGCTACACCGAGCGCCCCGCCGTGGCCTCCGCGAAGCTCTGTGAGGGGAAGATCGTCGTTCTCGTCAACGGGAGCCCATCCGCGATGGTTCTGCCGACCCTCTTCGGCGAAAACTTCGAGTGTCTGGACGACTACGCCCAGCCTGCGTTTTTTGCGTCCTTCCTGCGCCTTCTGAAATATGGTTCCTTCTACCTGAGCATCTTTCTGCCGGGGGTGTTCGTCTGCCTGGCGGTCTACCTGCCGGAACTGCTCCCGCCGCAGCTGCTCTTCAAGATCGAAGCTGCTGAGCGGGCCACTCCGTTCCCGCTGTTTGGGGAGATGGTGCTGGTCATCCTGCTGCTGGAGATCATCCGGGAGGCAGGGCTTCGGATGCCGCAGACGCTGGGGCACTCGGTCAGTCTGGTCGCGGCGCTCATCATCGGGGACGCAGCCATCGCCACCGGTCTGCTGAGCACACCCGTCATTCTCATTGCAGCGGTTGCATCCATCGCCGTCTTCGTGGTGCCGTCCCTCTACGAAATGGCCACGGCTTTCCGCTTTCTGGTCCTGCTGGCGGCGGGAGCGGCAGGCCCTGTGGGGCTTGTGTGCGCGGCGTTGGTCGTTCTGCTCGCTCTGGCGCAGGTGTCAGCGCTGGGGGTGCCCTATTGTGCACCGGTGCGTTTCCCGCAAACCGCACTTTCTCCGGACGGTGTGACCCGCCGGACCTACCGCACCCTGTCCGCACATCCTTTTTCCATCTGGCAGAAACGGAGGTGAGCCAATGGAGCAAACCGGATCGTTCCGTGCCGCCGCGCCGCTCAGCGTTCTGACCGCGGTGCTGGGGCAGTGCATCACTTCCGGCAGCGCCATGCCAGCTCGGCTGTTGCTGCTGCAGGGGTTCCCCATGGCGCTGGGCATCGGCCTGCTTTCGTCCTGCTTGATGCCCGCCGAAGGGGAAGAGGGGCTTCGTTCCGAAACCGGCATCCGCCCCCGGCTGCTCTGTCTGCTTTTGTCCGTGTGGTTTGGCGCAGAGCTGTGGGAGACGCTTTGGCAGGCACAGCAGGTGTGCCGGGAGCAGTTTTCGTCCATGGCAGTCCTCGGCGTTCTGCCGCTGCTGCTGTGGGCGGGCTGGCAGCTGAAGCCGGACGTCTTTTCCCGCAGTGCGGGGGTCTTGTGGTGGGCACTGGCGCTGGCGGGTCTTGCCTGCGTTGGGAGCCTGCATGGCCAGCTTCACTGGGAGAATCTTTTCCCCGCAGCGCAACCCACAGGGGATCTCCGTTTCCCGCTTTATGCGGAATCCATCGCGTGGCCGCTTCTATTTGGAAAACGCGGATGCACCGGAAGGCGCTGCTTCCTGCTGCCGTTTCTGACGCTGGCGGGGCTGTTCGGTTTTGCGCTGGGGCGGGAACTTCTGTTCGGGTCCGGCCGTCCGCTTCCGGGGGATGAATTGCTGCGCACCGGAACGCCGGGACGTGTCTCCCGGCTGGATGCAGCCTTCCTGCTCGTCTGGCTGGCAGCGGCACTGTTCCGTGGCTGCTTTCTGGTGCGGGTCCTGCGGGAACTGATCTGCCGCCCGGAGGAGCAGGAAAAGGGGGTGCCGGAATGAGAGCTTCCCATGCACTGCGCTGGCTGGCAGGGGGCGTTCTGGTGCTCTGGTGCGGCGTCTTTCTGCGGATGGAGACCACCGAGAAAAGCATGGTGCGGGCACTCATCGTCCAGCCGAACCGCAGCGGCTGGGCGGTGCAACTGCTCTATCAGTTCCCGGAAGCAGCTGCGGATGCCTCCGACGCCGTGGCAGAAATCCGAAGCTGTTCGGCCGAGGATGCCACGCTGCCGCTCGCGCTGCACAAAGCCGAACGGGAACTGCCCAAAGCTGCAAATTACCGGCTGTGTGAATATCTTCTCTTTGACGAAACAACGTCACAAACTGACATTCTGGAACTGGAAGAGTTCCTGCAAACGGAACCCGTCAGCCGTCTGTCGGCACGGGTGCTCTTTGTCGCCGGTAGCGGGGCGCTGACGGAAGAAACTCCGCCGGATGGTCTGCCGGGCGGCGGGGCGGAACCGGAAGAGACTGCTGCGGCCCCGGAAACGTTTCCGGGAGCGCTTTTGCAGGCCGCTGAGGATACCGCCGCACGGGCACCGCATCTGTACGAGTGCGCAGCGGGGGCCGTGATCCCCATCTTAAAAATTGAGGAGAACGGGGTGACATGGCAGAAGGAGAGCTGCCTTTTGACGGTGCAGGGAAGCACCCGACTTTCCCCGAACGAGACGGCCATGGCGCAGCTCTTGCAGGAACGGACAATGCCGGTGGAGTTCGCACTGGAAGGGGAGACTGTCACCCTCCGGCGCTGTGTCGTTTCGGTGGAAGCGGATGGGGACGGGTTTTCGGTCACGCTGACCGGCCAGCGCAGGGCGGGCACACTGCCGGTCGAGGAAGGCGTGTGCCGCCAGCTGGAGGCGCTCTGCGAAGAGACCATCGTCCGGGCCTGGCAGTCGGGCGCAGACCTTCTCCGGCTGGGCGCAGTCCGTGCGCTGAAGGAAGGGCCGGGTGCCTTTTTTACAACAAAAAACGCCTGCCCGGAAGTGCGGGCAAGCGTGAAGATGCTGGATCTTTAATGGGCGGTCTCAAAGATGACGGTGATGGTCGTGCCGACATTGATCTCGCTTTCCAGCCGAATGCGGGCGTTGTGGATGCGGGCAATGTGCTTGACGATGGCCAGCCCCAGCCCGGTGCCGCCGGTGGCCTTGCTCCGGCTCTTATCGACCCGGTAGAAGCGCTCGAACACGCTGGACTGGGCTTCTTTCGGGATGCCGATGCCATTGTCCTTGACGGTCAGGGTGCAGTGCCCATCCCGTGTGCAGGCGGTGATGAGCTGGACCTTTCCGCCGGGGCGGTTGTACCGGATGGCGTTGTCGCAAAGGTTCTGGCATAGCTCATCCAGCAGGCTCCGGCTGCCCAGCACAGGGGCGCTCTCGCCGAGGTAGGTCAGGGAGATGAACGACTTCTGCGCGTTCACCTTCTGGCGCTCGACGCACTCCTTGGCCACATCCAGAAGATCGACCGTCTCCATCTGGGGGGTGTCGTTGGTCTCCGAAACGTTGTCCAGATGGGACAGCTGCAAGATATCGTTGACCAGCTGGATCATCCGGCTGGCTTCTACATGGATCTTCCGGCCGAACTCCGGTACATCCGCAGACTTGGCGATGCCGGTCTCAATGAGTTCGGCATAACCGGAAATGCTGGTCAGGGGCGTTTTCAGCTCGTGGCTGACATTGGCCGTAAATTCCTGCCGCATCTTCTCGTTGTTTTCGCGGAGCAACCGGTCCGAGTGGATGCTCTCGGCAAAGGGGATAAGTTCCTTGTACGGCACATTTTCCTGGATGTGTTCCAGATCGTCTGTCATCTTCAGAATGGGCTGGACGAGGCTCCGGGTCAGCAGACCGGCCATCATGGCGGCTGCGCCCATCATCACGATGCAGCTCAGCACGATGGCCGGCAGGGCCGCATCGTAGATGGACCAGATGGTCTCGGAATCCTGCGCCACACGGAGGATGTCGCCATCCGGCAGGAGCATGGCGTAGTAATACGTCTCATACCCCAGCGTCTGGGAGTCGCGGCGGTTGCGGCCGATGCCCTCCTGCTTGGCCTGCTGGATCTCCGGGCGGCCCAGGTGGTTCTCCATCTGCTGGCTGGTCGCGGATTCGAACAGGACGCTGCCGTCCGAGGCGATGAGCGTGATGCGTAGATCGCCGTTGATATAGGCGGAGAGCTGGGCCGGGTCGTCGATCTGTTCACACCCGGCGGCAACGAGGCTGGCCTCGTTTTCCAGCGCCGCCCATGCCTGCTCCCGGAAGGCTCTGTGGAATACGAAGATGCAGAGCACGGCGGTGCAGATCAGCCCGACAAAGCCCATCCAGAACAGCCGATAACTGATTTTTTCTTCCATGCTCCGTGGTTTCATTCTTCGTTTTCCTCCTCGTTGTCGGCCAGCTTGTAGCCGACCTTCCGCACGGTGCAGATATACTTTCCGGCATCGCCCAGCTTTTTGCGCAAGGTGCGGATGTGCATATCCACGGTGCGGCTCTCCACCGAGATGTCGGTGCCCCACACCACCTGCAGGATGGTCTCGCGGGTCACGACAAGGTTGGTGTTTTCCAGCAGCAGGCGGAGCAGGCTGTATTCCTTGTAGGTCAGGTCGATGTGGGCGTCGTTCACCGTCACGATGTGGCGGGCGTTGTCCAGCAGGATCTCATGGAAGGCGTAGACGTTCGTCTTTTCCTCCGGGGCCGAGCGGCGCAGCGCAGCCCGCACCCGGCTCAAAAACTCCATGATGCCAAACGGCTTGGTGATGTAATCGTCTGCGCCGCAGTCCAGCCCGCGCACGGTGTCCAGCTCGCTGGATTTGGCCGTGACCATGATGATGGGCAGGCGCCGCAGGGAAGGGGTATTGCGCAGCTTTTTCAGGATGGAGAAGCCATCCTCACCGGGAAGCATGACGTCCAGGATGACAAGCTCCGGCACGGCAACATTCATGGCCTGCCAGAAGCTCTCGGACGATTCAAAGCTCTGCACGTCGTATCCGCTGGACTGGAGCGCATACTGCTCCAGCTCCCGGATGGCGGCGTCGTCTTCTACGATATAGATCATGCCTTGGGGTCCTCCTTTTCGCTTGCCACGGCGGGTTCACCGTCCGGGAAGAGATACCGCTCGCGGTAACGGTCCAGGCGGCGGCGGAACTGTTCGCTCTCCTTGGTGTCGTTGCCGTAGCGGAGATCGTTCAGATAGGCGTGGGTATCAAAGCTGTCCTGTGCGACTTCGATCTGGGCAACGGCAACGTTGCTGCAGTGGTCGCAGACACGCTCATAGTTGGTCAGCAGGTCTTCCAGCACGAAGCCGTATTCGATGGAGCAGCTGCCAGCCTGCAGGCGGGCTACATGCCGTGCCTTGATGGCGCGGACCAGTTCGTCCACAACGGTCTCCATGGGTTCGACCTTGCTGGCCAGATGCAGGTCGGCCTTGCGGAACGCATCGGTCGTGCGGCTCAGCACATCCTGCACCGCGCCTTCCAGAACCTGCAGCTCCTCGTGCGCATCCTGGGAGAACGCGATGTTCTTGGCGTGGATCTCTTCGGCAGAGCTGAGCAGATTCACAGAGTGGTCGCTGATGCGCTCGAAATCGCTGATGGTGTGGAGCAGAGTATTCACGCTCTGGCTGTCCGCATGGTTCAGCTCACGGCTGGACAGCTTGACCAGATAGGTGCCGAGGGCATCTTCGTACTGGTCTACCTTGGCTTCTTCGTCCCGGACTTTCTGGGCCAGGGTGTCGTCCCACTGGTGAGTCAGGCTCATGGCCTGCACCACGCCCACGCGGGCCAGCTCGGCCATATCCGCAGTGGCGGCGCGGGCGCGCTCCACAGCAACGGCGGGCGTCTTGAGCAGACGCTCATCCAGCAGGGCGAAGCTCTCTTTCTTGGCATCGTCCGGGATGGTGAGGATGGCCAGCTTTTCCAGAACGTTGGCGAACGGCAGCAGGACCGCCGTGGCCGCAATGTTGAACACAGAGTGGATGACAGCGATGCCCCACGCCGTGACGGTATCGTTGACAAAGGTGAAGTGCAGGACCAGATTCAGGCCATAGTACATTGCCAGAAAGAGGGTCACACCGATGATGTTGAAGTACAGATGCACCATGGCGGCGCGGCGGGCATTTTTGTTGGCACCCACAGAGGAGATCAGCGCGGTGACGCAGGTGCCGATGTTCTGGCCCATGATGATGGGGATGGCACTGCCGTAGGTGA
>OLZC01000525.1_pt1 | contig 12906 bp, 10 predicted proteins | sample 1644391 | NCBI WGS metagenome assembly OLZC01 (sample SAMEA103958140, study PRJEB25191) | human gut metagenome | biome: human-associated habitat [ENVO:00009003]; feature: intestine environment [ENVO:2100002]; material: feces | place: Germany | collected 2013/2015
CCATACTACAAAGAATGATTTGCCAAAGAACCAAATAAATCCAGGTATATAATCCATGATGGCATTGAATCCGTCTAGCCCAGGAATATGTAGCGGCATCCATCCTCCCAGGAAGATGGTTGTGGCTACTGCGGCGATGATAAACAAGTTTACAAATTCTGCCACATAGAACAGGCCGAAGTGCATACCGGAATATTCGGTATGATATCCGGCGGTCAGTTCACTTTCCGCTTCAGGCAAGTCAAACGGGCCGCGGTTGACTTCTGCATTTCCGGCTATCAGATAAATGATAAAAGCGATCAATGCAGGTATATGTCCTTTAAAAAGGAACCAGCCGTCAGCTTGGCGTTCTACAATTTCGCTTAGTTGCATGGTATCTGTTAAGATTACAATGGTAAGGATGCTTAATCCTACAGATAATTCATAACTAATCATTTGAGCGCCACTTCGCATGGCTCCGATTAATGAATATTTGTTATTGGAACTCCAACCTGCCAGCAAAATACCTACCACGCCGATACTGGATGCTGCCAATAAGAAGAAAATACCTACATTGAAATCAAGGACCTCCATGCCCTTGTTGATGGGTAGGCAACTGAAAGCCATGATAGAGGCGAGGATAACAATGTAAGGTGCCAAATTGTACAGGAACTTGTCAGCATGCCGGATGGTGATAATTTCCTTGATCAACATCTTGAATACATCGGCAAACACCTGTATGGTACCTTGGGGACCTACACGCATTGGCCCCAAGCGGCATTGGAAAGCGGCGCACACTTTACGTTCCATGAAAATCATAATGATAGCAATAACTGCATATGCCAACATGATACATACGCCAATTACTATACATTCTATGAGCACTGCCAGTTCTTCAGGCATAAATGACGTGAGCAGTGAGTGTACCCATTGGGTGACTATACTAAAATCGAACATAATTTAATAATGTGTCAATTTGCTAATTTGCCAATAGGCAAACTTGTAATTATTTAATTTGTTAATTCTCAGTCTGATAAATAGTGCATTCTCCAAATTGTATATTGAAGAATCGGCACATTATTATCGGTCAATATCCGGTACTACATAATCTACCGTTCCACCAATAGCAATTAAGTCGGCAATTTTTGCGTTGCGGCACATAGTTTCCATTGCTGATACTAAAGGCAAACCGGTAGCGCGGAATTTCATGCGGTAAGGAAATTTGTCTCCACGACTTTCCAGATAAACACCGAACTCTCCGCGAGAACCTTCCACTGCGGCATAATAATTCCCTTCGGGCACACGTATAATCGGTTTCATCTTTTCCTGATAGTTCCCTTCAGGAATATTGTCTATCAGTTGCTCAATGATATCCATACTTTCCAGTATTTCTTCCATACGGACCATATAACGTGCAAAGCAGTCACCTTCAGTGTGGACAATCTCTTTAAAATCTACCTTGCCATACATCGCATAGGGATGACGCTTGCGGACATCGCATGCCCAACCGCTGGCGCGTCCTGTACCTCCTGTCGCTCCGAAAGAGATGGCATCTTCCCGTGAAAGAACTCCCACACCTTTCAAACGTTCTTGGGCAATGACATTTCCGGTGAATACTTCATGGTATTCTTTTAGCATCGGACGCAGATAAGCAATGAATTCTTTTACTTTCTGTACAAAGTCCGGAGCGATATCAGCTTGTACCCCTCCAATGGTGTTATAATTCTGTATCAAACGTCCTCCGGTAGTTGCTTCGAAGATATCCAATATCTTCTCACGATCACGGAATCCATAGAAGAATGCGGTCAAGGCACCCATATCCATACAGAGACAGGAGAAGAAAAGCAAGTGAGAATCTATACGTTGCAATTCGTCCATAATGGTACGAATGTATTGTACCCGTTCGCTTACTTCTACGCCCATTGCCTGTTCAATGCACATACAGAGAGCATGGCGGTTTTGGTGCGCACCTAAATAATCCAAACGGTCGGTCAGGGCCAAGGTTTGGGGATAGGTAAGACTTTCGCACATTTTTTCGATACCTCGATGGATGTATCCGCAGTGCACATCCAGTTTTTTGATAATCTCACCTTCCAGTGAAACACGAAAACGAAGTACACCGTGGGTTGCCGGATGTTGAGGACCTATGTTAATGATATATTCGTCCTCATCAAAAATGGTTTCGCGTTTTTCTATTACACTGCCATCATGTTGTACTTCTATATATTGTGTCGTGTCTACAGGTTCCTCATTGGTCATACGGAGTGGGTTGAGGCTTTCATCGTAGTCCTTACGCAATGGATAGCCTACCCAGTCATCACGCAGGAACAAACGGCGCATATCAGGATGTCCTATAAAGCGGATACCATAATAGTCGTACACTTCGCGTTCATTGAATTCAGCACCTTTCCAAATATCACTTACACTAGGAAGTTCCGGCTTTTCTCGGTTGGTTGTGCGAGTGCTGACCACTATATTTTCTCTTGTATTCGTATCTTCCAGATGATAGACTACACCTAGTCCTTCTTCGCCCCAGTCCATTCCGGTAAGGCTGCGTAGAAAATCCATATGTTTACCCTGCCGCAATTTCAGCATTTCTTCATGTAGCTTTTCGGCAGGTATTTCTATTCTTTCACTCATGCTTGTTCGGGATTTTGTGGTTCATTTTCTTTGCGGTTCACTCCGCCGAAGAATTTTTCCAGTTTTACTTTACGTTGCAATTGTATCATGCCGTACAACAAGGCTTCAGGTCGGGGCGGACATCCGGGAATATATACGTCAACGGGAAGAATTTTGTCTACTCCGTTCAATACGTGATATGATTTTTTAAAAGGACCGCCGCTAATGGCGCATCCGCCTACTGCAATGACGTATTTAGGATCCGCCATCTGGTCATACAAACGTTTTAGTACCGGAGCCATCTTGTGTGTGATAGTTCCTGCTACCATGATCATATCTGCCTGGCGCGGACTGGCACGGGCTACTTCAAACCCGAAGCGGGCGAAATCATACCGGGCAGCCCCCACTGCCATAAACTCAATTCCACAACAACTGGTTGCAAATGTAAGCGGCCACAACGAATTGCTGCGTCCCCAGTTGATAAGGTCATCCAAACAGCCCACCAGTACTTTGGTACCGCCTTCATTGAGCTGCTTGACCATGTTTTCCAAATACTCATTGTTTTTGAAGTCTTCATAAGGAATAGACTTTATGGTTGGTTTCTTTACTTCCATTCCAACGCTCCTTTCTTCCAGGCATATGCCAGACCTAAAACTAATATAACTAAAAAGAAAAGGATGCTAAACAGACCGTACACTCCTAGGTCTTGTACCACTACAGCCCAAGGAAATAAAAATACTGTTTCCACATCGAACATCAGGAAGAGGATAGCAAATAGATAGTAACCTACTTTGAATTGCATCCACGACCGTCCCCGCGTAGGAATACCACATTCGTAAGCTTCTCCCTTTTGTGATTTGTATGAACGGGGAGAAATGGCACGGGCAATTCCCAATGCTACGGCAACTAATGCGATTGCCGTCAAGATAACGACAACTAATAATGTAAAATACATATCTAAACTTTTTTTGATTAGACAAACGGATAGAAAAATAGTCCTTATAAGACGTTTGTTATAAGGATTTCTACTCAGCAAAATGCTGAAAAAAGATTAAAAATTAAATGATGATCCGCCGGAGTGCATAGATATAATAATCTACTGCATCAGTGTAAAGCGAATGAAAAGTGTGGCAAACTATATGGTTTGTTTGTAGCTCCTGCTTTTTAAGTTCGTTCAATGCTGCTAAAATGCGGACTATACATTTGAACTTTGATGTGGAAGGGTTGTCAAGTGATATGGCTATTTGTGGCATATCTGCAAAATTGTTGGTAAACAGGAAGTCCACTGTTCTTTTGCAGGGGTCTTGTTGTTGCTGGTAACAAGAGGTCTGTGGGGGTAAATCTGTTGTCTCAACCGTATGATAATCCTGACCTACTGTTATCGTAAACAGTAGAAATAATAGGATATATACAATGTATCTCAACATATTATTCATCTTGTTACCCTTTAAATGAGGGTGCAAAGATAGCCAATATTTGAAGCTTCATTGAGATTTTTTGAATTATTTATGTATAAAAATGGTTATAGGAAGTGAATGTCAGTGCTTTTTCCAAAAACTCGGCATGAAGAGCAGAAGTACGGTAAATAATTCCAAACGTCCTATCAGCATCAATATTGCACTTATCCATTTTGCTGCATCCGGCAACCCGTTCCATGAATAGGAAGGGCCGCATTTTCCAATACCTGGTCCTACATTGCCCAAACTGGAAATGACTACGCTATAAGCTTCTTCAAACCCTACTCCAAACAGCATAAGAACCAGCCATCCAATAAAAATAATAGCCATATATAGAAAAATGAATGCAAGTACTGCTGACTTGGTTGTTGATGAAATAACTTGGCGGTTGATACGTACAGGAAGTATAGCATTGGGATGAATGATATGTTTGAATTCATTTTTAGAAACACGGCTCATAATGGCTATGCGTATACATTTTATTCCTCCTGTGGTGGATCCGGCACAAGCTCCAAACAGCATGATGATGCACATTAATGTCCAAAGTACAGGTACCCAGGTCATATAATCTGCAGAAATGAATCCGGTAGTGGTTTGTAAGGAAACAACCTGAAATATGGCTTTACGGAAAGATTCTTCAATACCGAACGGACTGGTGAAAATAAGAGTGACGGTAGTGAAAAGGGTAAAAAATCCCACAGTTCCCAAATACCAGTGGAGTTCTGTATTTTGGAATAAGCGTTTGAAATTTCCTTTTAAGAACAGTAGAGATACCTGCCAAAAACATGAATAGCGTAATTATATATTCTATGTAAGGAGAGTTGAAGGCGGCAATGCTATTTTGTTTGGTTGAATATCCTCCTGTGGCGGTAGTAGTCAGAGAATGACATACACTGTCGAAAAAGTTCATGCCTCCAGCAACCAGCAGAATAATCTCTGTAATGGTCAGCCCCAAATAGATAGTCCAAATCCATTTGGCCGTAACTCCAATACGCGGATGTACTTTATCATGGGTGGGACCGGTGGCTTCCGCTGCAAATAATTGTACACTGCCTACTCCGAAAATCGGTAATACGGCAATAGTAAAAAAGACAATTCCTAATCCTCCGATCCATTGTGTCATACTTCGCCAGAACAAAAGCCCGTGTGGCAATGACTCTATATTGTCCAAAATACTTGCTCCGGTGGTGGTGAATCCTGACATGGTTTCAAAAAAAGCATCCGTTATAGTGGGAATATATCCGCTTAGATAGAATGGAAGCATACCGAATAAAGAAAAAAACACCCAGGCAAGGGTTACAATAACGTATCCATCGCGGCGGCTGATTCTCTTTTCTGCATTTTTCCCTGCTAAAGCGGCTATGCTACCTGCTCCGGCTGTTATTGCGGCAGAATATAGGAAAGCTGAAATATCTGATTCATTATAATAGACAGCGAGAAACGAGCATAGAATAAGAAACCCCGCTTCGATGAAGAATAACGCCCCCATAATCCGGGCTATCATTTTTGCATTTATCATCAATTGAAGAATTTTTCTATTTTCTTAATCATCATACCTAGACAGAATACTACGACATGGTCGTTAGGTTGGATGACGGTATTACCTGTCACCAGTATTCCTTCACCGTTGCGAATCAGTCCGCCAATGGTGGCACCTTTGGGAAGGCCGGCATCTTTGACAGCGCATTTGGTTATACGTGAACCGTTTTTAACCGTAAATTCGGCTACATCAGCATTGGCAAAAGTCAGACATTTTACGTTGGAAACATCTGCATCCAGCATCATTTGATAGATATGGCTGGCGGCAATCATTTTTTTATTGATAACCGTACCGATATCCAGGCTTTCTGCCATGCTGATATAATCGATATTTTCTACTTCTGCCACAGTTTTGGTTACTCCCATACGTTTGGCGGCAAGACAAGCCAGAATGTTTGTTTCAGAATTGTCCGTCAGAGCGACAAATGCTTCCGTGTTTTTTAACCCTTCTTCCATGAGCAGATCCATATCCCGTCCATCTCCGTTGATAATCATTACTTTGTCATCTACCACTTCGGTCAGTCGGTTACATCTGTTGATGTCATTTTCAATAATCTTGACCTGCATGTAATCCGGTACATATTGTGTGGTGCGAACAGCTATGCGGCTGCCGCCCATAATCATCACATTGCGTACATCGGGATAATTTTCTTTTCCTGTAATCTTGCGGATATAGGGAATGTATTTCTTTGTTGTTGTGAAATAAACAATATCATGCAGTTTGATAACATCATCTCCCCGGGGGATGATTGTTTCATTTCCCCGTTTGATAGCTACAATGTGGAATGGAATATTACGTCCTCCCAGTTCATGAAGGGGAACGTTCAGAATTTCTGCCGTTTCTCGCATTTTGGTACCTATCAGGACTAGTGCACCGCCGCAAAACTCCCACCACTGACGTATCCAGCTCATTTTGATGGCATCTACTATATCTTTGGCGGCCAGCATTTCCGGATAAATCAGTGAGTGTACTCCTAGTTGGGAAAAGAATTCTTTATGTTTAGGAAGTAGATATTCGTAATTGTCAATCCGGGCTACAGTCTTTTTAGCTCCCATATTAGTAGCCAACATGCAGGCCGTCATATTGCGGCTTTCTTCTGGCATGACCCCGATAAATAAATCCGCGCCTGCCACTCCTGCATTCTTAAGGCCGGAAATGGAGGTGGGGGATGCATTGACAGTCATTAAATCGAAGTTGGAATCAAGTTTGCTCAACTTTTCTTCGTTTTCATCCATCAAAATGATGTCTTGCTTTTCATCCGATAATAATTTCGCCAGATGGGTGCCTACTGCTCCTGCTCCTGCAATAATGATTTTCATTGTTCGTCTCTCTTAGAATGATATCAAAATTTTGTAAATACCTTCTTCGTCCATGCCGCAAATATGATATAGTTCTTTTACTGAACCATGCTGGACAAATTGATCCGGTAGTCCGATACGTTTTATTTGCGGATTATACTCATTGTCTGCCATAAATTCCAGTATGGCACTGCCCATTCCACCTCTTAGCACACCGTCTTCAACAGTGACCACTTGCTTGAATCTCTTGCCTATTTCGTGTAACATACTTTCATCTAACGGCTTTAAGAAACGCAAATCATAGTGAGCAATGCTTTTTCCTGTTTCCTGTTCGGCATGTGTGACAGCCTTTTCTGCTTGAACGCCAATGGGCCCCAGCGTAATGACCGCTATGTCTTTTCCTTCTTTCAATTTTCTTCCTTTTCCTATCTCAATCTCTTGCATTGGACATTTCCAGTCTACCAATGAACCTCTTCCACGTGGATAACGGATGACAAAAGGACCTTTGTCAGGTAACTGGGCGGTATACATCAAACAACGTAGTTCATGTTCGTTGTAAGGGGAGGCCACAATGAGATTGGGTATCGGTCTCATATAAGCCAGATCGAATGCTCCGTGATGAGTAGGACCGTCTTCTCCTACCAATCCAGCGCGGTCCAGGCACAATACTACATTGAGTTTTTGTATCGCTATATCGTGAATCACATTGTCATAGGCACGTTGCATGAAAGACGAATAGATATTGCAGAAAGGCAATAGACCATCTTTTGCCATTCCTCCTGAAAAGGTAACGGCATGTCCTTCGGCAATTCCCACATCAAAACCTCTTTCGGGCATGGCTTTCATTAATATGTTCATAGAGCACCCTGAGGGCATTGCGGGAGTGACTCCTACGATTTTATCATTTGTTTGGGCCAGTTCCAATAGGGTATTTCCAAAAACATCCTGAAACAAAGGGGGCATTCCTTTGGTATCGACAACGATACGCTCTCCGGTTTCCTTGTCGAATATGCCCGGAGCATGCCAGATGGTGGCAGCTTTTTCTGCCGGACCGAAACCTTTTCCTTTGGTGGTATGTATATGGAGCAGTTTAGGTCCTTGCATATCTTTAATCTCTTTTAATACACGTGCCAAATTGTTGACATCGTGTCCATCAATAGGTCCGAAATAACGGATATTCATGCCTTCAAATACGTTTTGCTGTTGTACCAGCATGGATTTCAGGCTGTTGTTAAATCGTATCAGGCTTTTCCGGCGTTCTTCGTTCAGGATACCCCATCGATGGAACATTTGTGATATTTTATAGCGTATCCGGTTGTATCCTTCAGACATTTGCAGGTTCAACAGATATTGTTTCATGCCTCCTACACTACGGTCTATAGCCATGTTGTTGTCATTCAGGATAATCAGAAGGTTATTAGGAGTTGCCGAGGCATTGTTCAGCCCTTCGAAAGCCAGCCCTCCACTCATGGAACCGTCACCAATTACAGCAACGACATGCCGGTTATTCTCTCCGTGCTTTTTGGCTGCTACAGCCATACCTAAAGCTGCGGAAATAGAATTTGACGCATGCCCGCAAGTAAATGTGTCATATTCACTTTCGGATGGAGAAGGAAAAGGACGTATGCCATTCAGTTTACGGTTGGTACAGAACGCATCCCGGCGTCCGGTTAAAATTTTATGCCCGTAAGCTTGATGCCCTACATCCCATACAATGCGGTCATAGGGTGTGTTGAATACATAATGTAAGGCGACGGTCAGTTCTATTACGCCCAAACTGGAACCGAAATGCCCCGGATTACATGAGAGCTCATCTATAATCTTTTGCCTTAGCTCTTTACACACTTCGGGCAGTTTGTCTGCGCTTAAATGGCGCAAATCATCCGGAGTATCTATGCTTTGCAGTAAGTTATATAAATTATCCTGTTCCATTCCTATGATATGATAAATATCGTGCAAAAATAGCATAAATATGTGTATTATGATTACATTTGCCCTTAAATTTTAAAAGCTTTCCTTATCGTATGAATTTCAGAACGCAAGTAGAATTACCTAAAAGGGAAACAGAAATCCGGCATTCGGACCGAATCATGCTATTTGGTTCTTGTTTTGCAGAAAACATCGGAAATTTGTTGTTGGCAAATAAGTTCCGTTGTGATGTAAATCCTTTTGGAATCCTCTATAATCCTTTATCCATAGTGGAAGCTCTTTGGCAAATTCTATCCCATCAAACATATATGGAAGAGGATTTGTTCTATGCCGGAGGCTGTTGGCACAGTTGGATGCATCATAGCATTTTTTCAGCCTCTACGGCAGCATCTTGTTTGTCTTCTATAAATACGCGGCTGGAACAGGCTTCAGCCGGACTTCCTCAGCTTGATTGGCTGGTTATTACTTGGGGGACTGCATTTGCTTATTGGCTGAAGGAAAGGACCATGGTGGTAGGAAATTGCCACAAACAGCCCGACAGCCTTTTTACCCGACAACTTCTTACGGTAGAGGAAATTGTCACTGAATGGGAATGTGTGTTGGTGGAATTGAGAAAAGTAAATCCGTTCTTGAAGATACTTTTCACTGTCAGCCCCATACGGCATAGCAAAGATGGTATGCATGGTAATCAGATAAGTAAGTCCACTTTGCTTCTTGCGGTGGATGAATTATGCCGCCGCTGGTCTGATTGTTACTATTTCCCTTCTTATGAAATCATGATGGATGAACTTCGTGATTATCGTTTTTATGCAGATGACATGTTGCATCCTTCTCCTGTTGCTGTATCTTATTTATGGGAATGTTTTACAGAATGTTATTTTAGTAAAGAAACGGATAGAATAATGAAAGAGTGGGAGGATATCCGGAAGGCTTTAGCTCACAAACCGTTTAATGCCCAATCTGAAACATATCGCAAATTTTTAACTCAAATAGTGTTAAAGATAGAGCGACTTAAAGAAAAGTTCCCGTATTTTGACCTTCAAAAAGAATTAGAACAATGTCAAGCTCGATTGAAAATATAGAAAAAGTTCTGGGAGCAAAGCGGTTTGGTGACCGTAGTGCACAGATTGATTGGATTTTAACTGATAGCCGTTCATTGTGCTTTCCGGAAGAAACATTATTTTTTGCTTTAAAAACCAAACGGAATGACGGGCATAAATATCTTCCGGAATTGTATGAACGTGGAGTCCGTAATTTTGTAGTGGGCGAATTGCCGGCCGATATGAAATCTTTTCAAGATGCGAATTTCCTGCAGTTGGCCAATCCTCTGAAAGGATTACAGAAATTGGCGGAAAAGCATCGGGAGCAGTTTCAGATTCCGGTTATAGGAATTACAGGCAGCAATGGAAAAACCATTGTGAAGGAATGGTTGTATCAATTGCTGAGCCCGGACCGTGTGGTAACCCGTTCGCCACGTAGCTATAATTCACAGATAGGTGTGCCACTTTCGGTATGGTTGATGAATGAACGCACTGAGTTGGCTATTTTTGAAGCGGGTATTTCCGAAATGGGGGAAATGGAGGCGTTGCAGACTATCATTAAACCTACTGTGGGGATTTTGACTAATATTGGTGGTGCGCACCAAGAGAACTTTTTCTCTTTACAGGATAAATGTATGGAGAAGCTTACTTTGTTCAAAGACTGTGACGTCATCATTTATGATGGCGATAACGAACTGATCAGTTCGTGTGTGGCAAAATCTCTTTTTACCTCGCGTGAGATTGCTTGGTCGAAAAAGGACAATGAACGTCCGTTGTTTATTGAGTCCATTCAAAAAGGGGAACATGCTACCACTATTAAATACCGTTATCTGGGGATGCCGAATGAATTTAGTATTCCTTTTATAGATGACGCTTCTATTGAGAATTCGCTGCATTGTCTGGCTGTGGCTTTGTATATGATGGTTTCCCCTGAACAAATAACCGAGCGCATGGCGCGTTTGGAACAGATTGCTATGCGTCTGGAGGTAAAAGAGGGCAAGAATGGCTGTGTGTTGATCAATGATAGTTATAATTCGGATTTGGCTTCTTTGGATATTGCTCTTGACTTTATGTCGCGTCGTTCTGATGATAAAGGAAAAAAACGGACACTTATCCTCTCGGATATGCTTGAAACAGGACAGAGCAGCAAACTGCTTTATCGTCAGGTAGCCGAATTGGTACATAGCCGGGGAGTAGAGAAGATTATCGGGGTAGGAGAGGAAATTCGGACTGCTGCTGCCCGTTTTGAGATAGAAAAGTATTTTTTCCGTACTACAGAAGAACTGTTGGAGTCGGATTTGCTAGCTGGGCTGCGTAATGAGGTGATTTTGGTAAAAGGTTCGCGGGCTTTTCATTTTGACCGGATTTCAGATCGTTTGGAACTGAAAGTGCATGAAACCATTTTGGAGATCAATTTGAATGCTTTGGTTGATAACTTGAATTATTATCGCAGCAAACTGAAACCGGAAACAAAAATGGTATGTATGGTGAAGGCTTCTGCATACGGTGCCGGTTCATACGAGATAGCTAAGACACTGCAAGATCATCGTGTGGATTACTTGGCGGTAGCTGTAGCTGATGAAGGTTCGGATCTGAGGAAAGCGGGAATTACCTGTTCCATTATGATTATGAATCCTGAGTTGACAGCATTCAAGACCATGTTTGATTATAAATTGGAACCCGAGGTTTACAGTTTCCATTTATTGAATGAATTGATTAAAGCTGCCGAAAAAGAAGGGGTAACGAATTTCCCCATTCATATTAAATTGGATACGGGAATGCACCGTTTGGGTTTTGCACCCGAAGAGATTCCGGAACTGATAGACCGTCTGAAGAAACAGACAGCTGTTATTCCACGTTCTGTATTCTCCCATTTGGTAGGCAGTGACGGGGCTCAGTTTGATTCGTTTACGCGCAGACAGATAGAAATGTTTGAAGCTGCTTCTGAATGTTTGCAGGAGGCTTTTCAGCATAAGATATTGCGTCATATCTGTAATACAGCCGGGATAGAACGTTATCCGGGTGCCCAGTTCGATATGGTGCGTTTGGGAATCGGTCTTTATGGAATTGATCCGTTTACCAATCAGATCATCCATAATGTAAGTACATTAAAAACCACTATTCTTCAGATTCATGTGGTTCCTAAGGAGGAAACAGTGGGGTATAGTCGTAAAGGACATTTGGAAAGGGATTCCCGCATTGCCGCTATTCCTATCGGCTATGCCGACGGGCTGAACCGACGTTTGGGAAATGGACATGCCTACTGTTTGGTGAATGGGCAGAAAGCGCCATACGTGGGTAATATCTGTATGGATGTATGCATGATTGATGTGACGGATATTGATTGTAAGGAAGGGGATAAAGCTATCATTTTCGGAGATGATTTACCGGTCACTGTCCTGTCAGAGATTCTGGAAACTATTCCATACGAGATCTTGACCAGTGTGTCTAATAGGGTAAAACGAGTTTATTACCAGAATTAACGAAAAAAAGAACGAAAGAAAAAGACATGAAAAGGATGAACATACGTTACTTTTGCGTATCTTTAGGAAGTTACTAAAAATAGATAGCTATGAAACGTATATTCTTCCTTTTGTTATGTTTTTGTTTCTCGGTGTTGTCATTTGCCCAGAGAACGAATGAGACCAAGCAGTTGACCAAACAGGACTCTTTGCGTTTGCAGCAACTATTGAGCGGTCAAGTAGAAATTGTGATAGATGATGAAACACAGAAAGAAATTGACAGATTGTTCAATCCTGAAAAGTGGAAAATGAAATCAACTCCCTTCCCTAAAAAAAACATGAAGTTTGAAACGGAACTTCCTCGTTATTATATCTCTCAAGTGGATACAATAGATGGTAGAGGGTATATCAGACTATTGCCGTACGGACCGTTTGAAACTCCGGAAGAGGAACAAATTTATGTAGAGATTCCTATCAACAAAGAGTTGTTGGCAGGCTATGATCCTCGTTTGGAACCTGCGCCGGCAGGCAAATTTACTCCTAGCGCTTTGATGGTGGGGGCGGGTATCAGCGCTACGTTTG
>OLZC01000530.1_pt1 | contig 12831 bp, 9 predicted proteins | sample 1644391 | NCBI WGS metagenome assembly OLZC01 (sample SAMEA103958140, study PRJEB25191) | human gut metagenome | biome: human-associated habitat [ENVO:00009003]; feature: intestine environment [ENVO:2100002]; material: feces | place: Germany | collected 2013/2015
CAGACCGCTCTACAATCCGAAATTCAATGTCTTCAAATTTTTGTCATGTACTTAGGTTAAACATTTTGTTTTACAATATCCTGTTAATATGAGTAGAAAAGGGGCGCCCCTGCGGGCCTGCGGCCTGAGTAGCGCCCCCTTTCGGGTTCTTTCAATGGTTATGGCCCGGGGACCTACTGTTATTTCACAATAACTTTCTTGTCGCCTACGATATAGAGACCTTCGGGAAGATTCGAGATCTGCTCTTTAGAAGCATTGCGAATCATCAGAATACCCTGTAGGTTGTAGACATCGGTGTTGGCGGCTGCATCGCCGTTGACGTTGGTGATGCCCTGTTCAGGCTCGGTGTAGATCGAGATGTCGAAAGCCTTGTCGGCGTCAACCTTGTAGCTGAACTTGCCGTCGGCGGGAACTTCAACGTCTTCGTCGTTGAGAGTCATTACGTAGGACTGACGCTCGTTCTCGAGAGCGGGCAGAGCGAAGCTCAGAGCGGTATTCTGGAAAAGAGTCAGAGGTTCGGCAACGCTCTCGACTGCGGTATAGCCGTCGGTGACGACATCCTTGACCTCGACACCTTCGCCGAGTTTGAAGCTGACTTCATAGGTCGAAGGCTCGGCCTTGAACATCTTCATAACGTCGCCGTCTTTAAGGGCATCCAGTCCGGGATAAGCCATGAAGTCGTAGCTGTAGCCGCTTTCATCCATGGGACATTCAATGCGCTCGCCATTAAGATAGATGAACGGGAAGTCATAGACTGTCTTCCACTGATCGTAGTCGTAGTAAGAGTCATACACTTCGAGGCTGACGGGCTTGTCGAGTTCGGCGTTGAAGTTGAACACATTGGCCTCTTCGCCGGCAACGGGCTTATACTCGATCGTGTTATACTGCTTGATAGGATCGGAATTCTTCTGGAAGAAGATCGAGTTGTTGGCATATTCGTCGTTGTCGGTGAACACGATCAGTCTGTCGTCACGGACGAGTTTCTCGGTGGTGAACTCGAGAGTGAGGGCCTCGCGTACCTGCTGGCTGAATTCGCCCAAAATGTCGAGAGGATCGGTATCGGGATCGTCATAAACGATGCGGGCGCTCTTGATAATGTAGTTCGGAGTGTTGTGGTAGTAGAAGCGACCACCGTCTTCCATCTCGAAGTTGGCCTCACCAGTGGTAAGATCGATAAGGTTGAAATCCCATACGCTGTTGTCGTAGGTTGCGACGAGGGCCTCGGGAGTGTCAACTTTGATCTTAACAGGCCAGATTTTCTCTGCCTTGGTGGCGTTAACCTTGAACACAACGGGTTCATCTTTCTTGAATACATAGTTATATGAGTCGTAACCATAGAGAGTCTGGTCGTTGGCCAACATATTCTGAACATTATACATTCCGTAGCGGAAGTAAATCGTCAGGTTGCTGCCGAATTTGACAGTGGCATTTTCTTTGGTGACGACATCGCCTTTATAGCGCACGTTGTTGATCATGACATACTTGATCATGCCGGGCTCGATCGGCTGGTCGTCGCTGCCGACAAACGAGATGTTGATATCCTTATCGGGGAAGTTATACTCTACCTTAAATTCGTCGCCATCGGCGGGACGGAACTGATAGGTATAATTATAGCTGTAGGTGGGTTCAACGACATCCCATTCCTGAGTGTCTTTGTTGAGCTTGGAGACTCTGTAGATAATACCACCGCTGTAGTCTCTCGGACGCAGTTCGATGGGAAGCTCGGTATCGGGATCGAAAGCGATCTCGGTGCGCACATTAGCTTCCGGCGTAAGATAATCGAGCGAGTTGCTCGATCCGGCTTTAAAGTCATTGTAGCGCGAGAAATAAACTTTCTCGGGAGCATCAATGGTGAAGTAGCATTTCGCTGTGCGCGTTTCGGTCTTGTTGAAAGCAACTACTGTGTAGTTATTCTCGCCATAGAGAAGGCTCGAGCCGTAGAACTCGTAGACGACCGCGCGGTTGGGATATATCGAAAGAGACTCGGTTCCGTTGCGGAGCACGTCGTTGAGTGCGCAGTCTTCGAGAGCCTCGATTCTTACCTTGTTGTCTTTTTTAACATTGTCGACAGTCCATGTTGTGACTCCCCCGGCGGTCGAAGGCTCGATGGTTTCCTCACCCATCAAAACCTTGATGAACTTGGGATCGCCGGTCAAGGTGAGTTTCTTTGCGGGGCGCACGACTGTGGTGATCTCATAGACGCCGTTATCTTCGAGATAGTCCCACGAAGAATTGAAGTTTTCCTTGTTCTCTCCGTTGAGATCATCTCCGTTATACTTCACCGAGGCAATCAGATACTCGTCGGTAGCATCAACATCAAGGTATTTATACTTTCCGGCAGGTTTTTCAATAACAGTCTCGTTCGAAGTGAGCTCAACGGTCTCGCGGTCATTCTTGACTGTAACATGGGTGTAATCGTCGATCTTGAGCGTGATTTTCTTGGGGACGAATTTACGCACTTCGAACTCGTAGACATCGCCGTCGGCGCTCGCTGAATAATACTGAGTGATCGGCTCACCTTCGAGAGGAACTCCGTAGTATAGCCATGTTTCGCCGTTCTTTTTGTCGGAGCCGGGCATGAATTCATAGCCACTGACAGGAGTGATGACAAGCTGCTTATCCCAGTCGGCAAGGGTGACCTGCAGATCACCGGAAGTCCATGTCTGCACCTCCCCGTCAGAATAATCTTTGACCATAACCGTCACCAAAGACGGGTCGGAGGTCTTTAACGTTACGGTCTTCTGAGCCACAGCCACCGACGGAGCGACAAGCAAAATGGCAAGCAGAGCAACCAGGGAATAGAATTTTCTCATAGAATTTGAGATTAATTAAACAAAATGATATAATGTTGGTTTATTTGCATAAGGATGCAACGCAAATATAGCAATTCTTCCTCAAATATAAATCAAAAGGCAAAAAAATAATTCCCATCTCATTGGCGACAAAAGAAAGAGGCGCCCCGACATCACGTCGGAACGCCCCCTGAACAAATATTTCTTTGCTCTTATTTAATAATAACTTTCTTGTCGCCTACGATATAGAGACCTTCGGGTAGATTCGAGATCTGCTCCTTCGAAGCATTGCGAATCATCAGAATGCCCTGTAGGTTGTAGACATTGGTGTTGGCGGCAGCATCGCCGTTGACGTTGGTGATGCCCTGTTCAGGCTCGGTGTAGATCGAGATGTCGAAAGCCTTGTTGCCGTCAACCGTGTAGCTGAACTTGCCGTCGGCGGGAACTTCGACCTCTTCGTCGTTGAGAGTCATCACGTAGGACTGACGCTCGTTCTCGAGAGCGGGCAGAACGAAGCTCAGGCTGGTGTTCTGAAGAAGGCTCAGAGGCTCGCTGAGGTCTTCGACCTTGGTGATTTCGTCGGTGATGACATCATCGACCTCGACACCCTCGCCGAGCTTGAAGCTGACTTCGTAGAGAGCGGGCTCGTTGCGGAAGATTTTCAGGACAGAGTTGTTGGGGAACTCGTCGAGACCGGGATAACCGAGATGGTTATATGTGTATCCGTCTTCGCTGAGCGGGCATTCGGTGCGCACGCCGTTAATGTAGACAAACGGGAATGTCTTGGTATAGGTATAATCCTCGTTACGGATATTGTCGAGAACGTGGAGATAAACGGGGAGATCAAGCTCGGCATTGTAGTTCAGAACGTTGCGGCCGACTTCGGGAACATAGGTCAGTTTGTTGTACTGTCTGATGGGATCGTCGGTATAGGAGAATGTGATCTCGTTTTCAGTCCATGAATCGTCGTCGGCATAGACAATGAGCTGCTCGTTGCGCTCGAAGACCTCGGTGGTGAACTCGATGACAAGATTCTCGTTGACTCTGACATTGCGCACGTTTGTCAGATCGTCGGCGTCGGTCTCTGAACCGGCCTCGCGGACAATGCGGGCCGACTTGATGGTGAAGTTCGGAGTGTTGTGGTAGTAGAGAACTTCGTCGTTGGCCATCTCGAGAGTGGCTTCGCCCGAGGTAAGATCGATCAGCAGGTTGGGATCCCATACCGAGGTGTTGTAGGTAGCGAGAAGAGCCTCGGGATTGTCGACTTTCAGAGTGACGTTATAGGTTGTCGAAGCTTTGGCTGCGGTAACGCAGAACTCGACATCTTCATCCTTGTTGAATTCATAGCTGATCGACGACCAGGCGTAGAGATAATTGCCATTGGCTGTGGCTCCGCTGAGCGTGAAAAGCTTTGTGTGGGGATAGAGAGTCATGCTGCTGCCGAATTTGACAGTCGAGCCTTCGTCGGTCACACGGCTGGCGCGGTAACGCTTTCCGTCAATGTCGACGTATGCGAATGTGGCGGGGTCGAATGTCTGACCTGCGGGAGCCGTGAAAGTAACTTTGAGATCTTTGTCGGGATAAGCGACGTCAACCTTGATTTCGTCGCCGTCGGCTACGGTAATGCTGAAATAATCGTAATAGCTCGGCTTGGTGACTTCGGGCCATTCTTCGGAACCCTGGGCGCGCTTCTGAACGCGGTAGATTTTGGTTCCATAAACACGCGGACGTATATCAACGGGATTCTCGTTGGTGAGATTGATGCCATACTCAGTCTCGACACCGGCCTCGGGGACGAGGTACTCCTCATTATTGTTGGTCAGCGCTTTGTAGTCGCCGTTGCGTTTGATATAGAGATTTTCAGGCTGATCGACTGTGATTTTGAATTTGGCCGTGCGGCGCGATTTCTTGTTATAGGTGCCTACCGAATAGTTGTTATCGCCATATTTCATGCTGTATTCCGAAATATTGGTATAAACGGCGCCGGCCATCAGGAATTCGTCGTCAGTGCGGTCCTCATTGCGAAGACCTTCGAGAGCATATCCTTCTCTGGCATAAATCTCAACATATTTATTCTTTGCCACATTGGGGACAACAAAGGTCTTGACACCGCTGACATCGGTAGCCTCAACCTCAGTATCGAGATACTTGACCATAACAAATTCGGGGTCAGCCTTGACATTAAGAGTCTTCGCCGGGCGTTCTGTCGTGGCTATTTCTATGACAGCACCATCGCTGAAATCGCTCCAGTAAGCATTCCAGCTTTCGACATTGGGCGTCGAGAGTTTCTCTTCGCCGGCGACTTTCACCGATGAGAGCAGATATTCATCGGAGGCATTGACTTCAAGTCTGGCATAAGTGCCGGCAGGCTTGTCGAGCGTCATCTCATTACTTGTCAGATCCACTGCCGCGCCTCCGTTATTCACTGAAATATGGGTATAATCATCGACTTTCAGTGTGGCCTGCTTGATCTTCATGACCTGAGTCTCGAAATAATATACATCGCCCTCAGTCACATAATAACTGGCAAGAGCGAATTCTTCTCCCTCGGCCGGGAACGAAGGATAGCTCACAGGACCTCCGTTCAGAGTGGCGGTAGTGGTGACAAACTCATATCCTGCGACAGGTTTTATGACAATATAACCATCAGACAGGTCGTAGGTAAAGTCGCCGGAATTCCACTCGAGCGGGTCAGGCGTTCCACTATAATACTGTCTCCATCCAATAGTGACCTTCGATGGATCATGCGTTTTAAATGTAACGTTGGCTGCCGAAGCCGCTACCGACGAGGTCAGAAGAGCCACAAGCAGAACAACCAATGAGTAAATTTTCCTCATAAAGATTAAAGATTAAGAAATATGTAAAACAAAAATGTAAAAAAAATTCTTTCGGATTTTTGGCAAATATACAAAAAGTTTCTCAGAACAAGCCTAAAAGCAAAAAATTTAAGAAATCGCTATACAAAAAAACTCCAAAAGGCGAATTTATCTGACATACGGCAGAAATCGGGCTCAGATTCCCGTTGTCCGCTGACATATCAGAATCGATGTTTCCAACAAAGAATGGCCGGGGATGTCGCAGAACCGCGAAGCATAGGGATGCTACATAATGCTTCCGAGCAAATTCTCTGAATTCGGCTGCTAAAATCGCTCTGGTGTAGGAACGTGCCTTAATGCTATTAACTTAAAATTCTTCCGAGCAAATTATCCTGTCCGGGCGTAGGGACGTGCCTTAATGCTATTAACTTAAGATTCGTCCGAGCAGATTATCCTATCCGGGCGTAGGGACGTGCCTTTGGCACGTTTCATAAGCATCTGACAATCGGCGCATTGCAATGCTACGTGCCGAAGGCACGTCCCTACGCCAGAGCGTTCTTGACGCTGATTTCTTCTAAGTTAATAGCATTAGGACGTGCCTTTGGCACGTTTCATAAGCATCTAACAATCGGCGTGCTGCGATGCTACGTGCCGAAGGCACGTCCCTACGCCAGGGCGTTTCTGACGCCGGTTTCATCTAAGATTTCTGAGCATTGATGAACTCATCTAAACACCTCCGGCCAGATTCAGGCGGAAAACCGAATCGCCCCGGATCAGACGACCCGGGGCGATATTATGAGTTAGGGAAGGAATCTATCAATAGATGCCCTGCTCAACCATGGCGGTGGCAACTTTCATGAAGCCGGCGATGTTTGCGCCCTTCATGTAGTTGATATAACCACCTTCTTCGACACCGTATTTCACACACTGGGTGTGGATGTCTTTCATGATGGTGTGGAGTTTCTGGTCGACTTCGTCGGCGCTCCACTGGAGGTGCATGGCGTCCTGAGTCATTTCGAGACCGCTGGTGGCAACACCGCCGGCGTTGACAGCCTTACCGGGAGCGTAGGTCACGCGGGCCTTGAGGAAGGTGTCGATAGCCTCGGGTGTGCAACCCATGTTCGAAACCTCGGCAACCATGAGGACGCCGTTTTCGACGAGCTTCTTGGCGTCGGCCTCGGCGAGCTCGTTCTGAGTGGCGCAGGGAAGAGCGATGTCGACTTTCTGCTCCCAGGGTTTCTTGCCGGGGAAGAATGTTGCTTCGGGATATTTCTCGGCGTAAGGAGCAACGATGTCGTTGCCGCTGGCGCGGAGTTCGAGCATATAGTCGATCTTTTCGCCACTGATGCCGGTGGGATCATAAACATATCCGTCGGGGCCGGAGATGGTGACGACCTTGCCGCCGAGTTCGGTGGCTTTCTTGGCAGCACCCCATGCTACGTTGCCGAAGCCTGAGATAGCGATGGTCTTGCCTGTGATAGCGGTTTTCTTCTCGGCGAGCATGCTCTGAACGAAGTAGAGAGCGCCGAAACCTGTAGCTTCGGGACGGATGCGCGAGCCGCCGAAATCGAGGCCCTTGCCGGTGAATGTGCCGGTGCACTGGTTGGTCAGGCGCTTATACATACCGTACATATAGCCGACTTCACGACCGCCTACACCGATATCGCCGGCGGGAACGTCCTGGTCGGGACCGAGAATCTTCCACAAGCAGAGCACGAAGGCCTGGCAGAAACGCATGATCTCGGCGTCGCTCTTGCCGCGCGGCGAGAAGTCGCTGCCGCCCTTGCCGCCACCCATCGGAAGAGTGGTGAGGGCGTTTTTGAATGTCTGCTCGAAGCCGAGGAATTTCAGAATCGAGAGGTTAACGCTGGCGTGGAAACGGATACCGCCTTTATACGGGCCAATGGCATTATTGAACTGAACGCGATAACCGAGGTTGTTCTGAACCTCACCTTTGTCGTCGACCCAGGTGACGCGGAATGTCAGAATACGATCGGGCTCGACCATGCGCTCAACGATCTTGTTCTTTTCGAATTCGGGGTGCTGGTTGTAGACGTCTTCAACGCACATCAACACTTCCTTAACGGCCTGGAGATATTCTTTTTCTCCGGGGTGCTTTGCCTCGAGGGCAGCCATGATATTGTTAATTTCCATAATCAGGTTTTATGATATGAATGGATTAAGGTTATATGGTATTTCTATCGATGCAAATATAAGAAGATATTTTCGAATTGAGCAATAGTTACGGCCAAAATTTTATCGGGCGGAATATTTCGGGAGGATGTCAATTTGCTACGCATAGAACTTCTTTTCGGCCGAAAACGTCATCCACAACGCCGTTCGGACGCATATTAACGCGAAAACGCTTGCATTTTGTTGAAAAAATTTTTTACTATTTTTACAAAAATATGTTATACGGCATAAAAAAGCGCACCAAATGCTTGACAAAGGGCTCCCCCATGTTGTATCTTTGCTGTCCGATATGAGAAAAACGAGGTCATCAATGCCTTTATTCAGCACCCGGCTGACGGCGATCGTCAGTGTGGCGCTGGTATTGCTGCTTTTGGGAGTGGCAGCTTTTCTGGGCATCGGAGCCCGCAATGTAGCCGACGATATGCGCCGCGACATAGGCTTCGTTGTCATTGTTGCCGACGACGCCTCTCCAGCCGACATCGCCGCGCTCAAACAGCGCTTCGCGGGGGCGGCATATACGTCGGACTACACCTATTCCTCGCCCGAGATGGTCATGCAGCGGTGGAAAACGCTCATGGACGACGAAGGCGAGGCCGACGACCTTCTCGACGAGAACCCGTTTGCTCCTGAGATAGAAGTAAACGTCAAGGCGCCCTGGGCGAACATCGACAGCCTGCGCGCCATCACGACGCCGCTGAAGCTTATGCCCTCGGTCGACGACGTTAAAGTCCACGACACTCTTGTCGGAGAAGTCAACCGGACGCTGTCGAATATCGCGCTGATTCTGATTATCGTGGCGGCCGTTCTGCTGACAATCTCGATAGTCCTGATCAACAACACCGTCAGGCTGACGATTTATTCGCGCCGTTTCCTGATCCACACAATGAAACTCGTCGGCGCCACCCCCGGCTTTATCCGCGCCCCGATGATACGCGACAACGCCCTCGGAGGGCTGCTCGCCGGATTCATCGCCGACATTGTTCTGGCAGGGACTCTTGCCTACTTCGCCGGTGTCGAGCCGTCGCTTTCGTCGGCGATTCCCTGGACACAGGCCGCATGGGTTCTGGCCGCGCTGCCGCTTGCCGGACTTCTGATATGCGGCATCGCCGCTTTCGGCGCGACCCAGCGCTATATCAGAATTACCTACGACGAACTTTACCGATAACAACCACCTATTATAATATATGGCAAAAAACGAACCTAACTCTAAGACTGCCGGCAAACGGCTGGTCGACGCCGGCCCGGCTTTCTTTCCGCTGAAGCGCAAAAACTTCATATTCATGGCTATCGCAGGAATAATGATAGTTGCCGGCTTTCTTCTCATGACCGGATCGGGATCGACAGCCGAGAGTTTCAACGCCGACATCTTCTCATGGCGCCGGATTGTGGCAGGGCCTACGATCGCTCTTCTCGGATTCGTGTTCATGGGATTCGGCATAATGTGGAAACCGAAAAACAGAAAGAGTGACCGATGAGCTGGCTCGACGCACTGATAATGGGCCTCGTCCAGGGGCTCGCCGAATTTCTGCCCATATCGAGCAGCGGCCACCTCGAAATATTCAGCAAGATTCTCGGACTTAACCTCTCGGGAGCCGACGCCCTCGATTTCGACGCCACCCTCCACATTGCGACAGTGCTGAGCACTATCGTAGTTCTCCGGCGCGAGTTCTTTCCGCTCTGCGCATCGTTTTTCACCTTCAAGCGCGACGCCAACACGCGCATGGTTCTGAAAATTCTTCTGAGCTGCATTCCCGTTGCCATCGTGGGTCTCTTCTTCAAAGACACTATCGAAGGATTTTTCGGCGGTAACCTGTCGACAGTCGGAATCTGCCTGCTCGTCACGGCGGCCCTGCTGACATTCGCATGGTTCACCCGCGGCCGCTTTATCGGAGCCACACCCCGCGGCCGCGACATAACCTGGGCTGACGCCTTCATAATAGGCTGCTCTCAGGCTGTTGCCGTATTGCCGGGCCTCAGCCGCTCAGGCACGACCATCGCCACCGGCATAATTATCGTCGACAACCGCGACAAAGTTGCCCGCTTCTCCTTTCTGATGGTCATAATCCCGATTCTCGGCGAGGCACTTCTCGACCTTGTCAAACTCGCCGCGGGCGACGCACCTTCGTCGTCGGTCGGATTTCTGCCGCTTTGCGTCGGATTCCTGACCGCATTCATCGTCGGCTGCATAGCCTGCCGCTGGATGCTCGACATAATACGCCGCGGAAAACTCGTCTACTTCGCCGTCTATTGCCTCATCGTCGGCATTCTCTGCATTGCCTGGTAAGACATGGATTACGTTACAGGCGAAACATTCATAATCGACAAGCCTATGCGATGGACGTCGTTCGACGTCGTCAAGCGTCTTAGGGCCGAGATCACGCGCCGCACGGGCCTCCGGAAGGTGAAAGTGGGCCATGCCGGCACTCTCGACCCGCTGGCTACAGGCCTGATGATCGTGGTCACAGGACGCCGCACAAAGCTCATCGAAACCCTCCAGAGCGGCGTCAAGGAATATATTGCGACGCTAGCTCTCGGCTCGACAACCCCTTCGTTCGATCTCGAGACCGAAATCGACGCCACCTATCCGACCGACCACATAACGACGGGGCTTATCGATGATGTTCTGAGCCGGTTCCGCGGCGCCATAGAACAGGTTCCCCCCTCGTTCTCGGCCTGCAAAATCGAAGGCACCCGCGCCTATCAGCTCGCCCGCAACGGCGAAGAAGTGAAACTCAAAGCCAAGACCCTCGTCATCGACGAGCTTGAGCGCCTGAGCTTCGACGCAGACGCTAAAGAACTCACGATCAGAGTTGTGTGCAGCAAAGGGACATATATCCGCGCCCTCGCCCGCGACATCGGAGAAGCCCTCGGCTCGGGAGCCCATCTGACGGCCTTGCGCCGCACCCGCGTCGGCGCGTCGACCCTCGACGACGCGCTCGACATCCAGTCGGCTGTGAAACTGATTGCCGAATCTGAAGTCTCCTACCCCGAAGACTTCCCCATTCCTAAAAAATCAATATCATCTCATAACGGAAAATGAAGCTATCACAATTCAAGTTTAACCTTCCCGAAAAACTCATCGCGCAATATCCCGCCGCCAACCGCGACGAGTCACGCCTCATGGTCATCGACAGGAAAACCGGCGAGATAACCGAACGAGTATTTAAAGAGCTCCTCGGCTATTTCGACGACGGCGACGTCATGGTGTTCAACGACACCATGGTTTTCCCGGCCCGCCTCGACGGCAACAAAGAGAAGACAGGGGCCCGCATCGAGGTGTTTCTGCTTCGCGAACTGAACGCTGAGAACAAGCTGTGGGATGTTCTCGTAGAACCGGCCCGCAAGATCCGCATCGGGAACAAACTGTATTTCGGCGACGACGACTCGATGGTGGCCGAAGTCATCGACAACACGACCTCACGCGGCCGCACACTGAGATTCCTCAGCGACGCCCCCCACGACGAGTTCAAAAGTCAGCTATACGCCCTCGGCATGACCCCACTGCCTACCTACATCAACCGTAAGCCGGAGCCATCCGACGCCGAACGCTACCAGACAATCTACGCCCGCCGCGAAGGAGCCGTGGTTGCTCCCGCCGCCGGTCTGCATTTCAGCCGCGAGCTTCTGAAACGCCTTGAGATAAAAGGTGTCAGACAGGAATATCTGACAATCCACAGCGGCCTTGGCAACTATCGCGAAATCGACGTCGAGGATCTCACCAAGCACCGCATGGACAGCGAAGAGATCGAAGTCACCCAGCAGCTTGTCGACGTCGTTAATCAAGCCAAAGACGAGGGACACCGTATCTGTGCCGTCGGAACATCCGTACTTCGCGGAATTGCCACAGCAGTGTCGATGGGAGGCCACATGAAGACCTACGCCGGATGGACAAACAAATTCATATTCCCGCCCTACGACTTCACCGTGACCGACGCCCTGGTGACAAATTTCCATCTCCCCTATTCCACCATGCTGATGATGGCCTGCGCGTTCGGCGGCTATGATCTCGTCATGGAAGCCTACCGCAAAGCTATCGCCGAGAACTATCGTTTCGGAGTCTACGGCGACGCCATGCTCATAATCTGACGCGTGGCCGACTATAAGACCATATCAAAACCGGCCGAAGGCAAGGTGACCGAGAAGATGTCGAGGTTTCTTGCCTTCGCCTTTCCCGTGGCCACCGCTGAGGAAGCCCGGCAACGGATCGCCGAAACGGCAAACAGATACCACGACGCACGCCACTGCTGCTGGGCCTACATGATCGGCGCCGACCGTCAGACGTGGCAACTCAACGACAACGGCGAGCCGTCGGGAACAGCCGGCAAACCGATACTGGGCCAGATCAATTCGCTCGGCCTGACCAACGTGGCCATAGCCGTAGTGCGCTATTTCGGCGGTATAAAACTCGGCACCCCCGGACTTATCGCGGCCTACCGCGCCGCGGCCCGCGCCGCACTCGACGCCGCCGAGATTGTCGAGCGGAAAGAAATGACCGAAATGACGATTACGTTCGGATACGCCTCGATGAACGATGTCATGAAAGTCGTCAAACAGCGCAATCTGGAAATAACCCGGTGCGAGTTCGACAACACATGCCTGCTTTCCTTTGCTCTTCCGCTCGACGAAACAGAGGCACTGGCGGCCGCGCTTCCCGAAGGTGTCAGCATCTGCTGAGAATCAGCGCGGCGGCCGCAACGGGCCGCGACGGACAGTCACAGGCAGCTCCGAAAGCCGAGCCATAACGCGGTCGGCTGCTTCGGTTGTCAGGCGCGTGTCAATGTCGCGCACAGCCTCAATTTCGGCGAGGGCCGCTGAATAATTGTTATGATATTCGGTGTTGATCTTCTTCCAGTTGACATCGGCATACCGCTCCGCTTCAAGACGGTCGAGCGGAAGGCGTCCCTGCATCATCATGACGGCGATGACAGGATAGCCGGCGTAACCGCGCCAGTAGGTGGCATTGTCGTTGGAGTTGTGGGTCAGCGGATTTTTCCGGTGGGCGCGGAAGATATCAAGAGTATAGTGTTGCC
>OLZC01000532.1_pt1 | contig 12802 bp, 14 predicted proteins | sample 1644391 | NCBI WGS metagenome assembly OLZC01 (sample SAMEA103958140, study PRJEB25191) | human gut metagenome | biome: human-associated habitat [ENVO:00009003]; feature: intestine environment [ENVO:2100002]; material: feces | place: Germany | collected 2013/2015
CCACCTACATTGACCTGATAGAGCTTCGAACCGGGTCTGGACGCGACGGAGACGATACCAGCACAGTGAATCACACAGGTACGGCCGTCGGCATCCGCGAAGAAGTCTGTCAGCGAGTTTTTCGCACACACATCACCGATGACGGTGTGGACCTCCTTCGGGAGCAAATTGATATAGGGGTCATCATGCAGCACAAGCGCATGCACCTGCGCCTTGCGGCGTACTAGCTCCTCCGCAACAGCCCTGCCGAGGAAGCCGGTAGCGCCTGTAACAAGATATTTATCAAACATCCAAAGAGTCTCCTCTCAAATAAGCACACAAGTGTTGATTATCTTTCACAAGTACAGTATACTTTAGGGGAAAGACAGAAACAATCAGCACTTGCCATGCGGCCGAAAGAAAAGCAACACTGTCTGTTGAAGTGTTGATAATCTTTGTAAACTTTTTTGGAGGGCCTCTGTATGGATAAGATGGATGCAAGGAAACGCTATACGCAAATGGTGCTCAAGCAGTCTTTTCTGAAGCTGCTGAAGGAAAAACCTGTAAACAGAATTACGGTGAAGGAGGTTTGTGCGCTGGCGCAGCTTAACCGTGCCACCTTCTATGCCCATTACAGCGATTGCTTTGCCCTGATGGAGAGCATTGAGAATGAACTCATCGACGCATTTGAGAAATCCCTTCGCTATGTCAATTCGTTTGATGTGACGGCGCTGATCGAAGCCATCTACGATATGGTCGATCAGAATCAAACGGCGTGCCGAATTCTAATTCTGGGGAATACAAACGCAACCGTCCTTATGCGGATGATTGCCCTGGCCAAGGCGGACAGCATTGCTTACTGGCGGAAAGAACTGCCCGGAGCCAGTGAGACAGAGCTGGAAATGATGTATACCCATCTGTCAAACGGTTTGATGCATGTCGTCGTGGAGGGCTATGACAAGTACAGCAAAGAGGAAATGGTCCGTTTTGTCAACCGGGTAGTAAAAGCCAGTCTTTCGCTGTTCCAATCGCCCCAAAGACCTCTTGCTTAACATAGGCCTTATGCTTGCGTGGTATAATAAGCTTTGCAAAACGGTCGATGGTCAAAGGAAAGAATGGAGAAAATCAGTCATATTTTATGAAAATAAGCATAAGAAAACCCCGGAAAATGCGGATTTTCCGGGGTTTTTGAGCTTTTGAGCTGTGAATTTGCGTCCGATCAGCGCTTGGAGAACTGAGGTGCGCGACGGGCGGCCTTCAGGCCGTACTGCTTTTGTTCTTACGTCCGCAAACCGTTGGTATTACTGGGTTTGCGGCATCCTTGGCTCTCGGTTAACCCATCTGCTCACCCATTATTATGGGATAAGTGTCAGAGGGATACTACGCGCGTCTTTTGCACGCAAGGCTCGAAAATGATCACTGATTTTAGAACTGCATGAATATGTCTTTCAGCAAGTCAACATTGCTGGTCATTTGGTTATTTGCATGACCTACTTTCCGCTTTATTATACCGCTCTATAGCAGAGATGTCCACTGCATCTTTCGCCCCATTTTCAACAGACTCGTCGCAGTGCCTCTTGACACCAAGGCAGAATACTGGTATATTAACACTTGCCTACTTATGAGGTTACAATCGTATGGTGTAATCTCTGCAACGAGGTCGGTACTGCGAAGTACCGACCTCGTTGTTTTTTTCGAGCTATTCTAATGTCTGCGTTGTGTTTTCACTACCCTTCTCTGAAGAAAAGGCACGGTCCACTACAGGCAAAAGCTGTTCTGGCCTGTTATACTTCACCTTGGCATATGTATCCATTGTTATTTTACTATTTTTATGTCCTGCCAGATACTGAACTGTCTTTGGGTCGGCTCCTGAATAAAGCAGATTGGTAATGTAGGTATGTCGAAGCTGATGGGGTGTCACCTGAAAATCAAGCGTATAGACAACTTCGCTGTTGTGTGCTGCACACTGTCCCAGAACCGGCGAAACTGTGTGCTTAATCTTCTGGCCATTGATATAGCGGACATAAGTTCGCTCCCTTGTTGAGCGTGTCACAATGTACTGCCAGAGTCGCTTGAATTGCGTATATGACAAGGGTTCACCTTCTTGACTGGCCACTACATATTCCGAGGCAGAACATGCCTTTGCCGCCCTCAAACAATCTGCCAGTTTGGCCGGCATGGGTACCTCGCGCCGTGCTGATTTAGTTTTCAACTCCTCAGAGATAACTGGGCGGTTATGCTCTGTATGCCAGGCTCTTCGCACGGCAATATATGGGGCATCAGTATCAAGAATTACGCAATCCCATTTCAAAGCAAGGATTTCCTCTCGACGGAGTCCTGCATACAGGCCGATCATGACAAAAACATAGGGAGGAAGTCCCTTAATTGCAGTGATCAGCCTTTCAACTTGATCATCTGTGAGGGGGACGCGTGGCTTTTGCTCTTTTCCGCCCTTTGACGGCAGCCTCTCACAGGGGCAAGTATCAATGATCTTACTATCAAACGCCGAATAGAAAATACTCTTGAAAAGCATCTGTACGGAACGATATACCGAGGTTGATTTGTCCGAAACATTTACCATCGCCATTTTAATATCATCGGAGGTGACATCTGCCATTCGCATTCTCCCCAATGGTGCGACAATATAATTCTTGACCTTTGAAGTATAGTCAGCCAGTGTTGTGGCACGTACCTTTCCAGATTGCATTATGAGCCATCGTGCGCAATACTCTGCCACAGTCGGAGTTGTCTTCCGGAATACCGCCTCCTCAATCTGGCGCTGTGCCTCACGCACTTTTTCATAGAGTTCCTCCGGTGTCTGTGCGTAAAGAGCGACGCGCCTTCCGTCTGCATCCATCAAGCGTGTTCTATAGTATTTGACGCCTCTCTGAATTACTGTTCCATATACAGGAATTTCTTTTTTCTTCCTTGCCACTTTATTACCTCCTGACAGCAGTTTTGTCCCAACGGTATAGGGTGTATACTATTTTTTTGAGTAGCGCTTTTTTCGGTATGTCATACTGGTCTCAGCAGGCCTTGCTCTTTTCGTGCATTTGGCCACATACTCCTGAAGCGCCGTATTTGTAAAGTACACACATCCATTTGGCACATACTGAACATATGAGATCAGTCCATTTTGTCTGGCTGCATCTAAAGTTGCGATGCTAATGCCAAGGATCTTCGCAGCTTCTTTTCTGGTAATTAGTTTTTCCATAGTGCATCTATCCTTTCATTTCATCCGATCTCCGATCACATGAGAATAAATGCACTTCTGCCAGCAATGCTACGCTCTATATTAGGCAAAATGATATTTGTTAACTCAAATGCTCACTATATTACACTTATGACCGGGGATAAATACAGCAATACCTTTTCGTTTGAATACAGCTACCCTCTGCCTGTGGCGAGCAGGTCCATGGAAATTTCATCCCCCCGCCTTCATCATGGCCGGGCCGCGAGTTACGGAAGTATCATTGTCCCCCTGGCAGGTCAAGGCGCATACGGTTGCCGTCCGTATTTATGTGCTCATGGATCTGACCACAGTCAGATGGATAGCCGCTCGCGGCCAGAGGAAATAGAGGGCGCTGTTGTTCAATTTTCAAGGTACAGGTGGGGATGCTTTCATATAAGCAAAAACAAGCAAAAATCGCATAATCTAATGTCCTCTGATCTTTTTTCTTAAAATTCATATTCTGAACTCAGATATATGCAGCGTAATGTGGATGAGAATGAACTGCCTGCAATCTTCGTCCAGCTGCCCATTATACCGACTCAAGCGGTTGATCAAGGGCATGTATAGCTCAAATATAGCTGCAAGCGCATCAGAGTTTCCCCTCACTGCCGCTTCCAGCAATGAGCGAAATTCACTGTTCGTCATTCTGGCCACGCTCCCTCATCATCTGTTGACGCAGCCGCTTGATGGCAAGCGAGCGCTGGTTATATACATGCTGTACCGTGCAGTGCAGCTTCGCCGCAATCTCTACCGGAGAAAGTTCCTCCACGAAAAGCATCTCCAATATGCGTCTGCGCATCAACGGCAATTCCCGAAATGCGTCTGCCAGACGGCCCTCCATGAATTCGAAACCATTCGCAACGGACACAGTCTGTTCCAGTGCATCCTGCTCACTGGCTATCAATTGAACTTCCGTCGTTTCAAGCGGTATGGTCTTGAGTTGTCGGCTCTCTTTTCGCAGGTAATTGATCTGCGCGTTTCTCGCGGTCTTGGTGATCCAAACTGTGAACCTACCGCGCAACTCATCATTTTCCGTTTGCTTGGGTGACATTTTCGGCGCCTCCTTCAGCGCATGCCACCTTGGCAAAGAAAATTGCAGCACGCCAAAATGGCATGCTGTGATTTTTTGTGTATTGAGTTAGAGTCGGGAACAGGAGAAGATCACAGCTGATCAAATCACTGGGATCACCCCCTCTCCCTGCATACGGGTACCTACATCCCATAAAAATACACCTGCCCGCGTACAGTTTTTTCAACTGTAACGAACAGGCAGGTGCAGATAGTGCTCAATAACTTACCCGAAAAAGTTTCTTTTATGTCACGAAATTTGCATCCAATTTGTCTCAAGTCAAGCTGCCGGAACGCTGCCGTTATACTCCGGCATTCATGAAAAGTCGGTTCAGTTCTCGTCGATGCTCGTCTGTAAGGAACTTATCCGACTGCCTGAAGTATACCTTGGCAAGCGACTTGCTGCCCGTTGCCAGCAATGCCCGGATAAGGTGGAAATGCATGGCCGACGCATATACGTCGATAGACAGCGAATCCGAAGCGATTTTCTGGACCTTAACAAACTGACGCTCCTTATAGAGCAACTCCAGGTAGTCATTCAGGATCCCCAGATATTGATTTTGGTAAGCGACCGCCTTTGCCATTACCCAATGATAATGATCCTGACGCGGAAGCAGACTCCCTTGATACAGCGCCAGCACTTGTTCGTATAGCCGTCGCAGCACGGCCATATCCGGATCTGCGGCATTTCTGACCTGCAGGATTTTCCGATTCAATTCATCAAACCCATCGACATCAGTTGTTATTACATATGCCGGATTCAGCGAGAGCATTTTATGCTCGACTTGGATCAAGCGTCCCAGACCGATGTAATCAAGCGTTTTTCTCAATCGGCTGTTTACATTCCGTATAGAGGAGAACGGGTTCTCCGATTCTCCATTTTCCCATATCATCGTAGCCAACTGGTATAGCGGATGCTCACTTTTGCGATTCAAAACAAGGAATGCAAACAGGTTATAGCTGGACGATCCTTGAAACGCATTGTCGTGAAGCGTCCCGTCATGCGCAATGATCTCCATTCTGCCGAACATGTTAACATGAACATGTAATGCATCTCTGTGTTCAGTGTCACGGGCCGTAAGAGCCGCACGTTCCCGGGATTGCATCTCGCAAAGCTCCATCGCCACGATTCGTGCAAGACTGTACAGCATTTGTGTATGCTCTACATTTAACTTCGGATTGTCAACGCCGATAAGGCCAGCGCTTTTCTTTCTGAAATAAGGGACTGCGCACAAGGAACTGACCCCGAACCGGCGAAGATAAGCAAACTCATCCGGACTATTACCTCGCAGCCGTTCAACATTTTTTACGATGATCGGTCGGCGGCGATGTATGGCCTCATGCCACTTTGGAAGAAGTTCCAGCGGAACAGTCCGAAGCTGACGCCGTTTTGAGTCAACGCCATTGCTGCAGTATAGTTGCCGAGACTGCGGTCAGCAATATCCCCGGCAATGCTGCCGGCCGCTTCGGCGGGACGAGCAGCAACCGAAGATATCGACTCGCCTGTAAGTGCCGCGCCGTTTCTGGCGGCCATACCGCCAAAGACGCGGCCTACAAATCCAACGCTGCCGCCCATACCCATGCGCGTACCGCCTTCAACAACAGCGTCTCTGACATAGCTGTTGCCCTTGAATTTGCTGGCGAGTCCGGAAGCAAAGCCACTGGCAGCGGCGCCTGTACCAGTGGCGGTCGAGCCACCTTTCCCGAACACGCTGCCTGCGTTTCTCGCACCGTATCCACCTATGCCACTGATAACTCTTGCCGCCATCAGCAGTTCCATGCCCATGCTGGAGCCGGTTTGCGCCACATTAAGACCCATGGCTGCCATATATGCATCAAACTTCTGGGCCGTCTTGAGGAACGCCAGGGCACAGAACAGCCACAGGAAGATAGAACCCTGTCCTGAACTCAGCGCTCCGCCGTTTCCGATATACTGACCCACCGAGGAATTGAAGCCGCGGATAAACCAAACGTTCATAACCAGCAGCAGGAGCTGCGAACCTACCATCCGGCACCAGCTCTTGAAAACCTGATTGGTGGCTTTGGAGCCGCCCATACAAAAGGCCAGGGGAGAGGTGTAACACAAGACACCGACTACGATGTACCGCTCGACTGCTTCCAGCAGCAGCTTAAAGTAATTCCAGCCGAGGGCGATCAGCAGGATCAAGACCAGAATAGGGCCTACGATCGTAACTGTCGATACGATCGTCAGAAGGCCATTGCTCAAAACCTGCTCTATTCCCGCAAAGGTGAAGTCCTCTGCCGTCATGCTCAGATCCATGAGCGCTGTGTATGGGGCTCTGGCAATATCGAGTGCCAGTGTGAAAATCGGCTTTGCATATCCGATCAGCAGTGCAAATACTGCGCCGCGCACCACCAACTGCCACGGATTCTCTGCTTCTGTGATTGGCCCGCCAAATGCACGGAAAAGCTGCCAGACGATAATGAGAAAAAGGATCGCCCACGCTGTATACTTCATCACATCGAACGCTTTCGTGATGAATGGGAAGTATTCCTCCATTGTTACCATATCTGTCCCCAACGCATCGAGGAACAGGCAGGAAACGGCATCCATGATCTGTGATGCAATCCTGGATACCCAAGTTACGATCCCTTCAAAAATCCAGTCTAAGATAACCGGTCACCTCCCAACTGGTCCACATCGCTTTTCATCAGCCGGTATACTGGCCTCCGGCAATCAGCGGCTGCAGGTATGCAACGATGAAACCAAGCGTGTTGAGAATGATCCAGGTCACAACGACGCGCTTGAGCCAACTGGTGGCTTCATCAACTGCACGCTGGTTCCGGCTGATCATACGCACCAGCAGAGCAATGGCGGCCATGGTAACGGCGACGATCGTACTGATTCCAACCAACTGGCCGTAGATGTCCTGCATGATCGTGGAAAAGCGATCCCAGATTGTCTCCGCCATTACGGGTTGGACAGAAACGATCAGCACCGAAGCCACACCGACCATGGCCCAGTAAGCTTTCCGGAGCCGCCGTTTCCCTGAAACAAGTTGTTTTGACATGTCTTACCTCCTATTGTGTTCACTTGACGCGCAAAAGGCACCGTTTTGAGAGGCTAAACACCTCGCAGAAACGGTGCCTTCGTTGCGTGCTGCACTTTGGGACGATATTAGTATAGCACTTTCACATTTACATGTCATCGGCGCGAACCTTGCCATTTTGTATGCCTTTTTCTCTGCCATATATCATGCCGCATATGCTCAATATCACCAGTTCTCCAGTATGGTGAGGACTTCCAGCCATGAATCGATCTCACCGGCAGGCGCTGACCACAGACGCAGCGCAATGATGTTGATTGCCTGTGTGCGGAGCCTGTAATAGTGCCGGCTGGAGATATCTAGCCTGTACAGCAGCTCCTCATGCGTCAGTTTATCCGGGCCGAGAAACGTCATGTAGATGATGTCGTACATCTTATGGCCATTGACCGGCTTTGTTTTCAATATGCTGACCGCTTCGTTGAGCCGATCCACCAGCAGACGTGAGCGGCGGATACTCTCCATGCGACTCTCCAGCTTCCGGTTGTTCAGCCCCAGCTCCAGATCAAGACGATCCAAGAGCGTGTCCAGATCCTGCAGCGGGCGATCCAGTTCTTCTGCGACGTTGGCGGGGAAGCACTCCAATGTCCACAGAATACTCCGGTAGTGCTGCAGTAAGAGGAACGTGTTGTGATACATGTTCTTCTTTTTTTCCTTCTTTGCCTGACGGATGCGATCATCGTCGATCCGCGCATCTTCCAGTATCCCTCGCTTCGTCAAAAGCTCAATAAATGCCGCGGACTGTTCTGAGAGCTTGCTTTCTTGCTGCTCATAAAGCGTCTTGTCAACGCCGATCTCCTTTTCGTTCATGTCGATAATTCCTTTCACTTGATAATCGGTACAGGGAGCTCGTGGGAGTACACGGCCCTCTGATGAAATGTGCATCCGCACGCGGAGCTATACTATCTACACTTCCGCAGTCATAGATACAATTCTGACAATTCCTACACAGAGAAAAATACGCGCGTATTATAGGGCGAAGAAATGCAACGCGACGTTCTGAACTCTCTTCGGCACGATCGTCCGTTGCCTGCGTAATAAGCCCACGGCTGTACCAGAGACACATCTTGTTCAGACGCATATTGTCCGAGCCTGCAATGTGCGTATTTCCGGCGCAAATACGCATTTCTTCAATAATGCGTTCAAGCTCTGCATAGGAAGGCAGTGAAACCTCTGTATCTGTAGGATACAGTTTGTTGAAAATGAGGCAGCCGTAGGAGCCGGGCAGACGGTACAGAGAGAAAGCATCCCCATGCTTTTGAAAAAATCTCCATACCTTAGTCTTTTCCCAGCCCCAGCGCTGCCCCAGGGTTTCCAGAGTTAAAACAGCACCTGTTTTCCCGTACTGAACGGCAGGTGCTAAACAGGAGAATACATTATGAGTATCCATCCACGTTGTGTGACACCAGAGATCCAGCCATGCGTCTGATTCACCGAATGTATAGTGCTGCTCCACCAGCCGCTGTGTAATACTGCGCGGTAGGCAGAGAAAGCCATATCCCTCGGTAACATAGACGGCACCTCCTGCGCATTCGGCGCCAGAGCACTTCGTGACCCAGTCTGTAATGGCGTACTCCAGTTTCTTCGTTCTGGCATCCAATGTATATCGAAGAAATCCGAAACGTTGGAGTTCTTCCATGACCTCTAATGCTGCTGATCGGCTTTTGACACCCAAGATGCTCTTCAAGCCTACCATGCCACCTGACCACATGCCGGGCATCACATCATTCATATAACCGCAATAATGCGCCTGCCCCTTGCGGAATGCTGATCTAGAGGCCAGCTTCGTCCAATAGCCCATGATCCCCTTGCCAGCAGGCAAGTGCGCACGTGGCAGCTTGACCCACTGGTATTTGAGCAAGCATTTTGGCATGGCTGTTTCCTCCTTCTGAGCGTGACATAAAAACAAGGCAGTCCCTGTTGTAAAGAGACTGCCTTCAGCATCTAACTATTATATTCTTGCTTGTAGTCCGTATAGCGATCCTTGTGGTATCCCAACAAGGTACCAGTCGTCTGCACATTCAATTCGCGTGGGTATCCACTCGTCGTTGTAGAACACTTCCAACGTTGTCCCGCAATGCAGACCGCCGTAGCTGCTTCCGTCTGCATACCGGACATCAATGCGATTCATCATTGGGTCATATATAAGGGTTCCTGTTTTCATGACACTACACCATCCTTACAAACGATTCATAATCATTTCCCCATAGTCCAACTCTGCGGTGCGGCTCACCAGAGCACCGCAGGGCTTCGTGAGGGGGTATCTCAATTCTGATGAGGGATTTTGCCTGCTGCCGAGATAAACTTCCGCCCACTATAGACCTCCCGAATATTTACAGGCACGTCAAAATCCATCATGCGCATATTCTCTTGACGAAGCAGGAAAACTACGATAAAATACGATTGACCATAGATTTTCCTAAAAACAAGGAGGCGCGTATGGCATATATCACACGGGAGCTTGAGCGAAAATTCTTGAAGCTCAATGACTTTTTCAAGGTTATCCTTGTTACTGGCGCAAGGCAGGTTGGCAAAACAACCATGCTGAAACATTTAGCAGAGAGTGACAGGACCTACGTCACGATGGACAACACCATGGCGAGAGAGCTTGCACAGTCTGACCCTGTGCTGTTCTTTCAGACCTATAAACCGCCAATTCTCATAGATGAGGTGCAGAAAGCGCCGGAGCTGTTCGAGCAGATCAAAATCATTTGCGATGAGAGCGACGAAAAAGGTCTCATTTGGCTGACCGGTTCGCAGCAGTACAATATGATGAAAAGAGTACGTGAGACCCTCGCCGGAAGAATCGGCATCTTGGAGCTGTATAGTCTGTCCGCAAGAGAAAAAGCAGGGCTTGTGTTCGATACGGATTTAGATTTCTCGCTGGCTACCTTACAGGCAAGGCAGCGCAAGCTTCCGAAAAATGATGTGGTTCAGGTATTCCATCACATTTGGGAGGGCGGTATGCCACAGGTACAGGGGGTGGATGACGAACTCAGACAGGAGTATTTCAATTCCTATATCGACACCTACCTGATGCGTGATGCTACCGAGGCTGGCGGCATTACTGACGCCGTCCGTTTCCGCAAATTTCTTGTGGGCTGTGCCTCCCTTGTTTCGGAGCAGGTCAATTATACAACGCTGGCCGAATCTGCCGACATCGCTCCGAGTACCGCAAAAGAGTGGCTGAAAATTCTTGTGGGACTGCACATCATTTATCTGTTGGCCCCCTATTCCAACAATGAACTGAAGCGCCTCAGCAAAACGCCGAAGCTGTATTTCTGCGATACGGGGCTTTGCGCGTATCTTTCCATGTGGTTGACGCCGGATACGCTGCGTAACGGCGCCGCAAGCGGTCATTACTACGAGAACTATGTTGTGATGGAGCTTGTCAAGAACTACGCCTATGCAAAGTCCAAGGTGAACATCACCTACTTCCGAGACTCCAACGCAAAAGAGATTGATGTGTTTGTTGAGGAAAACAATGTCATTCATCCGTTGGAAATCAAAAAGAGCGCTGCACCCGACCGCCGTGAAGTCAAAAAATACAATGTCATTGATAAGGCTTCCTTAAAGCGTGGCAATGGCGGTATTATCTGCATGTGCGAGGAGCCGATACCGATTGATGCGGATAACTGTTTTATTCCGAGCAATCTGATCTAAATAACTTCAAATCGTATAAGAAGGCATCTCACAAGAGGTGCTTTTCTTATAGCTAAAGTTTTATACTCCAATTTCTCTGCCGTATACCATATCTCACATACTCGATATCACCAGTTTTCCGGTAGCAGCGCACCATCCTTACAAACGATTCATAACCATTTTCCCACAGTCATATTTTATCATATTAAGGCAAATTCGGCCAGAGGAGTTATTGCCGCTCAGCGCGCGGCAATCTCGCTTCACACCTGCCGGAAAAGGCGACAAATTCGTCTCGCGTGTTAACCCATTTGTTAACCCATTTGCTCACCCATTTTGCTCTGTTAACCCATTTTTAGCCCCTATAAAATGGGTTAACATGGGTCTGGTTCAGCCAAATTTTGCCAAACCTTCCAAAATCATTCAAATCGCAATTATGCAAGAAAACGCCAGAAACTTCTCGTTTCTGGCGTTTCCCATTCGATTTTGTTGTAAAATCCCGGTCTCTCAGCGCTTGGAGAACTGCGGAGCACGACGGGCGGCCTTCAGACCGTACTTCTTGCGCTCCTTCATACGAGGATCGCGGGTCAGGAAGCCGGCCTTCTTCAGGATGGCGCGGTACTCGGGGTTCACCAGCAGCAGGGCGCGGCTGATGCCGTGGCGCAGGGCGCCGGCCTGGCCGGACACGCCGCCGCCCTCGACGGTGGCAACGATGTCCACCTTGCCCAGGGTGTTGGTGGCGTTCAGGGGCTGACGGACGACCATCTTCAGAGTCTCCAGACCGAAGTACTCGTCGATGCCGCGGCCGTTGATGGTGATGGAGCCGGTGCCGTTCTCAAACAGGTGCACACGGGCGACGGAGGACTTGCGGCGGCCAGTGCCGTACTTGTAGGGGTTCTTGGACTGATACATTCTCTTTTTCCTCCTTACTTGACCAGCTCGGGCTTCTGAGCCGCATGGTCATGCTGCTCGCCGGCGTAGATGTGCAGACGCTTCAGGGAATCCTTGGTGACGATGTTGCGGGGCATCATGCCGCGGACGGCCACGCGCATAGCCAGCTCGGGCTTGTCCTGCATCAGGATGCGGTACTTGGTCTCCTTCAGACCGCCCACCCAACCGGAGTGGGTGCGATAGTACTTCTGCTCCATCTTGTTGCCGGTCAGGACAGCTTTGCCGGCGTTGATGACGATGACGTTGTCACCGCAGTCGGCGTGGGGGGTATAGGTGACTTTGCCCTTGCCGCGCAGCAGGTCGGCCACGATGACGGCGGTCTTGCCCAGGGGCTTGCCGGCGGCGTCAACGACGTACCACTTGCGCTCGATGTTGGCCTTGTTTGCCATGAAAGTGGACATGGTTTTCTTCCTCCAATTTATAATAATGTATGCTTTACATTTCCGTGTGCCCTTGCTAAAATCGGGACAGAGAAAGCGCACTGAACGCGCAAGAATATTTATAGCACAGCGCGGCGGGAATGTCAACATCAATTTCATTTACGGCAATAACATCTGATGTTTTCTTTGATTATCTCTCGTTTTCTCTCGTTTTCTCAAAACGCAAATTCGTTTTTACGGGGAGGAACACCGTATGCAGCATATATTAGGACTTGTCCGCCGCTGCGTGGAGGACTACAACATGATCGAGACAGGGGAGACGGTGGCGGTCGGCGTATCCGGCGGCAAGGACAGCCTGCTGACGCTGACGGCGCTGGCGCGTCTGCGGGCGTTTTACCCCAAGCCGTTTCAGGTGCAGGCCATCACGCTGGAGACGGGGATGCCGGACATGAATTTCCAGCCGGTGGCGGACTACTGCGAGGAGCTGG
>OLZC01000556.1_pt1 | contig 12449 bp, 5 predicted proteins | sample 1644391 | NCBI WGS metagenome assembly OLZC01 (sample SAMEA103958140, study PRJEB25191) | human gut metagenome | biome: human-associated habitat [ENVO:00009003]; feature: intestine environment [ENVO:2100002]; material: feces | place: Germany | collected 2013/2015
TTCAGAATTTTAAAAGCAGAGAGTGTGTTATGAAATTGAATATCGCTTGCATCAAAGGTGATGGAATTGGACCGGAAATTGTTACCCAGGCACAGAAGGTATTGAACCGCGTGGCCCAATGCTATGGACATGAGATTGTGTATACGGATGTTTTAATGGGAGGTGCCTCGATTGATGCCTGTGGCGTTCCACTTACGGATGAGGCTATTGCGGCAGCGAAAGCTTCCGATGCCGTACTGATGGGCTCCATCGGAGGAAATACAACAACCTCTCCCTGGTATAAGCTGGCGCCGGAGTTAAGACCGGAAGCAGGACTTTTAAAGCTTCGTAAGTCCCTGAATCTGTTTGCTAATTTACGTCCGGCTCTTCTTTATCCGGAACTTTCGGATGCATGTCCGTTAAAGAAGGAAATCAGTGATGCCGGATTTGATATGATGATTATGAGAGAGCTGACCGGCGGTCTTTATTTTGGAGAACGTCACACCACTGAAGAAAACGGTATCCGTAAAGCGGTAGACACATTGACCTATGATGAAAATGAAATCCGCCGGATTGCAATTAAGGGCAAGGTGGTAGAAGAGGTTGCAAAGGATTACCCTGAGGTTGCTTTGGAACATATGCTGGTAGATAACTGTGCGATGCAACTTGTGAAGGATCCGGCACAGTTTGATGTGATCCTTACCGAGAACATGTTCGGAGATATTTTGTCCGATGAAGCAAGTATGGTAACCGGTTCCATCGGAATGCTTTCTTCTGCAAGCCTCAATGAGACCAAATTTGGTCTGTATGAGCCAAGCCACGGATCCGCACCGGATATCGCAGGACAGAATAAAGCAAACCCGATCGCAACGATCCTTTCCGCAGCAATGCTGCTCCGCTACTCACTCAACCTTGACGAAGAGGCAGACGCAGTAGAGGCAGCCGTACAGAAAGTCCTGACAGATGGATACCGCACAGGCGACATCATGTCCGAAGGATGCAAAGCTGTCGGAACAAAAGAAATGGGAGATCTGATCGCAGCAGCGGTATAATTGTATAAAGAGGAGATAATAAAATGAGAAGTGATTCAGTAAAAACAGGCTCACAGCAGGCACCTCACCGTTCCCTGTTTAATGCCCTTGGATTAACAAAAGAAGAAATGGAACGTCCGTTAGTCGGAATCGTAAGTTCCTACAATGAGATCGTACCGGGACATATGAATCTGGACAAAATCGTTCAGGCAGTGAAGATGGGAGTTGCCATGGCAGGTGGCACACCTGTTATGTTCCCGGCGATCGCTGTGTGTGATGGTATAGCAATGGGACACATCGGAATGAAGTATTCACTGGTTACAAGAGATCTGATCGCAGACTCAACAGAGGCTATGGCAAAGGCTCATGCGTTTGACGCACTTGTAATGGTTCCTAACTGCGACAAGAATGTTCCGGGTATGCTTATGGCTGCCGCAAGAATCAATGTTCCGACAGTTTTCGTAAGCGGCGGTCCTATGCTTGCAGGTCATGTTAAGGGCAAAAAGACAAGTCTTTCGAGTATGTTTGAGGCAGTCGGTGCTTATACGGCAAACAAGATTACTGCCGAAGAGCTTGCCGAGTTTGAAAACAAGGCTTGTCCGTCATGCGGTTCATGTTCGGGTATGTACACCGCCAACAGTATGAACTGTCTTACCGAGGCAATCGGTATGGGACTTCAGGGTAACGGCACAATCCCTGCTGTTTACTCAGACAGAATCAAGCTTGCAAAGCACGCCGGCATGAAGGTTATGGAACTTCTTGAAAAGGATATCCGTCCTCGTGACATTCTCACGGAAAAAGCATTTATGAATGCTCTTACTGTTGATATGGCTCTCGGCTGTTCAACAAATACAATGCTCCACCTTCCTGCAATCGCAAAAGAGGCAGGTGTTAAGCTTAACCTTGACATTGCCAATGAAATCAGCAAAAAGACTCCTAACCTTTGTCACCTTGCTCCTGCAGGTCACACATATATGGAGGATCTCAATGAGGCAGGCGGTGTTTATGCCGTAATGAACGAGCTTACAAAGGTTGGACTTCTTGACACAGACCTTATCACGGCAACAGGCAAGACTGTAGGCGAGAACATTAAGGGTTGTGAAATCAAGGACACAGACATCATTCGCCCTGTTACAAATCCATACAGCAAGACAGGCGGTATTGCTGTTCTCAAGGGTAACCTTGCTCCTGACGGTTCTGTTGTTAAGAGAAGTGCCGTTGCAGAGGAAATGATGCACCATAAGGGTGCGGCAAGAGTGTTTGACTGCGAAGAGGACGCTCTCAGTGCAATTTATGACGGCAAAATCAATCCCGGTGAGGTTGTTGTTATCAGATACGAAGGTCCTAAGGGCGGTCCGGGCATGAGAGAAATGCTCAACCCGACTTCCGCTATTATGGGCAGCGGTCTCGGCAACTGTGTTGCTCTTATCACAGACGGTCGTTTCTCAGGCGCAACAAGAGGTGCGGCTATCGGTCATGTATCACTTGTTAAAGAGGGCGATATGATTGAAATCGACATTCCTGCAAACACAATCAATCTCCTCGTTTCTGACGAAGAGCTTGCAAAGCGTAAGGCAGAGTGGAAGCCCCGTCAGCCCAAGATTACAACAGGCTACCTTGCTCGTTATGCAAAGCTTGTTACATCAGGCGCACAGGGTGCGGTTCTCGAATAATCAAGTTTTCAAGGCTCTCGTTTTGAGAGCCTTTCCTTTTGTCGAAAATTGTTTTTTCAGAAAGCCCAATCGTTAAAATGCACAATTGACCTTGCAAAAATCTGTATATTTTTCGGCTTAACATAAAATAAAAAAGCAAGTTGCACAATTCATCCCTTGTCCATTTGGGCAAAGGGTGAATTTTTTTATTTTGCCATAATTCGGTTGTTTATTTTATACAAATATGCTATAATAATTCCGTATTAATTGACACTATTGTTTAATTTTGTCGAAATAAGCTTGATTAGAATAGAAATTTTACGAAAGGGGATTTCACTTTTGAAACAATACGACGCTAAAAAAATTCTTAATATTGCCCTCGCAGGACACAGCGGCAGCGGCAAAACCTCGGTTGCGGAGTCAATACTCTATCTCTCGAAGATGAGCGAAAGACTCGGTAAGGTTGCAGACGGCAACACAGTCCTTGATTTTGACAGCGAGGAGATCAAAAGACAGACTTCAATTATGACGGCGGTTGCACCGATTGAATGGAAAAATACAAAAATCAACCTAATCGACACCCCCGGTCTTTTTGATTTTGCAGGCGGTGTTGCAGAGGGCATGAGAGCGGCTGACACAGCGCTTATCGTTGTTTCGGGCAAGGACGGTGTCTGTGTAGGTACCGAAAAAGCAGTTGAGGCGGCAACAAAGGCAGGGCTTACAAAGGTGTTCTTTGTAAACGGTCTTTGCGACGAAAGCGCCCGTTTCTATCGTGTATTCGAGAGCTTGAAGGCTACATTCGGTCCGTCTGTTTGTCCTGTTGTTGTTCCGTACATTGTTGACGGTCAGGCAAATACTTATGTTAATTTGTTTGATTACAAGGCTTATGAGTACGGCACAGACGGCAGTGTAAAACAGACTGCACTTCCTGATATGGGCGACAGGCTTGAGGGCTTGCGTGAGGCTATCAAGGAGGCTGTTGCCGAAACAAGCGAGGAACTTCTTGACAAGTTTATTATGGGTGAGGAGTTTACTCCCGAAGAAATCATTCTCGGTGTAAGTCAGGGCGTTAAGGACGGCACAATCTGCCCCGTATTCTGCGGTGACGCTCATAATACATTCGCAATTGATCAGCTTTTGAACAGCCTTACATGGCTTGCTCCGTCAGCGGCTGACAAGAGCGGTGAAATCGGTGTTGACCTTGACGGTGAACCCGTTGATGTTTCGGTTAATGACGGCGGTGCGGCTGCCGCAATCGTATTCAAGACGGTTGCAGACCCGTTCATCGGCAGACTTTCATATGTAAAGGTTGTTTCGGGCAAGGTAAGCTCGGACGCTCCTCTCATCAATATGCGTACAGGCGCACAGGAGAGAATCACAAAGGTGCTTTCCGTAAGCGGTAAAAAGCAGTCGGATGTTCCGTACATCGGCGCAGGCGACATCGGCGCAATCCCGAAGCTTGCATCAACAAAGACAGGCGACACACTCTGTTCTCCTCTCAGAAAGGTTGTTCTTGACGGAATCGACTATCCGTCATCATCATATACAATGGCTGTGTATCCCGCAAAGAAGGGTGACGAGGATAAGGTCGCTCAGGGTATTGCAAAGCTTGCAGACGAAGATCCGACAATCAAGCTCGTTTCAAACCACGAAACCCATGAAATGTTAATTTCGGGACTCGGTGAACAGCACCTTGATGTTGTAATTTCAAGACTTAAAACAAAGTATAATGTTGACGCAGTCCTCAAAAATCCGAAGATTGCATACAGAGAAACTATCCGTAAAAAGGTTTCCGCACAGGGCAGATATAAAAAGCAGTCAGGCGGTCACGGTCAGTTCGGCGATGTGTGGATTGAATTTGAGCCGTGTGATTCGGACGGTCTTGTATTTGCCGAAAGAGTTGTCGGCGGTGCAGTTCCGAAAAATTTCTTCCCTGCCGTTGAAAAGGGACTTCAGGATTCAATCAAGAAGGGTGTTCTTGCAGGTTATCCGATGGTAGGCATCAAGGCTACTCTTTATGACGGTTCATATCATCCCGTTGATTCCTCCGAGATGTCATTCAAGACAGCGGCATCTCTTGCTTATAAGAACGGTATCCCGAATGCTTCTCCCACGCTTCTTGAGCCAATCGGAAGCCTTAAAGCCGATGTTCCCGATGCAAATATGGGTGATGTAATGGGCGAGGTCAACAAGCGCAGAGGTCGTGTACTCGGTATGCAGCCGGGTGAGAACGGAACGCAGATTGTTGAGGCGGAAGTTCCTATGGCAGAAATGGATGACTTTGCAACCTACATTCGCCAGGTAACACAGGGCAGAGGATCATTTGAATTTGCGTTTGTCCGCTATGAGGATACCCCTGCAAATGTTGCTCAAAAAATTATTGAGAAAGCCAAGGCTGACTCTCAGGAATAATTAATAAGCTGATTAAGGCACCGATTTTTCGGTGCCTTTTGCTTTTCTTGCGTAAATATCATTATTGTGATACAATTAGGCTGTACTTATGTGAATGGTGGGGACGGAAATTTATTGCAAAGGATGATGACAATGAAAAATCTTTTACAAAGAGCGAGAAAGACAATCAAAATCAAAAATATGCTTTTTCTCACAATTGCCGGAATTATCAATGCGTTTGGAATTACAATATTTCTTAATCCCGTGAACCTTTACGACAGCGGAATTTCCGGTACGGCTATGCTTGCCGCACAGCTTACCCCCGAAAGCCTGTCGCTTTCACTTTTTCTTATAATTTTTAACCTGCCGCTGTTTTTGTTCGGACTTAAAAAGCAGGGAAAGAAGTTTACATTTTATGCAATTTATACGGTTGCAGTTTATTCGTTCGTTTCATGGCTGATAACCGATGTTCTGCCCGTTGATGTCAGTATGGCGTCTCCGCTTGCGGGAACCGATTTGCTCCTTTGTGCCGTGTTCGGCGGTGTGATTTCGGGTATAGGCAGCGGTCTTGCAATCAAATTTGGCGGTGCAATGGACGGCATTGAGGTTATGGCAGTAATCTTTGCGAAGAAAATCGGTGTATCGGTTGGTTCATTCGTTATGGCATACAATATCGTACTTTATGTTGTATGCGGGTTCATTCTGCAAAGCTGGATTCTTCCGCTTTATTCGATTGTTACATATTTTGCCGCACTTAAAACGATTGACTTTATTGTTGAAGGCTTTGACAGGGCAAAGGCGGCAACGATTATTGCGTCTGTGAGCCGTTGCGATGAAATTTGTAACGCACTTTCGGAGGAATTTCAAAGCGGCGTTACCGTAATGCAGGCTCAGGGCGGATATTCAGGCAAAGACAAGGTGATGATTTACTTTGTTGTCAACCGTTTCCAGATTGGCAAGCTGAAGGAGATTGTGCGTGAAATCGACAAGAAAGCGTACATTTCAATTACGGAGGTTGCCGATGTTTTCAGCCGAAACGATTCGCTGTAAATAAATTTTAGTTGGTGTTTTATTTGACAAAATTACTTGTAAAGCTGTTCGTTAAAGACAGCGACAATTGCGATAATCCAAAGGTTAGAACTGCCTATGGCAACCTTTCGGGTGTTTGCGGAATAATTCTTAACCTGTTACTGTTCGGAGGAAAATTGTTTGCCGGAATTGTTTCGGCATCGGTTTCCGTCATTGCCGACGCCCTCAACAACCTTTCGGACGCAGGCAGTTCGGTTGTTACATTCCTCGGATTTAAGCTTGCAAGCCGTCCTGCCGACAGAGAGCATCCGTTCGGTCACGGTCGTTATGAGTATGTGGCAGGCTTGGGAATTTCCGTTGTAATCCTTTTAATGGGTGTTGAGCTCATAAAAAGTTCGATAGAAAAGATAATTACTCCCGAGGATAAAACGGCATTTTCAACGCTTTCACTCGCAATAATGATTGCGTCAATTTTCGTAAAATTATGGATGTACTTTTTTAATTCGGGATTGTCGAGAAAGATAAATTCAACCGCACTCAAGGCGGCGGCACTCGATTCTTTGACCGACTGCATTGCAACCTCGGTTGTAATAATCGGATTGCTTATTTCTGCCTCAACAGGAGTTCAGATTGACGGTTGGCTCGGCGTATGTGTTTCGCTGTTCATACTTTTTACGGGTGTCAGCACATTCAGAGAAAGCCTCTCTCCGCTCCTCGGCAAAGCGCCCGACCCTGAATTTGTTGATGAAATCAAGGAAACAGTGTTGAAAAATGATATGATTGTAGGTATCCACGATTTGATTATCCACGATTACGGTCCGGGCAGGTGCTTTATTTCACTCCACGCAGAGGTACCGTGCGATGAGGATATCCTCGAAGCACACGACGCAATTGACCTGACGGAAAAACAGCTTGAAAACAGGTACAACTGTTTTGCAACCATACATATGGATCCGATTGCTTCAAACGATGCGTTCACAAATGAACTTAAAATGAAGGTGGAGGAGGGCTTGTGTGAGCTTAATCCGGAGTATTCAATCCACGATTTCAGAATTGTAAAGGGCAGTACGCATACAAATGTTGTCTTTGATATGGTTATTCCGTATGGACTTGACCTTACAGAAAGACAGATTAAACAGAGTGCAATCGAAAAAATCAAGTCAATTGACGAAAAGCTTTATCCGATAATAAATGTTGAAAAATCTCTTTCTGATTAAAAGTTCATAATAAAAAACAGAGGTCATCGGTTTTTAGCTGATGACCTCGTTTTGTATATATTTTTGGATTTGTTGAAAATTGTGTGCTCAAGTGCAGTAGTCAGTTATTCGGTTTATTGTCAAAACGATTTTACAATTGTTTCGATTTGCGGTCAGTGACCGTAGCCGTATTACTGTTTTGCAAACTGACTGTTGTAAAGTTTGTTATAGAATCCGCCTTTGGCGAGCAACTCCTCGTGTGTGCCTTGTTCAATGATGTTGCCGTCCTTCATAACAAGGATAACATCGCTTTCCTTGATTGTTGAAAGTCTGTGGGCAACAACAAAGCTCGTCTTGCCCTTCATCATCTTGGCAAAAGCCTTTTGAACACGGATTTCGGTAAGGGTATCAATTGATGAAGTTGCCTCGTCAAGAATAAGAATTGACGGGTTTGTAAGCATCGCCCTTGCAATACACAAAAGCTGTTTCTGTCCCTGACTGAGATTACCGCCGTCCTCGCTGATTACGGTGTTGTAGCCGTCAGACATACGGCGGATGAATGAGTGCGCATATGCTGCCTTTGCAGCGGCAATAACTTCTTCTTCGGTTGCGTTTTCGTTGCCGTAACGCAGATTTTCCATAATCGTTCCGTTGAACAGCCAGCTGTCCTGAAGAACCATTCCGTAGCATTTTCTGAGGTTGTCACGGGTGATATCCATAATGTCAACACCATCAATGCTGATTTTGCCGCTGTCCGTGTCATAAAATCTCATAAGAAGATTGATGAATGTTGTCTTGCCGCAACCTGTCGGACCGACAATGGCAATGTGACTGCCGCTCTTGACATCAAGCGAAAAGTTTGTGATGAGCGGTTTTTCCTTTGTGTAGGAGAAGTTTACATTCTCAATCTTGACATTGCCTTCGCAATGCTCAAGCTCTTTTGTACTGTTGTCGGGAATTTCGTTATCTGCCTCAAGAACCTCAAAAACTCGTCCTGCCGCCGCAATGCCTGTCTGCAACTGTGTGAGTACGCCTGTAACCTCGTTAAACGGCTTTGTGTACTGATTTGCGTAGATAAGGAAGCATGATAACTGTCCGACCGAAAGTGTGCCTGCAACGGCAAACAGAGCGCCCATGATGCCTACTGCGGCATAAACCAATGCGTTTACGAATCTTGTTGACGGGTTGGCAAGTGCGCCTGCAAACTGCGCCTTGAATCCCACTTCAAGAAGTTCATCGTTGTACTTTTCAAATTCTTCAAAGGCTCTGTCCTCATATGAAAAAGCCTTTACAATTCTCTGATTGCCGATATGCTCCTCAACATATGACGAGATTTCGCCGTTGAGTGCCTGTTGACGGGTAAAGCGGTTGTGCGTCATCTTGCCGATAAATGCCGCAACAAAGAGCGAAAGCGGTGTGAGAACAACAACCACAAGGGCGATTTTCCAGTTGATTGTCAGCATAAATACAAGTGTGCCGACAATGGTAACAATGCCCGAAAAAAGCTGTAGGAACATCTGTGTAAGACCGTCACCAACTGCGTCAACATCGTTGATTACTCGGCTGATAAGGTCACCGTGAGGTGTTGTGTCAATGTAGGAGAGGGGAACTGTGTTGAATTTTTCAAAAACCTCTCTTCTGAGGTCACGAACAGTGCGGTAGCTGACGATGTTGGTAAAGTAGGTCATAATCCACTGGAAAAGTGCCACACCGCCGATGCCTGCACCGATGTACACAAGAATCTGAATAACGCTTGCAAAGTCAACATTGCCCTTGTCAATGATGTTGTCGATTGCATTACCTGTGAGAACCGGAATATAGAGCGTGAGCGAAACGCTGATGATTGCGCTCACAAGAGCTAAAATCAGATAAAACGAATACGGCTTTATTTTTTTGAGTACCTTTTTTACAGAGGAGGATTTTTTTGCTGAATTTTTCATCTTTTTGCCTCCTCTTCATTAAGCTGTGAAAGACAGATTTCACGGTAGGTTTCGCAGCTTTCAAACAGTTCATAGTGCTGACCTTTGCCTACAAGTCTGCCGTCATCAAGCACAAGAATAAGGTCTGCGTTCTTGATTGTTGAGCAACGCTGTGTAACGATTATCACGGTCATATCCTTTGTGTTTTCACGCAAAGCCTTTCTGAGTGCCGCATCTGTTGCAAAGTCAAGAGCCGAAAAGCTGTCGTCAAGAATGAGAAGCTTCGGTGAGCCTGTGAGTGCTCTGGCAATGCAAAGTCGCTGACGCTGACCTCCGCTGAAGTTCTTACCGCCCTGTTCAACAAAGCTGTCAAGCCCTTTGTTCAGCTTGCTTACAAACTCATATGCCTGTGCAATTTTTAGAGCTTTTATAATATCCTCGTCAGTTGCATTTTCGTTTTGCCATTTCATATTGTCACGGATTGTTCCCTTGAAAAGAATTGACTGCTGAGGAACAATGCCAATCTGTGAACGGAGCTGTAAGAACGGATAGTCCTTGACATTTCTGCCGTCAACGCTTACAGTACCCTGTGTTGCATCGTAAAAACGGGGGATAAGGTTGACAAGCGTACTTTTACCGCAGCCCGTACCGCCGATAAGACCGACCGTCTGACCACGCTTGATTTTAAAGCTGATGTCCTCAAGCTCGTCATCACCCGTGCCGTATGTGAAGTTTACATTGTCAAATTCGATTTTCGGAGTGCTTTCGCTCTCTGAAATTTCAATGTTCTCGGTAGTGCTTTCACACACACTTGGCTGAGTTTCAAACACTTCGTTAAGTCTTGCCGCACTTGCACTTGCCTTCGTGAAAAGTACAACAAGGTTTGCAACAACAATCATTGCAAGCAAAATCTGCGTCATATAGTTTACAAGGGCGATGATGTCACCCGAAAGCATTCCGTTGCCTGCGTTGACATTTTGAGCGCCAAACCAAATGATGAGAATAATTGCAGCATTGGTGATGATGTAGGTGACAGGGCTTAAAAGTGCCGAAAGAATGCTTACTCTGATCGAAGTTTTAGCCAAATCCTCGGTTGAATCGTCAATACGCTTTTTCTCATTTTTCTGCTTTGAAAAGGCTCTGATAACCCTGTTGCCTGAAAGATTTTCACGGCAGATAAGGCTGATTTTGTCGAGCTTTTTCTGCATTTTTTCAAAAATAGGAATACTCTTTGTCATAATGAGGTAAAGAGTAACGGCAATCAATATAGCCGCAATGAAGAAAATAATTGACATTTCAAGGTTGATTGTCATTGCCATAACCATTGAACCGATAACAATAAACGGTGCTCTGGTGAGCAGGCGGATAGCCATTGCAACAGATTGCTGAACCTGATTGGTGTCATATGTGATTCGTGTTATAAGTGACGGAGTGCCAAGCTTGTCCAACTCTGCGTGTGATAACCTGTTGATGTGCAAAAACAAATCTCGGCGCAGTCTTGTTCCCACACCCTGAGATGCCTTTGATGCAAGATACTGACACACGAGCGCACTGCAAAGTCCTACAGTTGCAAGAATAACGAGCAGACCGCCCATTCTCCAAATGTATGCCGTGTCGCCGTTTCGCACACCGTTGTCGATGATTCCTGCCATAACAAGCGGAACGAGCAATTCCAAAATTGCTTCAAACAGCTTGCAAAGCGGACCGATGATACATTCCTTTTTGTAGTATGCAAGATACCTTCGTAGCTTAATCAAATTTTCCCCTTCTCTGCCATAAAATTAACAATACATAAGTAATATTATTTTACACCGATTAACGATATTTTACAACTTAAATTTTGCGTTGCGGGGATTTGCGGCGGTTGCAAGGCTACCCTACAGTTTTGTGCTAACACAAAAAAGCCACCGATAAAATATCGGTGGCTCTGTATATAATCAGTAAAATAAATTACTTAATAAGGCTTGTGCCGTCCATTTCTTCGGGCTGCTTGAGTCCCATAATTTGGAGCATTGTCGGAGCGATATCGGCAAGTCTGCCGCCCTCACGAAGCTCGCAGTCGTAGTTTACTACGCAGAAAGGAACAGGGTTTGTTGTGTGAGCAGTAAACGGTGAACCGTCCTCTGCAACCATCTTATCTGCATTGCCGTGGTCGGCTGTGATAAGAGCAACACCGCCCATTTCTTTGATTGCGTCAACAACCTTGCCAACGCAGGTGTCAACAGCCTCAACAGCCTTTACTGCTGCCTCGAATACGCCTGTGTGACCAACCATATCGCAGTTAGCATAGTTGAGGATAATCATATCGTACTTACCGCTCTTGATTGCCGGAACAAGCTTGTCTGTAACCTCGTAAGCACTCATTTCAGGCTGGAGGTCATACGTTGCAACAGCAGGTGACTTAACAAGGATTCTGTCCTCACCCGGATACTGCTTTTCAACACCGCCGTTAAAGAAGAATGTTACATGAGCATACTTTTCTGTTTCTGCAATTCTGAGCTGTGTCATGCCCTTGTCTGATACATACTCGCCGAGTGTGTTCTTGAGAACCTCTGGCTTGAATGCAACTTCAACATTAGGCATTGTTGCGTCATACTGAGTCATGCAAACAAAGTTTACGGGGAAGAAACCGTTCTTTCTCTCAAAGCCCTTAAAATCAGGGTCAACAAATGTTCTTGTAATCTCTCTTGCTCTGTCAGGACGGAAGTTGAAGAAGATGATGCTGTCGTTTGGCTTAACCTGAGCACCGCCCTCAATAACACAAGGAACAACAAATTCGTCTGTTATGCCGTCATTGTAAGAGTTTTTAATTGCGCAAACAGGGCAGTCTGCCTTGTTGCCCTCGCCATATACCATAGCGGCATATGCCTTTTCAACTCTGTCCCAGTTGTTATCTCTGTCCATTGCGTAGTATCTGCCCTCAACTGTGGCAACCTTGCCTATGCCGATTTCTTTGAGCTTGTTAAGAAGCTTGTCAGCATATTCAGCGGCACTTGAAGGCGGAACATCACGACCGTCAAGGAATGCGTGAATGTAAACATCTTTAAGACCCTTTTTCTTAGCAAGTTCAAGAATACCGTAGAGATGCTCAATGTGGCTGTGAACACCGCCGTCAGAGAGAAGTCCAAACAGGTGCAGTGCGGAATTATTTGCTTTTGCATTCTCAACAGCCTTTACCAGCTCTTCATTCTCGAAGAAATCGCCGTCCTGGATTGCTTTTGTGATTCTGGTCAGCTCCTGATATACAACGCG
>OLZC01000562.1_pt1 | contig 12390 bp, 9 predicted proteins | sample 1644391 | NCBI WGS metagenome assembly OLZC01 (sample SAMEA103958140, study PRJEB25191) | human gut metagenome | biome: human-associated habitat [ENVO:00009003]; feature: intestine environment [ENVO:2100002]; material: feces | place: Germany | collected 2013/2015
GCCAGCTCCTCCGTAATGGGGATCAGCTTTTCCCGGTCGAAGTCAAATTCTTTCAGGTAGTAATCCGGCCAGATCTCCTCCGGCTTCTTCTCCAATTCCAGGCCCTCGCTCCAGCGCTTGTATTCTTTCAGGCCAGCCATAACCCGGCGGTCAAACTCCTCCGGGCTGCATCCCGGCTCCAGACCGTGCGCCCGCAGGGTTTTCTGCAGCGCGTCCATGGCCTTCGCCTGGGTCTCCTGATTGTTCCAGATGTCCTCTAATGTGCCGCCCATATCGAATAAAACGGTATTCAGCATTGGTGGGTCCTCCTTACCGGTCATTATTATGATTCATCGTCATCGTCTTCGTAAAACAGCATGGCCTCATCCTGGGCGTTATGGAGCGCACCGGGAGCCGTTCCGGAGCTTTCCGGGCCAAACAGGGCCTCTGTGGGGGAGATATCCGGCTCCGGCGTCTGGACCGGATCGGATACCGGCTTTGCAGCGGGCTTCTTTTTCTGCTCCTGTTCCACCGCCTCTTTCAGCTCCTCCGAGATGGTCTTTCTGACGAAATACTCGGGATGCGCCTTCCGCAGCCTTCGGTAGATGGGCCAGCTGACGGCGTTGCCAAGCAGCACCGGCGACAGGCCGACCGTCAGAAACAGGCGCAGCATAGAGCCTCTCGTCTCCTGCGGCAGCATCCACGCCGCCGCGCAGAACATCAGCAGGATCACAGCCAGCCCAGCAAAGCCGTAGGGCACCACCCGCTTGTCCTTCAACAGGAACAACAGGCAGCAGAGCAGCGTGCTGATGACCGTAATGATGATGGTGTGAAGCATGGAGGTGACCGTTTCGCCGCCGAAGGAGACGGTCCGGTACAGCGGTCCCGCCAGAAGCGCGGCTGTACAGAAGTAAACGGCCAGATCCAACAGGGCTGCACCGCACGCCGCCAGCGCAATGGGGCTTTTTCTGCGGCCATGCTTGTCGATAAAGAAGCTCATAGATACCTCGCAGTTTTGAAAATGAAGCGGAGAGCCTGCGCTCTCTTCGTCCTAAAAAGCTTTTGGGATGAAGAGAGCGGCGGACGATCGTCCGCCGCTCTTGCTTACATACAGTCAGCGGATGGAAGGACCGATCAGCCCAACATCTGCCAGAAATCGCGGACGGCGTTGTAGTTCACATAGATCTCGTCGGCGTCAAAGGGAGCAACGTTGATCTCAGAGAAGGGAGTGGAGCCCTCGGCGGGTTCGATGTCATCGCGGACAGGCCAGCCGCCCAGCGTGTTGAAGGGCTTGTAACCAGAGGTGTCACCGTCGATGCCGCCCATCATGAAGCGGATCAGCAGCTTGGCGGCGGCAGGATGCTCGCAGCCTTCCACAACGTACAGGGTGTTGACAGCGGGGATACCGGTGTCAGGCTCCAGATTCACGGGAGCAAAGACCCAGCCGTTATCGGCGGCCTTGCGGAGCTTGGAGGAAGCGCAGAAGCCGATCGGCGGGTCCTGCTGGCCGGGGGTACCGACAGCCTCGGCGATCGCGTCGGAGGAGGCGGTGAAGATCGGTTCGTTGGCGTGCAGACGCTTCAGGAACTCATAACCGGCGTTCTCGCAGCCGTCGGACAGCTTCAGCTCTTCGCCGTACAGGGCCTTATAAGCCTCGGCCAGACGGTTCGGCTCCTCGCCTACGCAGAAGCCGGTGATCCAGGAGCCCCAGGACAGGTTGTCCAGAGGATTCTGCATCATGATCTTGCCCTTCCACTGGGGCTCGGTCAGCTGCCAGATGTTGGTGATGGGAGAACCGTCGGGATAAGCCTCCGTGTTGTAGAACAGTTGGGTCAGCTCAATGTACAGGGGCGTGGCGGTCGCGGTGTAGCTGGGGTCGATGTGGGCGAAGATGTCAGCGGGCTGATAGTTGTAGAACGTCTTGTTGGCCACATACTCGTTCCACATGGAGCCGTCCTGGTCCTTGATGTGGACAACGTCGGCTACATGCTGGCCGGCATCGTACTCACGGGTGACCTTCTCCAGCAGCTCGTTGGTGGAGATGTCGAAGGGAACGCAGTCAATGCCGGGATACTTTTCCTCGAAAGCGGCCTCCACCTTGGTGCATCTGGAGGAGATGGAGTACAGGGTCACGGTGCCGCCCTCATCAAGGGCCTTCTGATACAGCTCCTCATCGGTTTCCTCGGTGTTGTAGATCTGAGAAGCTTCTTCCCAGGGGGTCAGCTGGGTTTCCGCAGGGGGAAGGTTGGGGTCGGTGGTGTCGGTGGTGTCGCCGGACGTGTCGGCTTTCTTTCCGCAGCCGACCAGGCTCAGCATCATCGTGCCAGCCAACAGGGCCGCCAGGAGCTTTTTGCGCTTCAACATGTTCTTTTCCTCCAAATCAGATTTTTATTTTCGCGGACTCTGCCGCAGTGGTACAAATTTACACGCAGTATTTGATCAGATTCTCGCTCTTGGTTTCGAAAACGTTGACCTTCTTGGGATTGAAGCCCAGATACACCGGCTCGTCGCTGGCGTAGTGGGTGGAGCCCAGCTCCTTGACCGTCAGCATGGTGTCGCCCACCCGGACGCTGACCAGCGTTTCGGAACCGGCGGGCATGCCGGAGTAAACGCGGCCTTCCACCCAATGCGCGTCATCCGCCTGACGGCTGATGGACAGCTGCTCGGGCCGGACGCCGATGGTCACATCGACGCTGCCGGACTGGGGCGCGGCCTCGGTCATATCGCCCCGCTCGAAGCCCAGCTGACCGAGAGGACTATCGACCCGCATACCGCCGGCCTCCACCTGAGCGGTGCCCTTGACAAAGTTGATGCTGGGGTTGCCGATGAAGTCGGCCGTGTAGAGGTTCACAGGGTTGTCATACAGCTCCAGAGGCGGTGCGACCTGCACCAGCTCGCCCTTGCGGTACAGGGCGATGCGGGTGGACATGGTCAGCGCCTCCACCTGATCGTGGGTGACGTAGATGATGGTGGTGCCGGTCTCGTGATGGAGCCGCTTCAGCTCGGCGCGCATATCCACGCGGAGCTTGGCGTCCAGGTTGGAAAGAGGCTCATCCAGCAGAAGCAGTCTGGGCTCGGAAACGATGGCGCGGGCGATGGCCACACGCTGCTGCTGGCCGCCGGACAGCTCGGTGGGATAGCGCTTGGCGAATTCACCGATCTGCATACGGTCCAGAGCGCTGGCGACCTTTTTGGCGATGGTCTCGCTGTTTTCCTTGCGGATACGCAGGCCGAAGGCCACGTTGTCGAACACGGTCATGTGGGGCCACAGCGCGTAAGACTGAAACACCAGATTCAGGTTGCGCTTGCTGGGCGGGGCGAAAGAAGCCTCCGCCGCGTTGACGATCTCCTTGCCGTCCATCAGGATGATGCCGTTCTGGGGCTTTTCCAGGCCGGAGACCACGCGGAGGGTGGTGGTCTTGCCGCAGCCGGAGGGTCCCAGCAGGGTCATGAAGTCGCCGTCCTCGATGGTGAGGTTCAGATCCTTCAGAACGTGGTTTTTGCCGTAATATTTATCAATATGAGTCAGTTCAATTTTACTCATGGTCTCGTCTCCTCTTTTTTATCTCATCTCAGCCGGCCATGCTCTTGGCCAGGTCTGCGTCTCCGAAGATATTTGCCAGTGCGTATACCAGGAACACGATGGAGAACATCACGATGGCCACGCAGTTAGAAGCCTGCGGGCAGTTCTGGTTCTGGTACTGGAACGCCAGATACGGCAGCGTGGAGGTCTTGGGCGTCATGATCAGGATGATCAGATCCAATTCCTTCATGATGGAAACGAAGATCAGCATGAAGCCGGAAATAAAGCCGCCCTTGGACAGGGGGAACACGATCTTGACAAAACGCTTGAAGAAGCCTGCGCCCTCGATGGTGGCGGCCTCCTCCAGCTCGCCGCTGATCTGCAGCATGTTGGAGGTACCGGCGCGGGAGGCAAAGGGCAGATGCTTGACCACGGAGGTCAGCGTCAGCAGGGCGAAGGTGCCGTACAGGGGCGGAATGAGCGTTACGCCGAAGAGCATCTGAGGCTTGGAGAACATGGACAGGTAAATGCCGCCGAACGCCACGGAGGGGATCAGGTAGGGGATAAACACCAGCTGCTCCACCAGCTTGCCGTGGAGCTTGCCGCGGCCCTTGGCGCAGATGTAACCGAGCATCTGACCGAAGATGGTGCCGAACACGCCGTTGACAAGGGTCAGCTTCAGGGAGTTCACCAGAGACATCATAAAGGTTTCATTCTTGAAGATGCCGGGGACGCCCTCCATGATGTTGGGATCACCCTCGCCGATCCAGTAGTACAGCGTGAAGTTGGACAGAGAATAGGTGCCCTCCTTCAGCATACAGCTCTCCAGGATCAGGATGATCACCGGCATGATGATGCCGACGATGAAGAAGATGAACAGGATGATGGTCACAATGGGCTTCCAGCCGCCCAGACCGATGGGGGTGGACCGTCCGCCCTTGCCGCCGATGGTGGCGTAGGACTTGCGGGCGCCGATGAGCCGCTGGTTGACGAACACCGACAGAGAAGCGATGCAGATCATCAGGATGGCCATGGCGAAGGCCGTCTGCGTGTTCTGGGACTTACTGTTGGAATACAGCTCGCTGGACAGCGTCCGGAAGCTGACGGGAGAGCCCAGATAGTTGATGGTGCCGAAGGTGCCGATGGCCTTGGAGAAGGTCAGGATCACGGCGGAAAGCATCGCGGGCAGCACCAGAGGCAGGGTGATCTTCCGCAGGATCAGGGGCTTGCTGGCTCCCTGAATCTCGCCCATCTCCTCCAGCTCGGAGTTGATGGAGTTCAGTGCCGCGGACACCAGCAGATATGTATATGCGTAATAGTGGAGCGTCAGCACAATGATGATCGCCAGACGGCCGTAAGCGATGGGAGACAGAATGGCTTCGATCTGCTCCGTGGATACGCCCGCATTCATCATGAGGGCCGCGATAAAGCCGGGAGCGCCGCCGACGCGGGGGGTCTTGAACATACTCAGCCATGCCTGAGACTTGACCCAGGAGGGGATCATATAGGGGATGATCACCGCCAAGGAGAAGAAGGGCTTGAAGGGAAGGTCGCTGCGGACCATCAGCCAGGCCAGTATGGAGCCAAGGGCGATGGCGCATACGGAAACGCCGACGCCGATGGTCAGGGAGTTCAGCAGGGGCTTGAACAGCAGATTCCAGGAAAGGTCACTGGCCAACAGCCGCTGCCAATAGTACAGGGTAAATTTGCCTACGTCGGCCATGGTGCCGCCGGTGGCTCTCAGGTCCCGCTGCGCGAGCTGGAACGTGGTGGAGAGCATGTCTACCAGGGGAAGAACGATCAAATAAGTCAACAAAACAATGGCAACCAGCACGATCACGTTATAGGGGTTGGTTACGACTGCCTTGACCTGATTCTTGAAACGCCTGGATTTCGAATAAGACTGATCTAATGGTTTCATCGTGGACAGGATCCCTCTCTTTCCTCTTGCGTGGAGGTGCGGCTTGCTATCGCAAACGTTTTCAGTCCTCCTGGTTTTTATGATACATTTTTCATAAGAGAAAGTCAAGAATTTAATATATATTTGGCATATTACAATAGAACAAGTGTATTCATTTTATGCACCTTGCATAGTTAAGTAAACGTAACATCAACGCAAACTATTGCGCAAGCGCTTTCCATTTTGTCGCAGGCATTTTCATCGATGCAGAAATACGATGACCGCGGGGCAAACAAATGACCCGATCGAAATTTTACATTGCACCTCTCTGAGATCTGCCCTATAATTGGGTATCCCCTACCCTTCCGGTGAAGAAATTGCCGGATACAAACGCGCAATGCTCACTTTTATCGGGATATCCGCGCGTATTCTGCACTCCCGCTTTCTTCCGCGGCATGATCCCGGTTATAACACCCAAAAAAACACGAGGAGTACAAGGCCATGAAAAATGTAAACGCATATACCGGGCCGCAGCGGTTCGCTCATCGCGGCTTAGTCCAGGCTGCGCCTGAAAACACGCTGGGCGCTTTCCAGGGAGCTGTGGACGGCGGATACGAGGGGATCGAAATTGATGTCCAAATGACCAGAGACGGCGAGATCGTCATTGCCCACGACAGCAATTTCACCCGGATGACGCTCGGCCATCCAGACGGCGGATCAAATCGCCGGATCAGAGATCTGACCTGGGATGAGATCCAGAAAATCGAATTGCCTTACGCAAATCACCTGCTGAGCGAAGCACCGCCGGAGCATTCCGAGATCCAATTGCTGGCAACGCTGCCAAAGCTTGTCATGGGTCAGGTTGAGGGGCGGGATTACGAAACGGCCCTTGCGGAGGATGGGCGCATGGCTCATCTGATGCGCTTTTCCGATTTTGACGCATGGCTCACCGCTCAGAGCAGAAGCATCACGGTCGAAGTTGAAGTCAAAGCCCCCGGCCTTGCCGGACCGATACTGGAATTGCTCAGTCGATCTCCCAATACCGGCAGCTACATCCTCTTTTCCGGAGATCCGGTCTACGTGGAAGAAATGCAGGCGGCAGTTCGCAAAAACGGAAAGCCAACCGGTTTGCGGATGGGGGCTAATATGCGCCGCTTAACGGAGGAAACCAAGCGGATGATCCCGAACATGGATCTGTTTGAAGTGGGGCTCAACGCGGATGCGTTTACCTGCGAGGATGTTCGCTGGCTGGGAGAGCATGGGATCCATGTGTTCTCGAATCTGGGAGATTATCCCGATTGGTGGGAGAAAATGGTTACGCGCGGCGTGTTGGGGTTTAAGACCAACTACGCGGCGGCGTACACCAACTGGTGGAATTCCCGGCACTGAGCTTCAAGCCTGCCCGATTGCTAGTGATTTGCCGCAGGACGCTGACCATGCCGGGATAACCACACAGCTGACAGTATTTTATGGCCTCCGAATGTGCGACAGGCTGTGCCTGACCGAGCTGCTATACCCTGGCAGCAGTCTCTCTTTTTTCTTCCCTCGCAGGCAGATTTTTCTCGGTTTTTCACGGGTGTGATCCTGCGCTTTTTGCGGAAATCGCAGACGCAAATTTTGTTTGACACCATTTGGAATCGTGCTATGATAAGAGTGAAAGCACCCCCTGCATACGCACTTTATAAAACCGGATCATGGAGGGTAATGATATGGATTTTGAAGCGATCAAGGCTGCGGCCCAAAACTATCAGGCGGACATGACCCGCTTCCTGCGGGACATGATCTCTCACCCCAGTGAAAGCTGTGAGGAGCGTGAGGTCGTTCACTGCATCAAGGCTGAGATGGAGCATCTGGGCTATGACAAGGTGGAGATCGACGGTCTCGGCAACGTCATCGGCTGGATGGGCGATGGCGAGAAGATCATCGCCATCGACTCCCACATCGACACCGTGGGCGTGGACGATTTCGGCACCATCCGCGAGTACGCGTTCCGCTGCGAGGAGCTGCCCGCCAAGCTGCGCGAGACGTTCGTGCTGCCCCAGGAGGTCATTGACGATATCGAGTCCGGCGAGTATCTGTTCGGCCGCGGCGCGCTGGATATGAAGTCCGGTGTGGCAGGCCATATGTACCTGATCCAGTACTTCTCTGAGCATCCCGAGGAACTGGATGGCAACCTGCTGGCTATCGGCGAGTGCGACGAGGAGGACAACTCCAAGGGCATTATCACCGCCCTGGACCTGTTGGAGGAGCTGAAGGAGAAGGAGCACTTCGAGTACGTGGCGTGCATCAACGCGGACTACTCCACCAACTACGCCCCCGGCGACGAGAACCGCTACATCTACTACGGCAGCATCGGCAAGCTGCTGCCCTGCTTCGCCGTGTTCGGCAAGGAGGCCCATGTGGGCCAGGCTTTCAGCGCGCTGGATCCTAACCTGGTGCTGGCCAACATCACGCGCAAGATGTCCCTGAACACTGACCTGTGCGACATCGCCCAGGGTGAGGTGGCCATTCCGCCCATCTCCCTGAAGCAGATGGACACCAAGGGCCCCTACACTGTGCAGACGGCGCTGACGGCCTTTGGTTACTACAACTTCTTCACCCACGGCTGGAGTCCTTCCATCGTGCTGGAAAAGAGCAAGCAGATGGCTGTGGAGGCCTTTGACGAGACGGTGGAGTACCTGAATGCCCAGTACAAGCGCTTCTGCGAGCTGAGCAAGGTGGACTTCCATCAGCTGCCTTGGAAGACCCGTGTCTACACCTGGAACGAGTTCTATAACGAGCTGGCCGCCGTGCACGGCGAGGCCTTCAAGAAAGCCATTCACGAGTTCACCGTGAAGCTGCATGAGGACGATCCTGAGCTGGATCTGCGGCTGTTCGGCCTGCGTGTGGTGCAGGAGGCATGGAAGTGGTCTGAGGACAAGTCCCCCGCCGTGGTGGTGTTCTTCGGCTCCATCTTCAGTGCCCGTATCGAGATGACCGGCCGCACGGCCAAGGAAAAGGCTCTGCTGGACGCGGTGGAGAGCGCCATCGAGGTGGTGCGGCCCGAGGCCCAGCGCCAGATCAAGACCCGTATGTTCTACCCCTACATCTCCGACTCCAGCTTTATGGCCGTGTGCGACGACACCCTGGCTATCCAGGCGCTGGAGACGAACATGCCCCAGTACGGCGTGAAATACACGCACCCGGTGGATAAGATCCGTCAGATCGACGTCCCCGTTGTCAATATCGGTACCTTCGGCCGCGACGGACATATGCTCACCGAGCGCGTGGATATGCGGCAGACGTTCCAAAATGTTCCCAACATCACCTATGAAGCGGTGAAGCGTCTGCTGAGCTGAGTTATCCCCCCTACGCTGAGAGACCCTGTCAAAACGCACAAAACGCACCAAGCACAAAACGCAAAACGCACAAGCGCAATCGCAGAGAAAATCACCTATTGTTTCGCGTGAAAGGAGAAAAGTATGGTTATACTGCAAGCTATTCAAGATTTTGGTAACTGGTTCTGGGGCATTCCCATTTTGATCCTCATCGGCGGCGGCGGTCTGTTCCTGACCATCTATCTGGGCTTCCCCCAGATCCGCCACTTCGGCTACGCCATGAGCCAGACCTTCGGCAAGATGTTCGCCAAGAAGGAAGAGGGCAAGGTCCGTCCCATCTCCGCCGCATTCGCGGCCCTGGCCTGCGCCGTCGGCGCTTCCAACATCGTCGGCGTGCCCGTGGCTATCGCCCTGGGCGGCCCCGGCGCTGTGTTCTGGATCTGGATCCTGGCTATCTTCGGCATGTGCACCAAGTACTGCGAGGTCGCGATGGGCATCAAGTACCGTCGTAAGAACGACGTGGGCGAGTGGGTCGGTGGCCCCGCCTACTACCTGCGCGGTCTGGGCAAGAAGATCGGCGTCGTGTTCGGCATCGGCTACGCCTTCTTCTTCATGATCGAGCTGGTCCCCTCCCTGGCCTCTCAGGGCGTTTCCGCTGCTGAGCAGTTCAACGTCTTCGGCGCAAACCAGACCGTCACCGGCATCATCATCGCCGTTCTGGTGGGCGTTATCCTGGCCGGCGGCTTCAAGCGCGTGTCCAGCGTCACCGACATCCTGGTGCCCGTCATGGCCTGCCTGTACGTGCTGGGCGCTCTGGTCATCATCTTCGCCCATGTGGGCGAGCTCCCCGCTGTTTTTGGCATGATCTTCCAGGATGCCTTCACCGGCCACGCCGCTGTGGGCGGCTTCGCCGGCGCCACCGTCATGGCTGCTATCCGTTGGGGCGCTGCCCGCGGCGTGTACTCCAATGAGGCGGGCGTAGGCTCCACCATCGCCGGTCACTGCACCGCCGATACGGATCACCCCATCCGTCAGGCCCAGTTCGGTATCTTCGAAGTCTTCATGGATACCATCGTTATCTGCACCATCACCGCCCTGGCTGTTCTGGCCTCCGGCGTGTGGACCCAGGAGGGTCTGAGCTCCGGCCAGCTGGCCCTGGCTGCTTTCCAGTCCGTGTTCGGTAACTTCGGCGCCATTTTCGTCGCCATTACGGTGTTCATGTTCGTGTTCTCCACGATCATTTCCGCCGGCTTCTTCGGCCAGATCCAGGCTGAGATCCTGTTCGGCCGTAAGTTCTCCAAGATCTGGGTGTTTATGTATCCCCTGTTCATCGGCATCGCCTGCGCGTTCTCCAACGTGACCACCATGTACATGATCACCGACGGCTTCATGGCTATTATCGTCATCCTGAACATGATCGGCCTGCTGCTGATGTGCAAGCAGGTGAAGGACCTGCAGAAGGAGTACTACAACACTCCCGGTATGTACTACCTGGCTGACAAGGCCGCCAAGGAAGCCAAGAAGGCTGCCAAGTAACGGCTGACACAGCATAACACAGTGATAACGTAATTCCCCTGTACTGACATTCCCCGCGTTTTGTGCGTTTACCCCCCCTGGACCTCTCAGCGAAGGGTGCTGGTCCCCTCCAGCGCCGGGGCCCGGTCCGGCCTTGTGCCGGGCCGGGCTTCCGGCATTTCAGGGGGCCTGTCCCACCCCACGATAAAAGGGAACGACCGCCGAATGGGCGGTCGTTCCCTTTTGTGCGGCGGGTGCTTGTTTAACCAAAGGTGCCTTTTTATACACATCACTATCCGGCGGATCGCACCGTTATTCCTCTGCGGGCAGCGTCACGGTAAATGTGGAGCCATTTCCAGGGCGGGAGAACACCGTCACCCTCCCGCCGCACAGCGTTACCACCCGGCGGACAATGGAGAGGCCCAGGCCGTTGCCCCGGTCATCCGGGTATGGCGCAGCCCGGTAGAACCTGTCGAAAATGTGCCGCTGTGTCTCCTCGTCCATACCGATACCCGTATCGGAGACAGACACGGTGACCTCTCCCTCACCCCGCCGCAGCACCACGGTGATCTGCCCGCCGGCAGGGGTGAACCGGATGGCATTGGACAGGAGGTTGGACCAGATGTGCTCCACCAGCTCCTCGTTGCCGTAATAGTCCGCCCGGTCCAGATCGCCCTCCACCGTCAGACCCTTTTTCAGCCAGTCCCGCTCCTGCTGCCGGACGCACCGGCGGAGCTGCTCGTCCAGACTGTACAGCGTCTTGCCGGATACGATCTCTGTGTTTTCATACTGAGTCAGCTCCAGAATGTTGGTGCTCATGGCGGCCAGCCGCTCGGACTGCTGCACGATGGTGTCCGTATAGGTCTGCCGCTGCTCCGGCGTCAGGTCAGGGCTTTGCAGCAACTTGGCAAAGCCCCGGATGGAGATGAGGGGCGTTTTGAACTCGTGGGAAAAGGTGTTCACGAAGTCCGACCGCAGCAGTTCCACGCTGGCCAGTTCCTCCGCCATTTTGTTGAAGCTGCGGATGTACGCCGCCACCTCGCCCCGGGCACCCCGCAGTTCCACGCGCACGGAGTAATCCCCTGCCGCCACCGCCTTTGTGGCCTTCATCAGCCGGGACAGGGGCGCCAGATACCCGCGGAAAATGAAGATGGCCAGCAGAATGCCCAGAATGGCGCTTACCGACAGGATGAGGATGGGCCACAGCAGCGTATAGCTCTTGTCCTCCAGATGCACCAGCCGCCGCACCAGAAAGAGGATACCCAGCGCCAGCGTGGCGTACGCCACCACCAGCCCCAGCACCAGCAGGATCATCGTACCCAGCAGCCGGGCGGGGGGATTTTCCTTTTTCACCTTATTTCTGCGCATTCTCATCCTCCCGGAGCATCCCCATGTAGCCAAAGCCCCGGATGGTCCGCAGCTCGAAGTCCGGGTTATCCCGGAATTTGTCCCGCAGCCGGGAGATGTAGACCTCCACGGTATGCTCGTCCACATCGCTGTCCAGATCCCAGATGTCGTCGATCAGCTGGCGCTTGGTGAAAAGCGTCCGGGGGTAGGACAGCAGCTTATACAACAGTAAAAACTCCTTGGCAGTGAGCTGCCATGTGCTCTGCGGGGTGATGACCTGCAAGGCGCTGCGGTCCAGCACCGTGGCACCCACCGTCAGCCGCCGCTCCGCCCGGCTGCAATACCGCCGCAGCAGCGCCTCGATGCGCCAGAGCATCTCCTCCTCATCTACGGGCTTGACCATGTAGTCGTCTGTCCCCGCCCGGAAGCCCCGGCGCTTGTCCTCCTGGGTCACCCGCGCCGTCACCATCAGCACCGGCAGGTCGCAGTTTCCCTCCCGCAGCGTCTGGGTGAAGGCGATGCCGTCCATCCGGGGCATGGTGATATCCACCACCGCCAGATCGCACTGGTAGTGCTCCATCACCTCCAGCGCCTCCACGCCGTCCCGTGCGGGACACGGCTCATATCCGGCGCGGCGCAGTACCTCGCACATCAAAAGCCGGGCGCTCGCGTCATCCTCGGCCACTAAGATCCGGAACATACCGCTCCTCCTTTGCGTTTTTGATGATTTTATCACAGATAGCCGCAAAAATCGAGACTTTTTAGAGGTTGGCTTGAGGTTCCTCCGGTATACTGCCGTTACCATAGGA
>OLZC01000567.1_pt1 | contig 12323 bp, 11 predicted proteins | sample 1644391 | NCBI WGS metagenome assembly OLZC01 (sample SAMEA103958140, study PRJEB25191) | human gut metagenome | biome: human-associated habitat [ENVO:00009003]; feature: intestine environment [ENVO:2100002]; material: feces | place: Germany | collected 2013/2015
TCATCTGCGGAGTTTCGACCAGAGCGGCCGGAATCTTGGAGTGCAGCAGAGCGTCGTAGTCGTTCTGGTCGTATCTCATGGATTTCTGGTTAGTGTTCATCTGATTTTGTCCTCCTTCTCTCAGACAGTAGGCTTGGCATCGTCGGTGGATGCAGCGTGACCGTCAGCGCCGCTCGCGGCAGGAACGCCATACAGCTCCACCGGCGCAACGCCATTGCTGGCCGCACCGATGAAACGACCGGGAATTGCGATGCCGCCCTCCTTTGCGAAGCAGCCTGCCTCATCGCCTTCCACGATCATGTGCAGGGCATCACCATAGGCGGGTGCAGCGCCGGTCGCCAGACGTACCCAAACGCGGCCACGGCGCATGACACCGACGTTCTGGTTGTTCAGGACGTAGAGCTTCCCCTCCAAATCCTGCTGGCGGTCGAAACCGTTGATGACAACACCCTCGAAGTTATCAGCAGTGCTTGCGCTGGTTGGAAGCGCAACGCTGCTGCCCGGGACCTTGCCGGTGACAACACCAACGCCGAAATGCAGCTTGCCGGTCGCCTCCTCATTGAAACGGGAGTCCACCGGGTAGTGGAACATATCGTAGATGCCACCTGCAACGCCCTTGCTGGTTGCATAGCCGTAGGTTTTCTGAACACCCATCTTACTTTTCCTCCTTCTTCATTCTGCGGTCGATCATGCGCTGGCGGGCCTCGGAAGCGGAGCCGGTCTGCTTCACAGGGGGCTTGCCATCGCCGTGCATCATCTGGGAACGCTGATAGTTGGTATCCTTGCGCTCGTTCATCTCGGAAACGGCCATGTCAAACGCTGCGTTGACGTAGGCGGCGCTCTTGCCGTCCAGATGCAGGGTTGGCTTCAGCTTGCCCAGAACGGCCTTCTTGGCGTCCTTGACGCTCATGGTTTCCAGACCATCCATGTTCAGGCGGTCGCCGACACGGACGACACGCAGCAGCTCGCAGAAGTCGTTGGCGGAGTCTGCGCGGTCTTTCTTATCCTGCGCGGCGTTGCCTTCATCGCCGTCGCCATCGGTCTGAGTGCCGCCGCAGTCGCCCTCAGCGCCATCAGTGGTCGTACCAGCAGCTTTCAGAACGTCGATAACTCCCAGCAGGGTGTCGATGTCCTCGTCCTGCTGCGCGATCACGCCCATTGCGCCGGGCATATCTGCCGGGTCGCCCTCAGAATCGCGGCGGTCACGGCGGTCTTTGACCTGCTGAACTGCATCCGGCTGTTCGCCTTCAGCAGCACCGGCGGTCTGTGCAGGCGGCTCTGCGGTAATACCGCCGTCGGCCGCAGCACCAGAACGCTCTGCGCGGCGTTTCTTAAACGCCTCCACAGCAGCGGCCAGCTCCTCCGGGGTGGGAGCGCCATCAGTTCTCTTGGTGGTGTTTTCCATGTTCAGTTTTTCTCCTTTCATGCAGTCGTGGCCCTGCCCATCAATGTTGAGCCGGGCCTGTTCACCAGCCCTCGCCTTATCGACAAGAGCAAGATGGTTGATTTCGATGTCCCGCTGAATGGCATCATAGGGTTGCCCCTCCCAGACACCGGGCGTTTCGTCCAGACGCAGGTTGTAGCCGCAGGACAGCTCACGCATTTTGTACTTCTTCAGGCTGTCGGTGTCGTGGATGATGATTTCTGCACGGACATCATCGCCGTCCCGGTAGCCCTCCGACAAAATCGTGCCGATGCTCTCATCTTTCACGTTGTCAGTGTCAACGTAGCCAGCATCATGCGTTACGATGATGGGCTTCCCCTTGTAGGACGCAAGGCTCTTTTCAGCAAAGACTTCTTCAGGCAACCGCAGCTCCCGGCGCTCGGAACCGTCCGGGTTGTGATAAACAAAAATGCCCACCGATGTCACGATGGGGTGGTCTACAAGGTAGCCCTCATCTGTGAAATAGGTGGCATCCAGCGGCAGGCTGTCAAAGCGCTGAACCTTCATATCGTTTTCCATATTGAACAACTCCCCTCTCAGGTCTTACAGGATGGTTTCATCCACGGCCATCGCCCCCTTTCGTGACCGGCAGGTCAACGGTTTTGATGTTGAAGACCGGCAGCGCGCAGCAGCGGCACTGGTAGTCTTTGCCGGGGTGACAGCGCCGCCCGGTCTTTTCATCGACCACCGGCGGGTCATCCCAGCGGAACCGCTTATGGTTCAGTGCAGCATGGCTTGGGCGGACGCGGCTATCGCCAGAGGTTGACCAGACGTACTCCACCACGCCTGCGTCCTGCTGTTGCTGCTGGGTGATGTCACCGTTCAGCTTGGCGATCTGGTCGCGGGCAAGCAGTTGGGCGTGTCGCCGGTCTACGCTGTACGTCCGCTGAATCTGCTTGACGATGGCCGTCGTGGTTTTGCCGTTCCGATAGCCCTCCAGCACGATCTGGCGCATACGCCCCAGACTTTCCTGCGGGATGGTCTTGATGAGCGCCACGTTATCCTCGACCCAGCGTTCCATCATCGTTCTGTACAGCTCGCCGGTGTAGTAGTCATCCATCAGGTCGATGCCCAGCGTGGACTTGACGGCTTTCTTCCACTCACGGATGCTCAACTTCCGCGTGAGCTTTGCCATAGACTCAATCTTGCTGCGCAGGCCAAACATAGAGGTGCGCCGCTCCAGCTCCACGGTCATCTTGGAGAAAACCGTTTTGACCTTTGCAATCAGGTCTGAAGCGTCATCATGGCGCTGACCAGCTTCACGCTCTGCGCGGGCCGCGTCCCTGATCTCCGGCAGATACTCCTTCAGCAGTTCGTTCAAGATACGGATGTAGGCATTGGTGAGCCGCTGGAACTCGCGTTCCGCCTGCACAGGGTACTTGGATGAATATTTGCATATCAGGTTATCGTGACTGCCGAAGCGGTGGCGGAGCAGGTCTTGTACCATGTGTCCGTGGACGGTATCATTCACTGTTTTCGCCTCCTTTTCTGGTTCCGAACAGCAAAAAAGCGGCGATTTGCACCGCCGCAGTTAAGATTATGGCTTAATGCCCTCTTAGGACTTCTGGTGAGTGCCGAGAAACGTCCCAAATGTGCGTGTGGGATAATTTTGTGTCAGAGGTTTGAAAGCCGTTAGATGGCTTTATTTGCGGCAGTTGCGAAAAGCCCCTGCCTGACGCTCGGCCCCGCGCCCGCACCGTTGGCAAATTTGAACGAAGTGAAAATTTGACAACAGGTTACGGTTTGGTTGGGTAAGGTACGGTTATAGTCGGACGCTCCGCCGGATTGTCCGGTGGACGTTCCTGCGGATTTTGGCCTGTTTTCGGCCATTTTTGAATATTTATCCAAATTTGATTGAATTTATTCTAAGAATAGGCAAATTTCGGGCCTGCGTTTTACGACTATTTCGGTGATTGCGGTGGAAAAGCGGTTCTTTTTTGGTTTACAATCGCCTTGATACCGGTTTACAATGCGGCGAACCGCGGTAAAGCAGGCGGTTCCTTGCACAGCAGGCGGAAGGTTTCCCGGCCCTTCGGGGTGATGAGCGTCTGGGTTCCGGCCCAGTCGTTGTGCCGGCCCTTGCCCTCTTTCACCTCGAACAGGCCGTTGTTTTTTGCCGCATACGGCATCAGCTTGTTCTTCTGGTCACGGTAGACGTACTTATGGTCGAGCAGCCAGCCGATGAAGTCCTTCTCCTTGATGCCCAGCTCGTCAAAATACTCAGCCTTCGGCTGCATGATCTGGTTCTGCGCCGTCAGCTCCTTGATTCGGGCATCGCGGTCAGTCAGGGTCTTCTGCGCGACCAGCAGGGCCTTTGCCATAAGCTCCTGAGGGGAAAGCTCCTCCTGCCCGGCAATGTAGCCGCCATTCTTGCGGATGCTGGGCAGTACCACGGCCGTGACCCACTTGCGGAAGGGTTTGGCCTCTGGCTTATCGCTGCGCAGGATGACGTTGTACAGGCCGGACTCGCTGATAATCCAACTCTCCTGTGCTCCGCCGGGGGTCGTAATCTGAGTACGCCCCTTTTCGTCCTCTTCCAGACGGTCGGCTACTTTTTTCAACTGGGTAGAATCCATGCCCAGCACCTCGCACACGTCCTTCAGGACAAACCACGGCTCACCGTTGATGTTCATGATTCGCACCGGCTTGTTTTCTTCGTACTTAAAAATCGTAACCTTGTTCATAATCTATCTCCGTTCCGTTTTGAGATGGGAAATTCGGGCAAACAAAAAGAGCGGTGGTTTCCCATCGCTCTTACACAGCAGAAAAGCCGCAAACCTCACATGAGGCGTACGGCTCGCTGCATCAGGCTATTCTGTTGTAGATACTCCAGTCCACGAAGGGTTATCCTCGTTCTATGGCCGAAGACCTCGATATATCCGGCATCCTCCAGCAACCGGTAGATTGCAATGAAGTTGTACATTGCAATCACTCTACCTTCTGCCCGTTCTTCCATGCCTCGCGGGCTTGGTTCAGGCTCATGTGGTTCTCGCAGTCCTCCTCATCAGGAAACTCCTCCTGATAGCGGTCATGGAACCACTTGCAGACATCGCAGACATCGCCGTCATCGACAAGTTCGGTCTGCCCGCATACCGGGCATTTAACTGCCTTGCTCATCGTCTTCCTCCTTCAGGTCCTTTTCCCTATTGAACTCGTAATACTTCATGGCGACTTCGGGCCGTGCCTCGCCAGTCTTTCGGTTGCACTTGGCTTTCATGTAGGTTTTAAGCGGCCCACCGGGAACACCGGTTGCGTACTCTGTCGTTTTGGTGTTGAACCGAACAACTACGCCATCAGGCCGAGCATAACCAATAACATCACCGCCACAAGGCTGCTTCAGAAAGTCGATGCCCTTCTGCTGGTATTCCTCTTTCGTCGCAAAGCCCATCTCAGCCAACCCGTGGCGGGTGGCATGATCTTCAAGCCTTGCAGGAGAAGCAAACCCAGTGCAGGGGACGTTTTCGCCTTCGGGAGATACCGCAGGCCCGCTTTCGGTGGAGCCAGAGCTGCTACCCTCGCCCTCTGCGAACTGCCCGTTTTCATCCCGTGGGTGGTCGGCTTCGTTGAAGTCCATCCTATCTTTCATCTTAGCATTTTGTGCATCCGATGTCAAACCGGGATTTGACGATAAAACGTCGAGCAGCGCGGTGATGCTCTGGGCAAACGGCGGGAACAGACGTTCCGGATTCTGAGTGGACAGCTCGGCCACCTTTTCGGCGGTGATGAACCCCGGAGAGGCCATCTCGCCATCAGCGCACCGGATGCTGCCGTCAAAATCCGTGCAGAGAAACACATGGGACGGGCAGTACGGCGGTTTCAGGTCACTCAGGAAGGCTACCGGCATGAGGTCTTTCGGCGTGATGCCGAACTCCTCCTGTGTTTCGCGGATGGCTGCATCTTCCGGGGACTCCCCCGCCTCGATATGCCCACCCGGTCCACCAACAGAGCCGCCCTTCAGGCGAGTGCCGCAGAGAAACCGGCCATCCTGCACAACAAGAACGCCGACACCATAGTCAGTGTCGGTGGCATCGGCATTGGTGGTCGGCGGAGTGGCCGTAGGTGCTACGGTAGCGCTCTGTTCCTCGCCGCCCGGAGCCTGCCCCTGCTCAATGTTCTTCTGGGCGGCTTCCACGTCGCTCATGGTGCTCGGCTCAGTACCCAGCAACGACTGCAACAGATCATCCTCGTCATCCTCGGAGATGATGTCTTCGACATCAAACTCCTCATCGGACGCAAGGCGGCGGCGCACCTCGGTGGGGTCGAGCGCCTGCATATCGACGTATGCCTGCGCAGTCTGGGCCTTGACCAGAGCGGTCTGAGCCTTGGTCTGGTCAACTGCGGCCTGCTCTGTGTCGCTCAGGCTCCACAGGGGCTTGAACTCCAGTTTGTAGTCGGGTTCCTCGGCCACATCGCCTGAAGCGATGCCCGCCCGGAACACAACGTCCAGCAGTGTGCGGAGGTTACGCTTCAGCATCAAGCGCTGAATCTTCTCCACAAAGTTGTAATAGCTCTCGAAGTCACTGTCGCCGGTGGCGTTCATGCCGGCCGGTGAGCGGCCAAACAGAATCGTCTGGGGAATGTTCGTCAGCGCGGACAGCATATTGCAGGTCGCGTCGATGACATCCTTGACACCGGAAAACTGGAACGTCTTGAAGTCGTACTGCTCTCCCTCGGAGTCAATGGCGATGCTGTTCAGCAGACCACGGGAAGTATCTACAAGCTGTAGGCGCTTCAGCACTTGGTTCTCGCCGTCATCCGTGGTCAGCAGAGAGGCAAGGCCCTTCATGCTGTAGATAGCCTGCACGCTCCGCTCCAGCAGCTTCACGCTGTCGGTGTGGGCTGTTACGGTTTCCCGCAACGCCCGGCGAATGCGGACGTATTCAGGCATACCCCAGAACAGGTAGGTTGCATTGGAGGTCTGCTCCGGCAGAACGCCGTTGCGGAACACCAGACATCGGCTCTCATGGACCTTGAAGGAACCGTAGATGCTGGAAACATAGTAATATTCCGGCTGTCCGAACTTGGACACCCGGTTCCCAACGCCCTTCCCGCCGTAGTCCTGCTGGTACAGGCTGGCGTAGTCAGGCTGCACGATGGAGCGCTCATAGACGCGCAGCTCATCAATGCTGCGGATATGTTCCCAGTCAACAGGCTCCTCCAGCCCGCGCCCATCGTCGATCAGCATGACGATAAGAGCGCCGCCGTAGAGCCGCGCCCACTTGATTGCGGTAGCGGCTCTCTCTTCCCATTCGAGATCGTCCAGAGCGTCTTCCACAAAGGCGTTCAACTCGTCGCTTTTCAGGTTCAGGTCGAAGCCATGCTTCAGCGCCTCCTCGGCAGGCGTATCAATGATTTTGGAGAACAGGCCGTTGCCCTCATACAGCCCGGTGAGCTGCATATCAGGGATGACCGGCTCCCGTTCAAACTTGTACGCCTCGGAGTTGTCCTGCTTGGTTCCGTACTTGTTCAGGAGGTTCACATAGCCATCCTCACGATGCGGACGCACAGCGCCGTTCTTCCGCCGGAGGATTTCACGGCCACGCTCATTCAAACGCCGACGCTCGGCCTCATCTTCAGGTATGTGCATTGCGTTTCCTCCTCCCTGTTAAAATTCAATGCGTCCATCCGACTCGTTCCAGATGCCAGAGGATACCACAACATCCGTCAGGGTGTTGAAGGTGACATAGTATGGATTGCCGGTAACATCAGCGCTCAGAATCAGCTCCAGCAACTTCACGCGGGCCAGCAGGTCGTTGATGCTGGATTCATGGCCATTGAGCAGGCTTTTCAGAAGCGTCCAGAACAGCAGCAGATTCCCACTGCCCAAATACTTCTCGCTGCTTGCAGTCATGTTGTTGTAAATGCCCTTGATGAGGCCATCATCCGCCTTTGCCACACTTTCCCGTGTAGCATAGCTGGTGAGGTCCACCTCGGCAGAGCCGACGATTTCAAAGATGCCGTGGATGAGCTTGTACGCTCTGTACTGCTTCCCAGCTTCACTGTTGTTCTTACGAAGGAAATAAATGGTGTCAGCGTTGGCCTCACTGGGCGCAGGGAGAGCATCGACAGGGACGGCTTTCAGATGCCCGGCCCCGTTGACCTTTTCCACAACATCTTCCGTCGTGGCATAGCCGGAGTCGTTCTCCAGCGCAGAGGTCTTGGTCGGAACCTCGATGTTCACGACTTTGTTGTCGGGAGGGATAGCCTGCCCATTCCTCTGGATGCTAACGATGACGTTCTCTTCCGCATTGGCAGGAGCATGAGCCGACTGTACATGAGCTTCGCAGGTCTTCAGTGAATCGTTGATGTCCTTGATGATGTCTTCCATCGCAGAAGACAACTCTGCAATCTGTTCTGCCGTGTAACCCTTTGCCTTCAGAGAAGCAAGCCTAAGCGCTTCAAGCGTGTTGAGTTTGTCGCTCATGTTCGCTTTCCTTTCCAAAAATAACAGCGGCAGGAGTCCATTCCCCTGCCGCTGCATTCTTACTTATGGGTTATCAGGCGGTTGCGCCAAAGACCTCGGTCAGCATCTCACTGACCTCTGCATCAGTGGCAATGGTCATGCCGTCCAGCTTGGACTTATCCGCAGCGGACATCAGACCGGCTTTGGCAGTAGTGGCCTCGGGATAAGTGGTATCCTGACCCGGGATGCCCAGTGCGGTGATGTCGCCCTTGGTCACAGCAGCAACAGCGCTCACATGGCCGGTAGCGTCCACAGTCACCTTGTACAGGCCACTGGTCTTGGCGGTATAGCTGGGGTGGACGTACTTGTTTGCGCCCTCGGCAATGCCTGCCAGCTTGGTCTTTTCTGCGGTGGTGTAGTCGTTGGTAGACAGACCCTTGCCTGCCACCTTATCCACCTTGCCGGACAGGTCCACGGTAGTGTCGTCCAGCAGTTCCATGGTGTAGCTGTCGCTGCTGCCCTTGATCTTAGCGTAGATGTCATAATGCTTGGTAGTGGTGTTCATCACCAGATACAGGATGTTCTCCTGTGCAGCATCGGCTTTCGGCACTGCATCGACCTTCTGGAAGGATGCGTGGCCGGACTTGGAAATGGCGGTGTTGATAGCAGCCACCACCTGCGCGCTGGTCTGGAAGGTGCTGTCGTTGTTCAACTGGCTGGTCTTGGTGGGCACGGTGATGTTGACGGACTTATCAGGGTCAATCGTCTGCGCAGTGCCGTTCACCTTGATGCTCTCTATCTTATTGGCCTGTGCGCCGGCATCTTCCAGAGCCTTAACACGAGTAGCAACAGCGTCGCTCTCAGCCTTAGCTTTCTGTGCGAGCTGCTTCAGGTGCTTCAGGCGGGCCAGCTTTTCCTCATTGTATGCCATATCGTTCATTCCTCCATATCGTTATCAGGTGTTGTCGGCGGGAAATACTTCACTCAGCATCTCGCTCACTTCGGAATCGGTCGCAATATCGACTGAGGCAGCGCCCAGCGGGGCGAGATCGCCAGCAGCGTTCTTGATGGTGTATGCGGTAGCCGTACCATCAGCAACCACGGAGAGGACCTGACCGATGTACGCGGTCGGGTTCGTCTTTGCGTAGTTCTGCGCCTCCGCCAGAGAAGGCCAGACGCAAGTCGGGTCAAGAGCAAAAGCATCCTGACGTTTCATGCTCAGGGGGAACTCCATGTTGGAGTATGCCTTTGCGGTATTGTTCACAGCCATGTTCAGTTCCTCCCCTCTCAGCCCAGCGTAATCTTGAGGACTGCGGCATTGCCATAGGCAACAGCAGGCTCAAAGACCCAGACGTTGTAATCCTTCGCCGCATAGCCATTTGCGCCCTCGACGGACACGGTAGACTTGGTGAAGGTGCTGGTGACATCCGCGTTCATCGCGGTTTCGTTGATGACCTTGGTGACACCCTTGGCCGTCGCAATGCAGGCGATCGCCACACGCTGCGCACCGACGGGGACGTTGATGGTCAGCGTACCAGCTGCATATGCCTTGCCGGTCTTGCCCAGCGCACGGATGGCCGCACTGTCCAGAGCAGGCTTGCTGGCGGCCGCGCCGTAGAACACGTTGCGGAACGGGGTGTAGGCAGCGGTGTCCTTGGTTTTGCTGCCTGCTGCAATGGCAACGACCGGGCTGGAGTCAGCGCCGAGATTGTCCTTTGCGGTCACGCCTGCACCGTGGGTTGCAGTCACGCGGTACTTCAGGCTGGACACGGCATTGTCGCCTGCATCGCCGATGATGAAGCCAGCGCCGCCGTTGTTGTCAGAGCCAGCGGTCAGGGATGCTGCATCAGCAGTAGCCACCTGCGTGGTGGCCGCATTGGTGATACGCTCGACCTTCCAGTTGGTGGCGGTAACGCCGGTGGCCGGGCCGTACTGGTAGGAGCCAGCATTCAGCGTTGCGCCAGAGTAGGCCGCAGCAGCTACCTTAGTGCCGGCCTCAACAGCACCAGCACCGGTCAGCGTGAACGTGCCGATGGACGGCTGGGCGGTGATGCTGGGCTGGAGCCGCTTGCTGAAAATCTCGGTCAGGGCATCCATGACGCTCTTGCCTTTGGTGGCGAAAGTGGCCGTGCCGTTCTGGCTCTTGGTCAGGTTGCCGACCTGCGTATAGCCACCGGCCAGCGTGATGTTCTCGCGCAGGATGACCTTATCGGCATCAACATTGCCGGTCATCGCCACCCACGCCTTGCCGTTGTAGAAGTAGGCGGACTTCTCGTAGGTAGAGTTGCCAACGGTGGTCGTGACCACGAAGACATCGCCCTTCTTGACGGCCACGTCGGTGTGCGCCTTGAAATACGCGGCGATAACCGAATCATCGGATGCAGACAGGTCTTCCTTCGTGCCTGCATACGCCGTGCCGCCAATGCCGCCAGAAACGGCATTCAGCTGTTCGATGGTCGCATAGTTGCTCAGGTCAACGGTGGTGTCATCCAGACGGACGACTTCCTCACCGACCTTAGCGTAAATGTCGTAGTACCCGGTGGCAGCATTCATCACCAGATACAGCACATTATCCTGCGCCTCATCGTTGGAAGGAACCTTCTCAACTTTCTCGAAGCGTGCATGAGCAGACTTTGCAATGGCGGTGGCGATGGCACTGTTGATTGCCTCGGTCGTCATGCTGTCTGCTGCATCCATCTTTCCGTCAATAACGGACTTCAGAGCAGCCGAGAGGTCAGCTTCCGAAATTTCGCTCTTCTTGGCGAGGGAGCCAAGCTCGGATGCCAGCGTGTACTTCGCCAGCTCCTGCTTCACTCTCTCCGCCTGCGCCTGCAACTGAGCGAGGGTTACAAGCTTACTTGCGGATACGGGCATTTGCATACCTCCAAAATTATATTTCACAGCAGTTTCAGCGCTGCTATGACGAATTAAGGCCCTCTTTCAAGGGCGAGAGGACATCAGCCAAATACTTTGTTGAGCATATCGGCTACGTCCTTATCGGTGGCAATGTCATCCTCGCTGACGTTCTTGTCATTGGAGTCCGAGCCACCGGGGTCTGGTTTGGGAGCTTCCGATTTGCCAAACACAGTGTCCAGCATATCTTTGACTTCTTCGTCCTTTGCGACTTTCCCGTCGGCGACCTGACCTTGTGCCAAATATCGCAGCAGGTCACAATCGCCGCCATCGCCGCACTTCTGAACGGTGATAGCCTGCATGATGTCCCACTTCTGCGTAGTTTTCTTCCGGCCGTCCAGCCCGAAACCGACCACGGAAACGTAGAGCTTGCCGGGCTTCAGCACATCCTTCGGGATGTAGAACGCCTCATCGGCAAACTGCACCGGGACGGGCTTGGGACAAGCGCTGCTCGTGAAGACGACGATCTTGTCCAGTTCATCCCACGAGCTGTCAAATTTGAATGCGGCCTGCACAATGTCTACGCTGCCTGCGACGAGCTGGCCTTTCAGGTCATGGGTGATTTTCTGGTCATTGACCGAGAAAATAATCAGCATTGCATTCACCTCTTTTCTTACGTTATCAGCGAACGAATATCAAACGTGTTGTCGTTGTAGTAGGCGTTCGCCTGCGAATAGCAGTCAACTTGGTCATCGTGCGCACCGCTTGGAAACGCGGCCATTTCTTCCACAAAGTCCATCACCCACGGGCAGGCAGATGCCGCTGGGATGTAGACGTTCCCAGCTTCAGCCACAGCGGTGGTCGCATGGGCGCGGACCACCTTGCCGCCAAACGGCTCCACCGGGATGATTCCGGGGATTTCTTTCTTCAGAACGTCGATGACCGCCGTGCCGTTGGCCTTGTCCTCGACCAGCTTTCTTGTGGTCTGGGGCCACTTGGAGGAAAGCCCGCGCATGGCATCCAGCGTTTCCGTGAAGCTCATGCGGCCACGCACCTGATCGAGCAGATAGCGGTCTGCGCCTTTCCTTGCCCAGACCTGTCCAACAACGAAGTCTGAACCGTCCTTGTCCTTGAAGGTGCAGTCCCACGACTGGATGAAGTCATGCAGGCCGGACGGCAGCGCCGCCCAGCGTTTCCACCACTCTCTCTTGAACATACCGCCGGAGCTCGGTGTGGGGGTCTGCATATACAGAGAAGACCATGCGTATGTACCGACGGTCTCTTTCTGTTGTGCAGCCCATGCTTCGTCGTAGCCGCCCGCAGGCCACAGCGCCTCGCCTAGCTCACGGCCCAGAGGGTCGGTAGCCGGGTCTTCGCAAACGGCCGGGAGCGAGATAATGTCCCAGTCCTCAACCTTGCCGTACTCCGGGTTCAGGAGCCGGGCGGCAAGGTCATCTTCGTGCCAGCGGGTAAGGGTGATGATAACAGCGCCGCCTGCGTGCAGTCGGGTACTCACCGTGGACTGGTACTCGTCCCACAGCTTTGCCACGGTCTGGTCGTACTCGGTTTCGGCAGCAGCCTTGCGCTCGGCAAGGCGTGCCATCTCCCGGCCCACCTCCTCGC
>OLZC01000582.1_pt1 | contig 12166 bp, 11 predicted proteins | sample 1644391 | NCBI WGS metagenome assembly OLZC01 (sample SAMEA103958140, study PRJEB25191) | human gut metagenome | biome: human-associated habitat [ENVO:00009003]; feature: intestine environment [ENVO:2100002]; material: feces | place: Germany | collected 2013/2015
GCGGTTGGAATTGCCCTTGGTGCCCTTCACATAGGCCAGCGTGCTGTGCCGCACCACAAAGTCGTTCTTGGTCTGGAAGCACTTGACCTGCTCGGGATGTGCCTGGAAGTAGGGCAGGGACATATAGAAGTCCTGTATATAGCGGGCCACGGCGCTCTCGCCGCCCGGCTCCTTGTTGATGCTGGGGATGGCGACCATCTCTTCCGTCAACTGCTTGACCTTGTCAAAAGAATTTAATTTCATGTCTTAGCTCCTTTGTTATGCTGCGCGTATCAGTCGCGGTGATATCTCTCGATGCCGGCCATATAGGTGTTCAGCACCTGGATGTCCTTGATGTCGTTTTCGGGAATGTGGAAGATGTCGCGGTCGATGACCACCATGTCGGCGAACTTGCCGGCCTCGATGGTTCCCATCAGGTCCTGATCACCGTTGGCGTAGGCCACGTTCTTGCTGTACATACACACCGCGTCATACACGGATACCTTCTCGTTGGGGTGATAGCCGCCCACGGGATAGCCGTCCATATCCTGACGGGTCACGGTGGCGTAGATGCCGATCCAGGGATTGAAGCTCTCCACCGGTGCGTCGGAGCCGCCGGCCATGATCAGTCCCGCGTCCAGATACGTCTTCCAGGGATAGCTCAGCACGGCGCGTTCCTTGCCTACGCGCTCCTCGATCCAGTGCAGGTCGGTCATCAGGAACGTGGGCTGGATATCCAGCACGATCGGCAGCTTCTTCATGCGCTCGATCAGCTCCGGCGTGGCCATCTGGGCGTGGATGATGCGGAAGGGGAGACGCTTGGCCTGCTCCTCCGGCGTCATGCCGTCCTTCAGCCCCTGCTGCAGGCAGTACTCCACCGCGTCCAGAGTGACCTCCAGCGCCTTGTCGCCGATGCAGTGGGTGGCGGGCTGCAAGCCGTGGCGGTATGCCTTGTACATTCTCTTGGCCAGATCCTCGGGGCTGATGACCAGAATACCGGTGTTGCCGGGATCGTCCGCGTAGTCGGTGTACAGCTTGGCGGAACGGGAGCCCAGGGAGCCGTCAGAGAAGCTCTTGAAGCTGCCCATCCGTGCGGCACGATAGGGATCATTCCGCTGCTCGGGTGTCAGGTTTTCCGGGTCGAACATATAGTCCAGGCACACGGCCATACGCACCGGCAGCTCGCCGCGGTCGCTGCGGGCCACATAGTCGGCGAAGTCCTCGTCATAGTGCCAGATCTCCGCGGCGTAGGTGTGCATCATGGTCACGCCCAGGCTGGAGGCCAGCGCCAGACCCTTCTTCATGCACTTCTCGCGGGTGGCGGGAACCAGGAACGGGTCGGGGATCAGGTTATCATAAATTTTGGAGGCTTGCTCACGGAAAATGCCGTTGGGATTGCCGTCGGCATCCAGCTCCACCAGGCCGCCGGGACCGTACACGTAGCCATTGGTGATGTTGGCTTTTTCCAGCGCCATGGTGTTGGCCACCGCCGTGTGCAGGCACACGCGCTTGATGACGATGGGGTGATCGGTGCTGGCCTCGTCCAGGTCCAGACGGGTGGGCAGCCGGTCCTCGCAGTCCTTCCACTTGGACTGGTCAAAGTTGGAGCCCTTGATCCACTCGCCCTTGGGCGTCTCCGCCGCGCGGTCACGCAGCAGCTGCAGTGCCTCGGCGCGGGAGGTGGCGCCGCCCAGGTCCACCGTGGTATAAGTCTGGCAAAAAGCGAAGAAGTGCAGGTGGGAGTCGCCCATGCCGGGCAGCACAGTCTTGCCCTGCAGATCAATGCACTTCGCACAGTCAAAGCGCTCCAGCGCCTCTTCCTTTGTGCCCACATAGGCAAATTTGCCGTCCTTCAGCACCACCGCCTCCTTGCAGACGCCCGGCGCTTCCATCGTGTAGATCTTGCCGCCATAAAACAACGTATCAGCTTTGACCTTCATTTTGTACACCTCTCCAATTTCAACGTAGTATTATTGTGATTTTGTACAGTTTTGCGTACGTAAGGTTTACCTTAGTTGCCATTATAACGGAAAATGGACCGGGTGGCAATTTGCCGCCTGTTCCCCCTGCGGAACAATTTGTGCAAATTATGTTTCCTGAGCGGAACGTTTGTTGACATATTTGACGTATTTTGCTATAATCGTTAAAAACCAGTGCAAAAATGAGCCTGAATTGATTTTGAGGAAATCACCTATGGACACTGCAAGAGAGAATATCACAAGAGAAGTCGGCAGCCGCATCCGCTACGCCCGCAAAAGCCGGGGTATGTCGATGGACGAGCTGGCTCAGGCCATCTACAAGACCCGTTCGGCCATCTCCAAGTACGAGAACGGACAGATCTCCGTGGATATTGCCACGCTTTACGACATCGCCAACGCCCTGAAGGTCAGCATCTATGATCTGCTGTACCGCAATACACCGGATATTGACCAGGAGTACAACGCGGAGGTGCCCGCCTTTTTCCGGGAGGTCTCCCAATTATATATGTACTTCTTCGACGGCCGGGTCAACCGCGCCCAGTGCACCGTGATCGATATATTCCCCACGGAGGAGAGCAGCACGGCCGAGGTGCTCATGTACATGAACATCAAGGACCTGGCCCACTACCGGGTCTGTGAGAGCACCTACCACGGCACCCTGACCCACTACGAGGCGTTCAGCGCCATGCTGTTCCAGAATGACGATATGCCCATGGACAAATACCAGATCGGCATTCCCCAGCCCTATATGGACGACGACCGGAAGTGGGTGCTGACCTATGGCATCTCCTGCCGCCCGCTGATGCCCTCCGCCGCCAAGCGCCTTCTCAGCAAAACACCGCTTTCCATCGACAAGGCGCTGGTCCAGGAGCTGAAGATATCCAAGGAGGATATCCGCCTGATGAAGCATTATAATATGTTCGTCATGGTGTAGTGCCCAGTGCCTGTTTTGCTGTTGTATATGCACGTATGAACAGTCTTACCCGAAAAGGACGCCCCGGCGTCCTTTTTCCATAGGGAAACGCGTTTTTTGAAAAAATTTTCGGTTTTCCTGTCCGCATTTGCTCCGCTGCGGCGTTTATATAGTGATGACACAGGGCGGCCGCCTGTGTTATGATGAATGCAACAAGCTGCGGGGAGGTGGGCGTTTGACGGTGTGCATGACGGCGCTGGAGAGCGCGGAGGAGCGGCGGCTCTTTGAGGACGTATACCGCGCCTGCTGCGGGCGGATGCTGGCGTTGGCGCGGCGGAGGCTGTCCGCTCAGGCGGACGCCGAGGACGCGGTGCAGCAATCGTTCCTGGCACTGGCGGAGCGCTTTTCCCGGCTGGCGAAGCTGCCGGAGACGCAGCTGGAGGCCTATCTGGTGGTGTCCGTGGAGCGCAAATGCATCGACATCCTGCGGCAGCAGGCCCGCCGTGACGGCGTGCCCTTTGACGAGAACACCGTTCTGGTCACACCACCGCCTTGCGGCGACCCGGTGGCCGACGCCATGGGCCGCCTGCCGCCCCGCAGCCGAGAGGCCTTGCTGCTGCGCTACGGCTGCGGCTACAGCACCCGTGAGACGGCGTCCCTGCTGGAGCTGTCCTTTGCCGCGGCCCAGAAGCTTCTGCAGCGGGCCAAGGCCGCCCTGCGTACAGAACTGGAAAAGGAGGGCATATCTGTATGAGCATTCTGCTCAATGATGAAGCGCTGTGCTGCGGCGCGCGCCGACTGGCGGTGCAGCTGGCGGCGGCGCTGCCGGCGCCGGAGGATGGATTTTCCCCGGCCTTTCAGGCGGACATGACGGCGCTGACGCGCTGTGTGACCCGCCGACAGGCGGTCCGACGATGGGGCCGACGCGCGGCGGCGGCCGCTCTGACGGCACTGCTGACCTTCGGCGCGGTGCTGGCGGCCAGTCCGGTGGCGCGGGCGGCGGTAAGCCGCTGGTTCGTGCAGATAACGGAGCTGGTGACAGCCTACCGCATCACCCCGGCGGATGCCGGGGACACGGTGCAGGACTACACCCCCACCGCCCCGCTGGGCTATGTCCTGTCGGGCGACTTTACCGGCAGGGAGAACGGCATCCGGGTCATGCGCTGGACGTCCTCACAGGGCGATCTGCTGTTTGAGGCCGTGCCCATGACCGGCGACGAGCCTATCAGCGTGGAGCTGCGAAGCAGCAGCACCGGCGGCCTCTCCTCCACGGAGACGGGGCAGCGTCCCACGGGCGGGGCGGGCGAGCCGGAGGACTACGAGACGGAGAATGTGACCGTACACGGCCTGTCCGCCCGGCTGTACCGCGTGCTGCCTGCGGAGAACGCCAGACCGCAGACACAGCGGGGCTGCGGCCTGTGGTTCTACCGGGGAAGCGACCCCGTGCATTTCCATCAGGTGTCCATCCCGGAGGGCGCTGCGGCGCTGGTGTGGGTGGACGAGCGAGCCAACTGCCTGTTCCTGCTGATCGGCGGTCAGTCCCGGCAGGAGCTGGTGTCCACGGCAGAGAGCATGTATGAGAGCGAAAGGAGCTAAGACCATGAAAAAAATCACCGTTATCGCGTGCCTGCTGGCGCTGCTGACGCTGAGCGCCTGCGGCGCACAGACGCTGCCCGCCGATGAAGGCGACGTGCCGCCGGTGGAGGGCATTTCCCAGACGCAGGAGGACGGGCAGACCGGCACGAAGGTGGTCTATATCCCCATGTGGATGCAGGACTACTCCGTGGTGTACTACGACGCCCACCTGAACCGCACTGTGGAAAGCGGCGGCGACCTGACCGAGGAGGAGATCAACAGCCGGGAGGACATCTTCCCGGAGGAGATGTACACCATAGCGGCGGAGCCCAACACCAAGGTGGAGTATGACCTCCACGGGTTTATCCAGAATATCTACTACCGGGGCGGCGACGGGAAGTATTACCTTGACCCGGCCACCGCTGCCGCCATGCAGCCCTGATGTGCTGAGCGCAAAGGCCCGCCCCGCAGGGGCGGGCCTTTTTGTGCCTCCTTATTGCTGTGCCAGCGCTGCGGCCACAAAGCCGCGGAACAGGGGATGGGGCCGGTCCGGCCGGCTCTTGAACTCCGGGTGGAACTGGCACCCCACGAACCACGGATGGTCCGGTATCTCCACCATCTCCACCAGACGGCCATCCGGCGACGTACCCGCCACCCGCAGGCCCACGGCCTCCAGCTCCGGCCGGAACACGTTGCTGCACTCATACCGGTGACGGTGGCGTTCCCATATCTCCCGCTGGCCGTAGGCCTCCCGGGCCTTTGTTCCCTCCGCCAGCACGCAGGGATACTTGCCCAGCCGCATGGTGCCGCCCTTGGCGGTCACACCCACCTGGTCCGGCATCAGGTCGATGACCGGATGTGCCGTCACGGCGCTGAACTCTGCGCTGTGGGCATCCGCCCACCCGACTGCGTGCCGCGCGAATTCGATGACCGCAATCTGCATCCCCAGGCAGATGCCCAGATAGGGGACGCGGTTCTCCCGGGCGTACTGCGCCGCCAGGATCATGCCCTCGATGCCCCGGTCGCCGAAGCCGCCGGGCACCAGAATGCCCTTGCAGCCGGCGAGGGCATCGGCGATGTTCTCCGCGGTCAGGTGCTGGGAGTCCACCCAGCGGATGTCCACCCGCGCGCCGCAGGCGGTGCCCGCGTGGAACAGGGACTCCGCCACGCTGAGGTAGGCGTCGTGCAGCTCGGTGTACTTGCCCACCAGCGCGATGGTCACGGGGCGGGTGGCGCGGTGGATCTGCTCCACCAGCTCGTGCCAGTGGCGCATGTCCGGATCGCCGGCGTTCAAGCCCAGCTTGCGGCACACCACGCGGCACAGGCCCTCCTTTTCCAGCAGCAGCGGCACCTCGTACAGGGTGGAGGCGGTGAGGTTCTGGATCACGCAGTCCTCGCTGACGTTGCAGAACAAGGCGATCTTCCGCCGCATGTCCTCAGGCAGCGGACTGTCGGTGCGGCAGACCAGCACATCCGGCTGGATGCCCACGCTGAGAAGCTCCTTTACCGAGTGCTGGGTGGGCTTGCTCTTCAGCTCGCCGCTGCCGGGGATGGACACCACCAGCGGCACATGGATGTAGAGGACGTTGCCCCTTCCCTGCTCCGCCGCCACCTGACGGATGGCCTCCAGATAGGGCTGGCTCTCGATGTCGCCCACGGTGCCGCCGATCTCGGCGATGACCACGTCGGTGTGGCCGTCGTCCATGGCGTACAGGCGGCGCTTGATCTCGTCGGTCACATGGGGGATGATCTGCACCGTGCCGCCCAGATAGCCGCCCTGCCGTTCCCGGTTCAGCACCGACCAGAAGATCTTTCCGGAGGAAACGGAGCTGTCGCCGGTCAGCGCCTCATCCACGAAGCGCTCATAGTGTCCCAGGTCCAGATCCGTCTCCGCTCCGTCGTCGGTGACGAACACCTCGCCGTGCTGGTAAGGGCTCATGGTCCCCGGGTCTACATTCAGGTACGGATCGAATTTCTGGTTTCGCACCCGCAGACTGCACTGCTTCAGCAGCCGCCCCAGCGATGCCGCGCAGATGCCCTTTCCCAGCCCGGACACCACGCCGCCGGTCACAAAAATATACTTCATCCCGCCATCTCCCCTGTAAAAAATATGCTCCGATGGTACACCCCCATACCTCCGCTGTCAACGGTGCAAAACGCAGATATTTCATCGGAATTATCATATAATATATAGAATTAGAGAGAAATTGTTGCAGAAGCGAAAGTTCTTCTTGCATTGGCGGGCGGATGGTGGTATGGTAGTATTGGACTCACCTTAGGGGAGGTTCCTCACAGGAAAAAATAAGCACCCGGAGGCTTATGCCTCCGGGTGCTTCTGCTTATGTCTCGTCGGTGATCTCGCCGCCGGACGCTTCCCGCCGGACCACCTTGATCTCGCAAGTGCGGTGATTGTCCACCCGCGTCACCAGCACGTCCAGATCCTGGCAGCTGAACCGGTCGCCTACCTCAGGAACCCGGTCGCACTGCTCCATCACCCAGCCGCTGACGGATGTCATCTCCGTCTCCTCGTTCAGATGGAAGAACTCGGCAAAATCGTCAAAATCCATGGCCGCGTCCACCAGATAGGTGTCCTTGTCCACCTTGCGGATAAAGACCTCCTCCTCGTCGTGCTCGTCCCAGATCTCGCCCACCAGCTCCTCCAGAATGTCCTCCATGGTCACGATGCCGCAGGTGCCGCCGTACTCATCCACCACCACGGCCATCTGGGTCTTGGCCAGCTGCAATTTTTTCAGCAGCAGGCTGATTGGCTCGTTTTCCAGCACGAACATGACCGGGGAGAGTATCTCCTCCAGCGGCTTGTCCGTTACGCCGCAGCCCACATAAAAGTCCTTCTGGTGTATGGTGCCGATAATATGGTCGATGTCCTCCCGATAGATCAGCAGCCGGGAATACTTCGTCTGGGTGAACAGGTCCGCCACCTCTTCCTTGGTGGCGTCCACCGGCAGTGCCGCCAGGTCCACCCGATGGATGAGGATGTCCTGCGCCTCCTGCTCGGAAAAGCCGATGGCGTTCTTCAGCAGGTCGCCCTCGTCCTTGTCGATGCTGCCCTCCTGCTGCACCTCGTTCACCAGCATCAGCAGCTCCTCCGGGGACATTTTGTTGTCCCCATCCAAATGAAACATCCTGGCCAGCAGCTTTTTCCACAGGGAAAACAGCGCGTTCAGCGGCATCAGCAGCCAGATCAAGCACCGCAGAAACGGCGCGGCTGTCATGGCCCAGCTCTCGGCGCAGTCCTTGGCGATGCTCTTGGGGGAGATCTCGCCGAAGATCAGCACCACCACCGTTACCACGATGGTGGACAGCGTAGCACCGGCATCGCCGAAGCTTTTGACGAACAGTGCCGTGGCCAGGGATGCCATGGCAATGTTCACGATGTTGTTGCCGATGAGGATGGTGGACAGCAGCTTGTCATAGCGCTCCAGCAGCCGACACGCCAGCGCGGCACGGCTGTTGCCTTTTTCCGCCAGCATTTTCAGCCGCGTGACATTGGCCGAGGAGAACGCCGTCTCCGTGGCCGAGAAATAGGCGGACAGCAGCAGGCATACCGCCATAATAATGATATATGTAGTCGTTGACACGATCAATAGCTCCTTTTTCTGTCGTCTGTTTCTGTGATCCGCGCCGGTCTAAAGGCGCAAAAAAGCACGTCTGCCCCGCGTCAGGCGGCGCAGATATGCCGCAAAAAACAGATGGCAGCCCGGCAAGTTCCCGGGATGGTCGCCGCTGTCGGTATCCATATCGCCCTGTATCCTCCTTTTGATATAAATCCTGCCTATTATATACAAAACCACCCACCCTGTCAAGTCCGCCCCCTTTCCGCAGATCACGGAGCTGACTGGACAGCAAAAGGGCTTCCCACAGGGAAGCCCTTTTGAATGCGCGTGTGCATTACAGCGCCCGCAAAAACTCCGGCTTCAGGTCCCGGCGACCGTCCAGCGCCGCGGCGATCTGCGCCAGCAGCGCCTTCCGGTCGCCGTTCAGTGTGCCCTTCAGCGTCAGATAGTTGCTGGCATGGTTGGCGCGGAACACGGTTCCTTCGCTGTCCACGTGCTGTAAAAACAACTCTGTTTCCTTCAGTACCTCCAGGGGGCTGAGCAGCGTAAAGCTGCCCTCCCGCACCCATGCCTCCAGCGGCGTTCCCGGCTCCACCATCAGCGTCAGCAGCCCCAGATAGTCCGGCTTCATTTCGCTGACGGCTCTGGCCGTGTCCGCGGCGTGCTCCCGCCAGTGTGCCACGCTCCCCAGCCCGGAGATGGCCGTCACCGACAGCGCCAGCCCGCACCGCCGGGCCTTCTGCCCCGCCGCCACGATCTCCGCCGCCGTGTGGCCCTTCTGCATCTTCTCCAGCACCGCGTCGCACCCGGACTCCAATCCCATATACACCATCTGCAGGCCCTTGCTCCGCAGCAGGCGCAGCTCGTCCTCGGATTTGATCTGCAGGCTGGTGGGGGAGGCGTAGCATGTTACCCGCTGGCACTCCGGAAACAGCCCATAGACCAGCCTCAGTATCTCCACCAGGTCGCCGGTCCTCCGCATCAGTGCGTCCCCATCCGCCAGAAAGACCCGTTCCACCCGGCGGTATACCCGCCGTGCCAGCTCGAAGTCCTCCCGGATCTCGTCCATGGGCCGCATGGCAAAGTGCTTGTCGTCGTACATATCACAGAAGGCGCACCTGTTGTGGCTGCACCCGTAGGTCACCTGCACGATCAGGCTGTACGCCTCGCTGGGCGGTCGGTATACCTTTCCCTTATAACGCATGGTCATCACTCCTTTTGCTGTATTATGCCATACTTTGAACGCTTTGAAAAGGGGGCATATTCCAGTCCCGCCCCACATAGGCTGTGACATCTCAACAAACGAGGTGTACTATGGAGCTGAATTACAACCGCGTGGAGCTGCGGGGCGTGGCCGAGGACGCGCCGTTGCTGTCCCATGTGAACCACGGCTGTGCGTTCTACCGCTTTACCCTGTCCGTCCTGCGCCTGTCCGGTCAGGCGGACAAGCTGCCCGTCATCGTCCCCCGGCCGCTTCTGCTGCTGACGCCGGTGTCCCCCGGCGACGGCGTACATATCACCGGCCAGCTGCGTTCCTTCAACAACAAAAGCGGCCAGGGCAGCCGTTTGGTCATCTCCACCTTCGCCCAGACGCTGACCCATGACGCCGGCGAACCGCTGAACCGCATTTTTCTCAGCGGCGTGCTGTGCAAGCAGCCCGCCCTCCGCCGTACGCCCCTTGGCCGCGAGATATGCGACATGATCCTGGCGGTGAACCGCCGCTACGGCCGCGCCGACTATCTGCCCTGCATCGCCTGGGGCGCCGTGGCCCAGCAGGTGTCCCTGCTGCACACCGGTGCCCGGCTCACCGCCGAGGGGCGGGTCCAGAGTCGTGTCTACTCCAAAACGGAGAACGGCGTCACCACCGACCGCACCGCCTATGAGGTATCCATCATGCGTCCGGCGGACCGGACGGAATTCCCGGAATGACGCGCTTCCTCCGTCCATTCCCGCCCATTCTGCGGCACTGTCCGCGCCGAAAAACCGGCATTCTCCCTGTTGCGCCCTGGCTGGTATTATGGTAAAATTCCTGTAAAGAAGTATGTTACAAGGAGAGCCTCCATGCGCCATTCCAGCCATCTGCATCTGCATTTCCACACCCACCACCGCGCCGCCCGTTATGACGTGGACATGACCAAGGGCAGCATCACAAAGCATCTGATCAACTTTGCCCTGCCGCTGATGGTGGGCAATCTTTTTCAGCAGCTCTACAACATGGTGGATACCTGGGTGGTGGGCAACTACGTCAGCAACGAGGCCTTTTCCGCCGTGGGTACCGTCACCCCTATTATCAACACGCTTATCGGCTTTTTCCTGGGATTGTCCAGCGGTGCCGGCGTGGTCATCAGCCAGTATTACGGTGCCGGCCGCGAGGATAAGGTCCGCCAGGCGGTCCACACCTCCCTGGTGCTGACGCTGCTGATGGGCGCGGTCTTCACCGCCGCCGGCATCGCCATGACGCCCCTGATGCTCCGCCTGATGAAGACCCCCGCCGAGGTGGCACCGGAGCAGACCACCTACCTGACCATCTACTTCGCCGGCGTCATGGGACTGCTGCTCTACAACATGGGCTCCGGTATCCTTCGCGCCGTGGGCGATTCCCGCCGCCCCTTCTATTTCCTGCTGGTGTCCGCCGTGCTGAACACGGGATTGGACCTGCTCTTCGTGCTGAAATTCGGCATGGGCGTGGAGGGCGTAGCCTACGCCACCATCATCGCTCAGGCGGTGTCCGCCGCGCTGACTATCTGGGTGCTCATGCGCACCGCCGGCTGTATCCGCGTGGAGCTCCGCGCCCTGCGTATGACCTGGTCCGTCCTCCGTCAGATCGTGTCCGTGGGTATACCCGCCGCCCTGCAAATGGCCATCACCGCTTTCTCCAACGTGTTCGTCCAGGGCTATATCAACTATTTCGGCCCGGATTGTATGTCCGGCTGGACGGCCTATACCAAGGTGGACCAGCTGGTGATCCTGCCGGTCCAGTCCATCGCCATGGCCGGCACCACCTTTGTGGGCCAGAACCTGGGCGTGGGCGACACGGCCCGGGCCAAGAAGGGCGTCCGCACGGCGCTGTACCTGTCCTTCGCGGTGACGGCGGTGCTGTTGGTGCCGGTACTGCTGTTGGCCCCGGACCTGACGGCGTTCTTCAACAGCAAGGCCGAGGTGGTGTCCTATGGCGCGTTGCTGCTGCGGCTGCTGTCACCCTTCTATTTCTTCTTCTGCATCAACCAGATCTACTCCGCCGCCCTCCGTGGCGCGGGCAACAGCCAGGTGCCCATGTGGATCATGCTGGGCTCCTTCGTGGTCTTCCGCCAGATATACCTCTACATCGTGGCCCACTATGTCTCCAACGAGATCATCCCCATCGCCATGAGCTACCCCGCCGGCTGGTTCGTGTGCAGCGTGGCCACGCTCATCTACTACCGCTTCTGCAAATTCGACAGCCACCGGCTGGTGGAGGACGTATGATGGACAAGTGTGAGACCTGCGTGTGGTATGTCTATGACGAGGACTATGACGACTATATCTGCGAAATGGATCTGGATGAGGACGAAATGCAGCGCTTTTTAACCTCGCAGACCTATAACTGCCCGTATTATGATTTTTATGATGAATATAAAATAGTCAGAAAACAGAATTAGGAGCGGCAATATGTTTTATTTATATTTAGTGTTAAGCGCGGCGCTTATACCTATACTTAACAATTTCTTTGAAATTTTGCGGCAGCCCTACTCGTGGTGGCTGGTGCCCGTGCTGTTTATCGCCTTCTTTTTGGGGTTTGTTATTCTGCACCTTATTGTTACCTGTATCTGGATTGCCACGGCGAATGTTAATAAGCCGCCGCGCGGCACTAAGGCTTTCAGGGTGCTTGCAAACATAACAATACCCCTGCTTTTAAAGCTTGCAAGGGTAAGCGTTAAAACCGAAGGAGCGGAGAAAATACCTGAGGGCGCGCGTATGCTGTTTGTTTGTAATCATCAGCACGATTTAGACCCCGTAATGCTGCTTTCCGCCTTTCCGAGCGCTGAACTCGGCTTTATAGGCAAAAAGGATATTTATAAGGATATGCCCTTCATAGCAAAGGCTATGCACCGCCTTTATTGCCTGCCTATCGACCGCGAAAACGACCGCGCGGCGGCTAAGACAAT
>OLZC01000583.1_pt1 | contig 12151 bp, 12 predicted proteins | sample 1644391 | NCBI WGS metagenome assembly OLZC01 (sample SAMEA103958140, study PRJEB25191) | human gut metagenome | biome: human-associated habitat [ENVO:00009003]; feature: intestine environment [ENVO:2100002]; material: feces | place: Germany | collected 2013/2015
TGCGATATGCAGTTTGCGGATGTTGCTTGTGCATTAAAAACGCAAACTGCTATAAAAACACAAACTGCTATAAACTACTTCATTCCCCTTCTTTTTCGCTGTTTACGATAGCCTGCACCTTAGTGGGCAGACCATAGATGCTGATGAAACCGGTGGCGTCGCTCTGCTTGTAGTCGCCGCCTGCGGCAAAGGTGGCGATGTCCTCACGATACAGAGAGTACGGCGACCAGACCCCTGCATTGATGAGGTTGCCCTTGTACAGTTCCAGACGCACCTTGCCGGTGACATGCTCCTGTGTGGAGGTGACAAAGGCACTCAGAGCTTTGCGCAGCGGGCTGAACCACTGGCCATCATACACCAGTTCGCCAAAGGTGATGGCCAGCTCACGTTTCTTGTGGGCGGTGAGCTTGTCCAGCGTCAGAGTTTCCAGCACTTCGTGGGCTTTGTACAGGATGGTGCCGCCGGGGGTCTCATAGACGCCGCGGCTCTTCATGCCCACAAGACGGTTCTCCACTACATCGTACAGGCCGATGCCGTTGCGGCCGCCGATCTCATTCAGCTTTGCGATAATGGCAGCGGGCTTCAGCTTCTCGCCGTTCAGAGCCACAGGCACGCCCTTTTCAAATTCCAGCTCCACAAACTCGGACTTGTCCGGTGCGGTCTTGGGACTGACACCCAATTCGAGGAAGCCGGCCTTATCGTACTGAGGCTCGTTGCCTGGGTCTTCCAGATCAAGACCCTCGTGGCTCAGATGCCACAGGTTCTTGTCCTTGGAGTAGTTGGTCTCCCGGCTGATCTTCAGCGGGATGTGATGAGCCTCGGCATAGTCGATCTCTTCATCGCGGCTCTGGATGTCCCACTCGCGCCACGGGGTGATGATCTTCAGGTCGGGTGCAAAGTGCATGATGGCCAGCTCAAAGCGCACCTGATCGTTGCCTTTGCCGGTGCTGCCGTGGCAGACCGCATCCGCACCCTCGGCGCGGGCAATCTCCACCACGCGTTTTGCCAAAATGGGGCGGGCAAAGCTGGTGCCCAGCAGATAACCCTCGTAATCTGCCCCGGCCTGCATGGTGGGAATGACGTAATCCTCCACAAATTCATCGGTCAGGTCTTCGATGTACAGCTTGGATGCGCCGCTTGCCTTGGCGCGCTCTTCCAAGCCTTCCAGCTCACCCTTCTGCCCCACATTGCCGCACACGGCAATGACTTCGCAGTTGTTATAGTGCTCTTTCAGCCACGGGATGATAATCGATGTGTCCAGACCGCCGGAATATGCCAGCACGACCTTTTTGACCTCAGACATAGGAACTGCCTCCGTTCAAACCAACTTATATACTTTTCGATTTCCCTCGTGCAATTTCAGGATTGCAGTGTCCATTATACGGGCACTTGGAAAATGTGTAAAAAGTGTTCTGCATATAGCAGCAATATGAAAGCAGTATTTCACAGCGGGGCATTATGAATCTATAATAGGTAGTTGGAAATAAACAGAAAGAGGGTCTTTTTGATGGCAACGATATTTCCAAGAGAAGAAAAGGCAGAGGCACTGTTCGGGGAGATCCTGAAAAATCCAGAAGCCTGCCACCGCCTGATGGATACCTTCAACGACTCGCTGGACATGGCAGACGTACTGGATGCGCCGGCCGTGAGTGCACAGCAGTTTGCCGCAGCGCTGTTCAATGCCTACGAGAACAAGGATCTGTCTGCCTTTCTGATGGCGATCTGCCAGCACAGTATGTTTGACCTGCTACGGAACGCTGCCCTGATCCCGTTCAAATTCAACGCCGATGGTCAGCCGAACCCGGTGATCCTGACGGATGATGCCGGCGTTCTTTTGCCGAACAACAAATTTGCCGTGAGCAGCAAAGTATACGACCGGTTCATCCGGGTGTTCCAGAAGCAGGAAAAGGTAAAAATGTACCTTGCCAGCGGCTACTGCAAGTATCACGGCTACGACGAAGGCTCGATGGATGTGGTGGAGTACCACTACAACCAGCATTTGGGGCTGCTGCTGATCTACGAACTGCCGGACACCGTGAAGCAGAAGGTAACGGAAGCGGAGGCCTACTCCACCGTCTGGGATATCCAGATGAAGCTGCAGCACGCACTGCCCCGTTCCGTGGTCTACTATGGACAGGATACGCTCAAGGACGGCGGAACCCGCTACGATGAACTTGGCGTTTTTCTGCCGCTGGAACACTTTGCCGACCGGCTGGAACGCCATGTGGAAACTGCTACCAAGATCGTTTACGGCGAGTAAACGCCCTGTAAACGAACTCCCTTTATAAGTGCATCACAGCAAAACAAAACGCAGCGAACCGTTAAAAGATTCGCTGCGTTTTGCCTTATAAGGAAAGAATGGAAATGCTGCACATCAGGTGCAATAACGGAAAGTCTTGTCCGTGACAATACGGGCGAAGATCAGCCCTAACGGCAGTGCCACGATGATGAGAATGGCATCTGCAAACCATGTGGCAGAGTCCATCAGAGACAGGATGCCCAGATTATAGATGGCACGGTAGAAATACAGTCCCGGTACCATGATAACGATGGACGGCACGGTGACGGAGATGCGGGGATAACCGACGGCGCTCTTCAGGCAGGAGGCCAGCAATCCGGACAGCAGTGCGCCCAGAAACGCTGCAATAGCGGGCGGAAAGCCCGCAAGGCTCACCAGCTCCAGCCGGAACGTGTTCGTTACCGCACCGATAAGGGCGGCGCAGACTGCCAGGTTCCGGGGACTGTTGAACATGAGCGAAAAGCCGAACACACCGCCAAAACTTGCCAGCAGCCGGAACACGATCTCTTCCGGGAGTGTCAGGCTCAGGGCAGGGAACTGCACCGGCTGCAAATGCAGCAGCAGTGCCATGATCCAAGCCGTCATGGTTGCCACCAGAATGATGAGGACGGCGTAGGCCAGACGTTCCAGCCCGGAGCGCATATCCAGCTTGGCAAGGTCGATGCCGCTGGTAATGAACGGAAAGCCCGGAATGATGAAGAGCATGGAGCAGATATACCCCGCCTCGTGCTGCGCCGATACGGCAAACAGCACCTCTGCCAGCTTCAGCAGGATGGCATACACGAGGCTTGCTGAACAGACCGACGCCGTAATGCCCAGAAACAGGGTGAAATGGTGTTTTGTCAGCTTGCACCGTACAAAGTTGCCGATGCCTGCACCGCAGAAGGCACACAGCATTTCCACAATGCCGCCGCCAAGCAGAAAGGTGAAGCAGCCGCAGGCCAGTGCAGCTGCAAAGCCCAGTGCGATGGGCGAATACAAGCCGTGGATGCGCTCGATCTCATCGAGGTGGCTGTGCAGCTCTTCGCCGGTCATAAATTTTCCTTCCCGGTCAAAGTCGTTGACGAAATGCTCCAGCCGGTTCAGCCGGGAGGTATTCACGCCCGTGTTTGTCAGACAGAGTGACTGGGTATAACACTGGTCACCATCAAAGCAGGTGAACTCAATGGACAACAGGCCGATGTCCGCTGTTGTTGTGACTCCCAGCTCCCGCGAAAGGGTGTTCATGGAGCTTCGGACACGCCATGCGCCGGTGCCGCATTCCAGCAGCATCAGCCCGGTGCGTCCAATGACGGAGGCTTTTTCCACAAGCCCCGCCTCGGTAATGGGGACGCCCTTGCTGGCCGACGCATAGTCGTGCCAGTAGACTTCCATGTGATTTTTGATGATCTCACTTTGCCGTTGTCCCATACCGGAAAGCCTCCTTTGTGATATGGGAATGTTGCAGCCGTTTCAAGACTGCGGTGCTATTATAAGGGAAATTGCAGGGCAGGTAAAACGTATCCTGGATATGCCGGCAATGTTCGTTTGGTATTTCAAAGAAGAAAAACCAGCCCACCCATGTGCTGGAGGATTCTAACCCGGCTTTGAACGTTCTCACCGGGAGCCGCAGCGAATAGCGGACAACCCGTGACCCGTAAGAATGAGGTGATAGCGATGTGACCGGAGGTGAGTGAGCCATGCGAAAGAGTGCCCCCATGGAAGTGGTGGTGCATTACCCCAAAACCGAAGAAGGCTGGGAAGAGCTGGGCAAGCGTGTCGCAACTGCCCACGCCAACTATGTGATCGAAAAAATCGAGCGGCTGAACTGCCCCACATGGCAGAAGCTGGAACTGTATCAGGCAGTCATTGATACCACCAAGGGCACCTATAAGCCCAAGGAACACCAGAAACCCGGCCGATAAAAAAGCCCAACACCGGTGTTTTCTCATGGAACGTTCGTTGGGGAGAGGATAGCAAATGAGCTTCGGATGCACTTCCGGAGGGAGCGGAAAAGCGGGACCACCGTGTCGTTGCAGGAAACGCTGGAGGCGGGCAAGGACGACACGGCACTGACCCTCTCGGACGTGCTGCAGGACGGCTTCTGCATGGAGGACAGCTGTGAGCAGCAGGACGAGGCCCGGCGGCTGCGGCAGCTCATCGAAGGGCTTCCGGCGCGGGAACGGAAGCTGATCCTGCTGCGGTATGGCCTGGCCGGTCAACCGCCGCTGACCCAGCTGGAAACCGCAAAGCTGCTGCAGATCAGCCGGAGCTATGTTTCCCGCCTGGAGACCCACGCGCTGGAACTGCTGCGGGAAGGGTGGGGCGGATGCCGGTAAAGATCTTGACATTCACTACGGAGTTCTTTCATACCGAAGCAAAAAACGCCGCCTGGAACGCATCCAGTTCCTCGAATCGGTACAGGCGGTTCAGTGCCTCCACCAGCTCCTTTTTCGAGAGGCGGGGCGGCAGGCCCAAGGCGTTGAGCAGCGCATATTTCCGCTCGGCGCTGCCCGGTGTGCCGGAGAGCCCCCAGTTGTAGAGGTCGGCATAGGTGATGGCCCGGCCCTCCGGGCGGGGGGCAGCTGCGCCAGCCTCCGCACCGAGGGCGTCTTTGAGTGCCTGCAGCACGATGGCGTCGTCCACGCCCTCCACGCCGAGCAGGCCCTCTTTGCCGGGCTGCGGCTTCCGCTTTTCCTTGCCGTGGATGGCGGGCACATAGGCCTGCACCACGTGTTCGGCCCCCACCAGATTGGTGATGTAGGTGCGGATGCGGAACCCGGCGGCGTCCGAATCCGTGAACAGGATGAGCCCGTTTTTCTTTGCCAGCGTCTTGAACAGCTGCTGGCGCTTTTTATCCTTATAAATGCCGAATCCGTCGGTCAGAAGGATCAGCGCGTCCGTCAGGTGGGAAAGGCGGGCCGCATCGTATTTGCCTTCCACCACCAACACCCGGTCGGTGTGGAGAAGTTCTCGTTCGCTCATCGTCCGCTCCCCGCCAGCGCCAGACGGCAGAGGGCCGCTTCCAGAAGTACCTCCGCGTCTACAGGCTGGCTTTTCAATGATCTGTCCAGATCCAGCAGGACCTGCAAGCAGGCTTCCAGCTGGCCGAGGGTGTAGTGGCTGGCGGTCTCGGCCGAGCGCTTGAGCCGGTAATCGCTGCCCTTGTAGCCGAACTCCTTGAAAACGGTGCTGTAGCTCTTGCGTCTGGCGCTGCCCAGCTTGACCCGGTAGAGGTCCACATAGCTGCCGATGAGTGCCGCTGTGATGGCGATGGGCTCCTGCTGCAGCCGGAGCAGAGCCTGTAATTTTTTGCAGGCCCCGGTGGCGTTTTTGGCCGTGATCATCCGGGTCATCTCGAAGACATCGGCCTCCAGGCTCACGGTGCCCATCTCGGCCACCATGGCCGCAGTGACGGTCTGGTAGCCGGAGAGGGCGCAGAGCTTGTCCACCTCGTTTTCCAGCAGGAAGGGGTCTTCACCGCAGCGCTCCAGCAGGGCAGTGGCGGCGCCTTCGGGCAGGGTAGCACCCTGCGCTTTGGCCCGCTCGATCATCATCACCTTGAGCTCGTAGGGCTTGGGTTTGGCCAGCTCTTCGGCATAGCCGAGTTTTTTGCAGGCAGCGGTGAGCTTCTGCGCCCGTTTGCCGGTCTTGAGCTTACCGCGCTCCAAGGGAAACACGCTGCCCAGCACGACGACGGCATTTTCGAGGCTGGAAAGCGTTTCACACAGCGCATCCAGGTCTTTGTCGCTGTAGGCGGCGGGGTCCAGTTCGGGCAGGACCACCACGCGCCGGGTGCCGAAAAATGAGATGGTGCCCGCCGCCATGATGAGCTGTTCCAGCTCCGGGGCGGCACCGTCCAGCACGGTGGCTTCTTCGTCGCTGTCGGCCGAGAGCAGCCGCACGGCAACCGCCACGGCCTGCCGCACCAGATATCGCTCGCTGGAATAAAAATAGTAGACCGGGCAGCCGCTTTCTGCCAGCTGCCGGAGCTTTGTTTCCGTTGCCAAAGGGGAGACCTTCTTTCGTTTTTGCGGGGGATCTTCTGCCCCGCAGATGCCGGGATATTCGATACCCATAGTGTAGCGGAGTTGCGGGGCGTTGTCAATGCGCAGTGCACAGAGGCCGGGCAAAAAAATGCTGCCTGACCGGATGCAAAAAATGCCGGGGCGGGGCTTTTCGGGAACGGAAAAACATGATATACTAAAAACGCTTTTCCCAAATGTTCGGCAAAGAGGAAACGAAAGCGAATGCAGGGTGCCGACCCTGCCGGAAGTAAAAAATGCCCGGTCTCTGCGGGCCGCGAAAGGATGAAGCCATTACGAAACGTGCCAAATTTACGCTGCAGCTGCAATATAATTCCCCGGTGATCCTCACCTTTTTTCTGCTGTCGCTCCTGGTGCTCTTTCTGAGCCAGTGGACGAACGGCTGGACGACCATGCACCTGTTCTGCGTCTACCGCTCCTCGTTCCAAGACCCGCTGTTCTATGTCCGGCTGTTCGGCCATGTGCTGGGCCATGCCAGCTGGGATCATTTCCTGAACAATATGCTCCTGCTCCTCGTCATCGGCCCACCGATGGAGGAAAAATACGGCAGCATCCCGTTGCTGGAGGGCATCGTCTTCACGGCGCTGGTGTCCGGTGTGCTGCAATGCGCGCTCTTCCCCCGCACGGCCCTGCTGGGTGCTTCCGGCATCGTGTTCATGCTCATCATGCTGGCGTCGCTGTCCGGCTTTTCGGGCGGCATCCCGGTCACGATGCTGCTGGTGGCGGCGCTGTATCTGGGCCAGCAGGTGTACGATATCGTCTTCGTGCATGACAATGTCGCCAACTTCATGCACATCGTGGGCGGCATCTGCGGCACGGGGTTCGGCTACTTCTACGCCCTGCGCCCCCAAAAACGCCGCAAGGCGTCCGGGGCAAAGCCGGGCCTGAAATTTGAAAAGACCTCCCGGCACAGGAGCCGGTAAAGCAAAGAATCCCCTTCCGCGCGGCAGGACCATGCGGAAGGGGATTTTTGTGCAGATGCGTTACAGCGTCTTGCAGAATTCTTTCAGATAGGCGCGGAAGGCCTCGCCGATCTCCGGGTGCTGCAGGGCCAGCTCCACCTGAGCCTCTACCACCTTGAGCTTGTTGCCCATGTCGTAGTGCTTGCCGGTGAACTCCACTGCGGTCATGCCGCCATAATTGCGGGCGAACTCGGCCATGGCGTCGGTCAGCTGGATCTCGCCGCCGGCACCGGGCTTGGTGCGGGCGAGGATGTCGTAGATCTCCGGGGTCAGCAGGACGCGGCCCAGGATGGAGTAGTTGCTGAACTCCTGGCCCTTCTTGGGCTTCTCGATCATGTCATCCACAAAGAAGTAGTTGTCGTGGATGGGGGTGGTCTTCAGGCTGCAATAGCGGCTCACATCGGCCCAGGGCACAGCGGAGACGCCTGCGGCCGGGCGGCCGAACTCCTCGTAGGCACGGATGAGCTGGGCGCAGACCGGGTCTTCGCCCCAGATGACGTCATCGCCATAGATGACCACGAAGGGGTCGTCGCCGGTAAAAGCTTTTGCCATGCTCACGGCGTGGCCCAGGCCCAGGGTCTGCTTCTGGCGGACAAAGTAGATGTTGGCCAGGTTGGAGATGCCCAGGCACTCCTCCAGCATCTTCTCCTTGCCGGGTGCGGCCAGCTTTTCTTCCAGCTCCGGGCTGCGGTCGAAGTGGTCTTCGATGATGCTCTGGTTGCGGCCCAGAATGATGAGGATGTCGGTGATGCCGGAACGGACGGCCTCTTCCACCAGATACTGGATGGCGGGCTTGTCCACAAGGGGCAGCATCCCTTTGGGCATGGCCTTGGTGGCGGGCAGCACACGGGTGCCAAGGCCCGCAGCAGGGATGACAGCTTTCGTGACTTTTTTCATGATTCAAAACTCCTTCGTAGAACTATCGCAGGCTGGGTGCATCAGCCGTAGACCAGATTGAGCAGAGCGTCCACATTGGGGCCCAGCAGCAGGGTGCTGGCGCTGCCGATGACCATCAGCAGCAAAAAGCAGCCGAACACCGCCGCAAAGCTGACGCCGCCCTGTGCGGCCAGAACGGCCTTGCGCTGGGCTTCGTCCGGGAACTCAGAACGGATCTTCCGGATGCGGTCTGCCGCGCTCTTGCGGTAGAGCCACTTGCCGTACATGCCGCGCACGACCATGAGCAAAAAGCTCAGGGCCGAGCACAGACGGGCCAGCATGACCATCGTGGAATCGCTCAGAGCGGGGGCCATGGTGCTGCCGGTGAGCTGCATCAGCTGCAGCAGGGTGGGCACGGCCAGCAGCAGCTCGGCTGCCAGGAAGCCGAACGCGGGCTTCCATGCCTTGCGGTAGAAGAAATAGAACGGCCCGAACAGCAGTGCCGAAAAACTCATGGAGATCTTGCTGTGCGCCAGCTGCATCCGGCAGTAGGTGCTCAGGTAGGCGGGGGACGCAGGGCCGATGTAGCTGGCCCAGTCCTTGCAGGGGATGCCGTCCAGCATCTCGTCCTTGCCAAAGGCGGCCTCATAGGCCTGCCGCATGGGGTCCTGGGGCATGGAGCCGGTCTCCTGATACTGGCGGTACAGGCTGGAATAATCAAAATTGCCCTCGCCGGGGCCGGCCGTGCGGTCGGCAGGCTCTTCGGCCCCTTCCGGTGGCAGCACGGCACCGCAGCAGCGGCAGTGGTCCTCGCTGCGCAGGGTGCGCTCGCCGCAGGCAGGGCAGGTGCACAGCTCGGATTCCTGATACGGGAACTTCCATTCGTATCCGGCGGCATGAGCCGGGCTGTGGATGCAGCGGCCCAGTTTTTCATAACAATCCCGGTGGTACGGTGCGCCGCAGTCGGGGCAGACGACGATGTCGTCCTGCAGCGTCAGCGGCTTGCCGCAGCCCTCGCAGGGGCAGCCATAATATTTTGGCATAACTTCCTCCCATAAATGGTACTTGATGCTATTATACTCCCATCCCGGAGAAAAGAAAAGGTGAAAATCTTCAAATTTCCAGCATGATGGTGATTTTTCCTCTTTACTTTATCACGGATTCCCGGTATACTAATGAAGTATCTGTGTATAAACTGTATCTTTTTGTAGCCCTCTCAGCCATCGCTGCGCGATGCCAGCTCTCCCGCAGCAGGGAGAACCCTTGGCGACCGGCTTTTGTGTTTGCCAGAATGCAAAGAACGATGGACCCATGAGAAATAAGGGCGATACTTCTTATTTTTGAGAGGATATTGAGAATGATCACGACTGAAGAACTGAAAGTGAAGCTGGCCGAATACGGCACAGCGGTGAAGGACCTGGAAGAGGCCCTTGCCATCGAGGCCTCCCGCAAGCGTGTGCAGGAGCTGGAGCACACCATGTCCCGCCCTGGCTTCTATGACGACGCCGAGCTGAGCAAGAAGGTGTTCGACGAGGTGGGCGACCTGCGCGGCAAGCTGAACCGCTTTGAAAAGCTGCAGGGCCTGTACGATGACGCCGAGACCATGCTGGAAATGCTGGACGAGGAGTACGACCCGGAACTGATCCCCGAAGCCGAAGAGGCGGTCAACACCGTGGAGAAGGCGGTGGATGAGCTGCAGCTCATGACCATGCTGAACGGCGAGTACGACCACAGCAACGCCATCCTGACCTTCCACGCCGGTACCGGCGGCACCGAGGCGCAGGACTGGGCCGAGATGCTCTACCGGATGTACAACCGCTGGGCCGCTGCCCACGGCATGACCGTGGAAGTGCTGGACTATCAGGACGGCGACGAAGCCGGTCTGAAGAGCGCTTCGATGATGGTCAAGGGCGCCAACGCCTACGGCCTGCTCAAGAGCGAGAACGGCGTGCACCGGCTGGTGCGCGTGAGCCCCTTTGACGCCAACGCCCGCCGCCACACCTCCTTCTGCTCGGTCTACGTTTATCCGGAAGTCGACGACTCGATCGATATCGAGATCAATCCGGCCGACCTCTCGATCGACGTCTTCCGCGCGTCGGGCGCGGGCGGCCAGCACATTCAGAAGACGGAATCGGCTGTTCGAATCCACCACATCCCGACCGGCATCATCACGATCTGCCAGGACGACCGCTCGCAGCACCGCAATCGCGAGAAGGCGATGCAGCAGCTCAAAGCCAAGCTCTACGAACTCGAGATGAGAAAGCGCATGGAAGCGCAGACGAAGCTCGAGGAGCAGAAGTCCGACATCGGCTGGGGCCACCAGATCCGCAGCTACGTGCTCGACCAGTCCCGCGTGAAGGACCTGCGCACGGGCGTCGAAACGGGCAACACCGGCGCCGTACTTGACGGCGATCTTGACCAGTTCATCGAGGCGAGCCTCAAGAACGGCGTGGGCGGTCTCCCCGCTGCTGAGTAATCGCTTTAAACCTGAAAGCCTAAGAAAGGAAGGCGCGAGGGAGAACCGCGCCTCTTTAGACGAGGCACATCAAGCCTTTCAGAAGGAAATTCAAATGGCTGAAAATGAAATCCAGACGGCGCAGGAAGCCGCAGCCGAGGAGAACCACATCATCGCCGAACGCCGCGCGAAGCTCGCGCACCTGCGTGAAACGGGCGTGGCCTATCCCAACGACTTCGTGCGCACCGACCTCTTCGGCGACCTGCGCGAGAAGTACGGCGAAATGAGCTCCGAGGAACTCGAGAAGCTCGCGCCTCAGGTTGCCTGCTCGGGCCGCGTGATGCTGAAGCGCATCATGGGCAAGGCCTCCTTCTGCACCGTCCGCGACTTTACGGGCGACATGCAGTACTTCGTTCAGATGAACGAAGTGGGCGAAGACGCCTACGCCGCCTTCAAGACCTTTGACCTCGGGGACATCGTCGCCTGCCGCGGCACGCTCTTCAGGACCCGTGCGGGCGACCTCGCCATCCGCGCGAAGGAAGTTCGTCTCATGACGAAGAGCATCCGTCCGCTCCCCGACAAGCACAAGGGCCTTCAGGACACCGAGCTCTGCTACCGCCAGCGCTACGTCGACCTCATCATGAATGAGGATTCGAGAAAGCGCTTCCTCACGCGCTCGAAGGCGATCGCCGCGATCCGCCAGTACATGCTCGACCACCGGTTCCTCGAAGTCGAAACGCCGATGCTCCACCCGATCCCGGGCGGCGCCAATGCGAAGCCCTTCATCACGCACCACAATGCGCTCGACATCGACCACGGGCGCGACCTCTGGCAATGGCCGAACATGGCGGCGATATGGAATTTTCCCCGTGCTTACGAAGGTTTGGTCATCGAAGTGAACACCACGACCAACTGCGAGCGTGTGGCTCTGTTCCACAACGGCAACGAGATGGGCGTACGCCGGACGGCGGATTACCCGAACCATACGATAACGTGGTACCTGCCTTACCGGCGTGGGACGCTTGTGGCTAAAGGCATTAACGGGACGGATACGGTGGCTGTGCATGAAATACGTACGGCAGGTGATGCCGTGAAGTTGAAAGCCATAGCCGACCGTGGAAAATTGATGGCCGACGGGCAAGATTTGAGTTATGTGCAGGTGGAGTTGTTGGACCAAGACGGAACACTCGTGCAGCATGCAGACCGCCGGGTGAAAGCCTCCATTGAGGGCGAGGGCCGTTTAGTGGGATTCATCAGCAGTGACTTGCGGCGTAAGACTCCTTTCACTTCCCATGAAGACAAGACGTATTTCGGGCGTGCCATGGCCATTGTGCAGTCTACCCGGAAGGTAGGGACAATCCGTTTACGCTTCGACGTGGAAGGATGGGATGAACCTGTGTGGGTAGAGCTGACTTCGGAAGCCTTACCTAAGGATTACGTATCCGACATCCCGAGTTTTCGGTAAAAAGTGCAGGGTGGGATATAACTGGACAATTTGGATTTTCTTACCTTTGCCTTACGATAAACCTAAACC
>OLZC01000585.1_pt1 | contig 12116 bp, 7 predicted proteins | sample 1644391 | NCBI WGS metagenome assembly OLZC01 (sample SAMEA103958140, study PRJEB25191) | human gut metagenome | biome: human-associated habitat [ENVO:00009003]; feature: intestine environment [ENVO:2100002]; material: feces | place: Germany | collected 2013/2015
TTTGGCCACTTTGATGGTATTGCTGTATCTTGTATAAAGTCCGGTGATAAATGCGTCTGCGTCTCCGGTTTCTACCATCATCATACCGAAGTAGTTGCGTTCGAACATCTTGTCGTTGGCTTCTTCGTAAGTAAAGCCTTCGCGGGCACGTTCGACGGTGCCGGACACACCGTTTCCGGAATGACCGTTACCGGCAACACATTGCAGTATGTCGGCCTGTTCGGATACACACTCAACGGCGTCGTTATCAAAAATGTCCGGCTCACCGATGTGAATATAAACATGACCGAAGTGGGCAAAAGTGTTTATGCAGGCGCGCTTGTCGGCTTTATAAAAGTCGATACAAAGGCAACTGCGTCTTCCGTTTTGGATAACTGCTTTGCATCCGGCAGCATCACCGTAAAAACTGCCGATAAAGTGACCGTCGTGGGTGGCCTTGCCGGCTTTACGGATCAGCGTGCGGCAGTTACAAACTGTGGGACAAACGTTGAGATAAATACGGATTCCGGCATGGGAAGAGCTACTGTCGGCGGCCTTGTCGCGTGGGCGAGCATAAGAACGCTTTTTGAAAACGATTATACTCTGGGCAACGTGACTGTTGCCACAGAGAACGACACATATGCAAATGTCGGCGGTATGTTCGGTCAGGTAAACGGCATTTTGTATAATCTCTGCAGCGCCGGCGTTGTGACACTGAATACATCGGTTGAAATTCATAAAGCGGGCAGCATCGCAGGTGATCTTGCGGCGGCATCCTATGCCGACGGCTGCTATTACTCCGGCGGCAGTGCCTTCGGAAAGGAAGGCGGCAAATATAATGCCGAAACTGTTGCGGATAAGTCCGACATCATGGGAACTCAGGCATTTGCAGACATCCTGCATAACAACCTCGCTCCGGCAGCGGTTGAAATCATGGCAGCAAATGTTGCAGCAGCAAATGTAACCGGCTGCGGCGATTTCGGCGCAATGACGGCAAGAGTAAACGACAGATTCTACGACTGGACGATAAGCAACGGCACGGTCGTGCTTGACTCTGCACTCTGGAGCTCTGCCGACGTCGACGCAAGCATTTTTGCCTCCGGCGACGGCACCGAGGAAAACCCGTATGTCATCAAAACGGCAGAGCAGCTTCGCGCGTTCGCAGGCTCTATGAACGATAAGATCGACTACACCGGCAAGTTCGTCGCTCTGGATGCCGATATCGACGTGTCCGGCTCTGCATGGAGCCCCATCGGCGGCAGCGAATACGCATTTAACGGTACCTTCGACGGAAGAAACCACAGCGTTTCCGGGCTTAGCCTCGGAACCGAAGAAACTCCCTTCGCACTCGACAGCGAAAACCTTTATATCGGCCTGTTCGGCGTTCTCGGCAACGGAGCATATGTTAAAAATGTAAACGTAAGTGTTGCGTTCTACACAAAATACGAAGCAAGCGCCTATGTCGGCGGCATCGCAGGCTACGCCGACGGCAATCGCACAAACGGCAACTTCACCGGTGCGGTTATCGACGGCTGCAATGTTACCGGCACTATAAAACACGTCGGCGATAAGGGCAATCAGTTCGTCGGCGGCATCGTCGGCATGCAGTATAAGGGCGCTGTTATCAACAGCAGCTCCGAGATCAAAGCCTCCTGCATCGTGAAATCCGGCGACCTTGCCGAGGTCGGCGGCCTTGTCGGCCTGAATAACCGCGGCCTTGTCGCAAACTGCCGCGCCGACAGCGATATCTACGGCTCCGGCAACCGCGAAAACGGCAACGAGGGTATGGCCGTTGTCAGCAGCCTTGTTGCGTGCAATGCAGGCGCGCTTGTCAACTGCTACGCGGCAGGCAATGTCGAAACCGAGGAGCACTCCACCTATGCCGGCATGGTCTCCGGCTGGGTAACGGGCATCGGCAAGAGCTACAACTGCCTGTTTGACATCAACAGCACCATGACGCTGAAGGTCGGCGACAAAGAACCTCAGCCGGTAAAGCCGGTTGAATCCATCGGCACTAAGGTCGCCTCCGGCGTAAACGACGAGGGCGACGCATACACCGGCGGCCTTGTTGACAAAATGACCGGCGTTAACGGCGCAAGCGCCGAAGCCGCGGCATCCCTCAACGCAAGCTTTGCGGCATTCCCCATTGATATCGCAGCCTACGGCATTGAAAACAACAGCCTTAAACAGTGGACGTTTGATAACGTTTTCGGCTTCGGTGACGCGGCATCCGTAACCTATGTTCAGCCCGAGTGCGAGAAGATTGTGAAGCCCGAGCTCAAGCTCAATGACGGCGTGTGGTACGGCCGCGATAACGACAAGAAGTCTGTCGTTAAGATCACCGTCAAAGATAACGCGATAACCGAGACAGTGGTTGTCTCCGGCGAAGGCAGCGGCGAAGCATACGACGCAGCACTTGAAAAAGCAAAGAACAAAGCGATCTACGGCGATTTCTCAAACTACGAGGCAGCCGACCCGAACAAATTCGGCGGCGGCAGCGGAACGGCGGAGGATCCGTACCTCATCTCGAATGAGGCTCAGCTCCGCTATCTGTCGAGCTCGATAAACGCAGACGTCAGCTGGAAGAATGTTTACTTCAAGCAGACTGCCGACATCACCCTGAACGGCCTATAGGCAGCAAGGATGCCCCCGCCGATCAGATGACCTCCGGTCTGTTCGGACTTACATCCGGCGAGTATACTACGAATAACACTCCTGACGGCAGCGAGCAGACCGTGACCCTTAAAAACATCAACCTCAAGGACGTCTCCATAAACGTAAAAACCCGTTATGAGACCTACACCGGCGGCCTCGTCGGCTCGGGCCAGAACGGCATTTACATCGATAACTGCACCGTAACCGGCACTGTCAGCGCCGAAACGAGCGAGAGCTTCTGCCGCGTCGGCGGCCTTGCGGCAAGCGTGCTGCGCGGCCTTGTAACAAACTGCGGCACGGATGTTGAGATAAGCGGCATTACGGACACAAACCACGTCTATGCCGGCGGACTTTACGGCATGGATAACCGCGTTACGACCTTTAACTGCCATGCTCTCGGCAACGTCACCGGCAACTCCACCAACAATAACAAGGTCCATCTCGGCGGTCTCGTCGGCCAGGGCGGCGGCATCCACTACAACTGCTATGCCGCAGGCAACGTAGTTTCGCTGAAATCGACAAGCGACGTCGGCGTGCTCAACGGACGCAGCGCAGGCATCAATATTGATTACAACTGCTATTACAACACCGATGCAATTGTAAAGCAGGGCGATATCCAGGAAAACAAGGCCATCGGCGTTGTGACCATCAACGCGTTTGTTGAGGGCGTAGCAGGAAAGACGGCCGCCGAGCTTAAGAGCGCGGACTTCGCGGCACTTCTGAATGAAAACGCCTCCGCAGAGAAAGCGGCCGCCGCAAACGAGACGATCAATAAGGCTCTTGCCGAAAGCGGTAGCGGCCTTGCTCAGGCAAATTACTATAACGGCGCAAAGCTCCTTACATGGTCTGCAGAGAGCGGCAGAGTCGTATTCGGAGCCAACGCGCCTGATGACAAACCTGTCGTTCCCGTACACCGCCACACCGTCGTTACCGATCCGGCGGTAGAGCCTACCTGCACCGAGACCGGACTTACAGAGGGCAAGCACTGCTCGACCTGCAATGCGATAATCGTAAAGCAGGAAACCGTTCCGGCTCTCGGCCACAAGATCGAGCTTAAAAATGACAAGGCTGCAAGCTGCACCGAGGACGGCTACACCGGCGACGAGGTCTGCACTGTCTGCGGCGAGACCGTGAAGAAGGGCGAGACTGTCAAAGCCGCCGGCCACAAGACCGAGCTTAAAAACACCAAGGCTGCAAGCTGCACCGAGGATGGCTACACCGGCGACGAGGTCTGCACCGTCTGCGGCGAGACCGTCAAGAAAGGCGAAGCGATCAAAGCCGCCGGCCACGATTACGTTAACGGCGTGTGCTCCGTCTGCGGCGAAAAGGATCCGAGCTACAATCCGTTCAAGGACGTTAAGCACAACGCCTATTACGATGCGATACTCTGGGCAAATGCAAACGGCATAACAAACGGCAAGGCCGAGGACACCTTCGCTCCCGATGACGGCTGCACCCGCGCCCAGATAGTAACCTTCCTTTACCGCGCGGCAGGCTCGCCCGAGGTGAAGAACGTTAAAAATCCGTTCACCGATGTGAGCGAAAGCAGCGTATACTACAAGGCAATAATGTGGGCCGTAGAAAACGGCATCACCAAGGGCACGACGGATACTACCTTCAGCCCCAACGCCGTATGCACCCGTGCGCAGATCGTTGTGTTCCTGTACCGCGCATCCGGCGATGATGCGTCGAATCTGAAGCTTCAGTTTACCGATGTTCCGGCAAACGCATGGTGCGCCGAGGCCGTCGCATGGGCGGTTTCCAAAGGCATAACCAACGGAACCACGGCAACGACATTCAGCCCGAGCGCTACCTGCACCCGTGCACAGGCGGTAACCTTCATCTATCGCGCTCAGTAAGATCAGCAAAAACCCGTACATCCGGCACGATTTGTGCCGGATGTAGTTTTTTGCCGGATAATTTAAGCGGCTTTTGTTATATTTGCCGGTTGACTTTTGCCATTTAAAGCGCTATTATTGCAGCATGAAAACACGGTGGGTTCCACCGGGTGAACTTGAGAAAGGAGATACGGCAATGAGCATCTGTAAAGCACGCAATATGATAAGCACCGGCAGACGCGAAATGTCCGCGTCCTCCTATTTCAGCTTTACTAAGGTCTGCTATGCAGGCCGATATTTTGCTGCTCTCAATTCGACCGACCGGTGCGAATGTCCTTGTACGGTTTTCTGATGCAGGAAATCTCAGGGTGTTGCCGGCTCGGCGACACCCTGTTTTTTTAATTAAAAATTCAGCACGTTAAATCAAAAAGGAGAAAAAACGTTATGAAAAAGAAGATCACAGCTTTGGTAATGGCTGCTGCAATGTGTCTGAGCTTTGCGGCATGCGGCTCGGATAACGGCGGCAGCGATACCGCCAAGGATACCTACACCGTCGGCATATGCCAGCTGGTGCAGCACCAGGCACTCGATGCGGCGACCCAGGGCTTTAAGGATGCTCTGAAGGAGGAGCTCGGCGACAAGGTCGAGTTTGTTGAGCAGAACGCCGCAAACGATATCCCGACCTGCGGCACCATCTGCAACGGCTTCGTTTCCGACGGCGTTGACCTCATCCTCGCAAACGCAACTCCGGCACTTCAGGCCGCAACCGCAGCTACCCAGTCCATCCCCATCCTCGGCACCGCAGTCACAGAGTACGGCGTCGCTCTTGACATTGAAAACTTCAGCGGTACCGTCGGCGGCAACGTATCCGGTACCTCCGATCTCGCCCCTCTGGATCAGCAGGCTGCAATGTTCTCCGAGCTTCTCCCCGATGCAAAGACCGTCGGTATCCTCTACTGTTCGGCTGAGCCAAACTCCGTATACCAGGCAGATGTAGTCAAGGCAGCTCTTGAGGACAAGGGCATCACCGTTAAGGTCTACACCTTCGCAGACTCCAACGACGTCGCAACCGTAACCGCGACCGCATGCGATGAGTGCGACGCACTTTACATCCCCACCGATAATACCGCCGCTTCCTGCGCCGAGGCAATAAGCAACGTTGCTCTGCCCAAGAAGACCCCCATCATCGCCGGCGAGGAAGGCATTGCTTCCGGCTGCGGCATCGCGACCCTCTCTATCGACTACTACCAGCTCGGCGTTACCACCGGCAAGATGGCTGCAAAGATCCTCACCGGTGAGAGCGATATCTCCACCATGCCCATCGAGTACTACCAGAACCCCGTCAAGAAGTACAACGCAGATATCTGCGAGCAGCTTGGCATCACGGTTCCCTCCGATTACGCCGCTATCGGCTAATTAATTATAACTGTTAACTAACCAACCGAAATGAGGTCTGAAAAATGACGATGTCCGTTTATCTGTCCGCCCTGAGCGTGACAAACCTTATATCAAGAATGCCTGCTGCCGTTGCGCAGGGCATAATATGGGGACTCATGGCGCTGGGCGTGTTCATAACCTTCCGTCTGCTGGATATACCCGATATGACCGTTGACGGTTCGTTCGCAACCGGCGGCGCGGTCACGGTAATGCTCCTGCTTGCCGGTATGCCTGCCTGGGCGGCGCTGCTGATTGCCATAGTTGTCGGCGTGCTCACGGGTCTGTGCACGGGCTTCCTTCACACAAAGCTCGGCATTCCTGCGATCCTTGCCGGTATACTCACGCAGTTTGCGCTGTACTCGATCAACCTGCGCATCATGACAAAGGCCAATCAGACAGCCAGCGTGCAGAAGTTCGGCATGTTCTGGGAGAACGGAAACGGATTTCTCGTCTCCTCGCTGCATATTCCGCAGGCGATATTGGTCGGCCTTTTCCTTACGGCGATAATCGTTGCTCTTTCCTACTGGTACTTCGGCACCGAGCAGGGCAGCGCACTGCGCGCAACCGGCAACAACCCGGCAATGAGCCGTGCACAGGGCATCCATATCGGCACGATGAAGGTCATCGGACTCGGCATCTCAAACGGCATAGTCGCCCTCGCAGGCGGCCTTATGACCCAGTTCCAGGGCACCGCCGACGTCAGCATGGGCCGCGGCGCCATCGTCATCGGCCTTGCTGCGATCGTCATCGGCGAGATCCTGTGCGACGCTATCTTCAGCAAGGGCTGCAACTTTGCCGTAAAGCTCTGCTTTATCATCTTCGGCGGCGTTGTCTACTACGCGGTCATGGTTGTCATCCTCTGGCTGAAGCTTGACCCGAACGATCTTAAGCTGTTCACGGCCATCATTGTTGCCGCCTTCCTTGCGATACCACAGCTCAAGGCACAGTCGAAAAGCTCGTTTTCACGCTCTAAGAAGAGGGCAATAAGCGAAAGGAGCGATGCATAATGCTGGAGATAAAGAATGTTTCAAAGACCTTTAACCCCGGAACGATAAACGAAAAGCGCGCGCTGACAGACCTCAGCCTCAGCCTCAACGACGGCGACTTCGTCACCGTTATCGGCGGCAACGGCGCAGGCAAATCGACGCTTCTTAACGCCGTTGCAGGCGTGTGGCCGGTCGATTCAGGCTCCATACTCATCGACAGCGAGGACGTCACCGGCATGCCCGAGTACAAAAGGGCAAAGTACATCGGCCGCGTTTTCCAGGATCCCATGATGGGCACCGCGCCCAACATGCAGATCGAGGAAAACCTCGCTCTGGCCTATCGCCGCGGAAGAAAACGCGGACTCAAGTGGGGCGTCACCGCTGCCGAGCGCGAGATCTACCGCGCAAAGCTCGCGACCCTCGGCCTCGGCCTTGAGGACAGACTCACCGCCAAGGTCGGCCTGCTCTCCGGCGGCCAGCGCCAGGCGCTGACGCTGCTCATGGCTTCGCTTCAGACCCCGAAGCTGCTGCTTCTGGACGAGCACACTGCGGCTCTCGACCCCGGAACGGCCAAAAAGGTTCTTGAGCTTTCCGATAAGATCATAAGCGACAATAAGCTGACGGCGCTCATGATAACCCATAACATGACCGACGCCATCCGCCATGGCAACCGCCTTATCATGATGGACAGGGGCAAAATAGTCCTCGACATATCCGGCGAGGAAAAAAGCCGCCTGACCAAGGCTGATCTTCTCGAACGCTTTGCCGAAAAGACCGGCGTTCAGGAGGAGACCGACTCCGTCCTGCTGTCGTAAAACGAATAATAAACAAGCACCGCCCGTGAGAATACCTCACGGGCGGTTTTTGCGTGTAGATTTGTTCACATTTGCATGATATACTTTCAGCGATATATACCCGAAGGGAGAAGCGCATGAGCTTTACGATGATATTGGCAGTTGTTTATGCTGCGCTTATCGGCTTTGCGGTCGCTGCATTTGCGAAAAAGCACAGGGCGCTCGGCGCAGGGCTGCTTGCTGCGGTTGTGGTATTGACTGCCGTGCTGATGTATATGTGGATCCACTCGCCGATGTGACGTAAAAATGAATATAAAAAAACAAGAGCAGCTGCCTCCTGCGCGGAGGGCAGCTGCTTTTGCCGTTTTGAAATCAGAATATGCAGTTTTCGATATAGCGGTGGAGAATTGCGGCCACCTGAGCGCGTGTTGCGCCTGCTTTGGGCATGAGACGGCCATCGGCCGAGCCGTTTATTATGCCATCGGCCGATGCCCAGGCTATGGCAGTGCGCGCATAGGCCGAGACGCTTTCGAAGTCCGCAAAGTTGCCGAGGTCGGCTGCTGCCGATACGTCGATGCCCTTGAAGGCGGCGTAGCGATAAAGTATAGCCGCCATCTGTTCGCGCGTGACGGTGGCGTTGGGAGCAAAGGTGTCTTTGTCAAAGCCGTTTACGATGCCGTTTGCGGCCGCCCAGCCGACAGCGCTGCTGCACCAGATACCGCGTGTATCGGAGAAGGTGGGTGCGGCGGCCTTGGGGCTTCCCTCCATGCGCCACAGAACGGTCACGAGCATGCCGCGCGTCATGGTGACATTTGGAGAGAACGTGTTTGCGCTCGTTCCGGCAAACAGAGCATTGTTGTAGGCGTAATATGCATCGCCGAAGTACCATGCGTTTGTGGGAACATCGGTAAACGGGAAGCCCGTTACGGCGGTCATGATGCCGGTCTCGGTCGAGCAGGTGAGCCAATTGCCGCTTACGCTGCTGCCGGTCGCCTTTATCGTGCCGTCATCAGCTATTGCCGCTGCGACGCAGCCGTCGGTTTTTACGGGAACTCCGAGCGAGCACTGAGCGTTAATGCTCCTGCCGCCTGCTGCGGCGGAGACAAGGAAGAGCTGCGCACTGTCAAGCTTTTCGCCGAGAGCGCGTTTCTGCACTGCGTTCGGCTGAGCGGTGCCGACCGAAACGCTCACGTCGCCGCCCGAGGTGAGCACGGAGGATTCAAACTCCGCGCTGCCGTTTGCGGTGGTAAAGCGAACGGAGCTTGCCGCCGAAAGCGCCGAAACTCCGCGCTCCCAAACGTTTACGGTGTCCGCACCGGTAACGGATGCGTCGATAATAACGGTTTTGCCGCTTGCGCCGATCGTGCGCATCATGTTGCTTGTCGGGAAAACGGTGCATACACCGTTTTCGACGATGGCCGGCGCACTGACGGGCACAGTGCCGGTGGTGATGATCACAGGACGTATATCGAGCTTGCCGTCGAGAACGATGAGCGCGTCATTGTCATCGGTGAAATTTGTGTCGTTGCCCATGGAGTCGGCAATTTTGTAGATATAGTCATTGATCTTGGCTTTGACTGCGTTGGTGAAAATGTTATCGAATTTTATTGAGCTTGCCGCATCGCCGAAAGCGTGCTTTTTGATGATCGAGAGCAGCTGGTCAAGTATCTCGCCGCTTTTTATCTTGTTAAGACCGGCCTGCACCCAATCGGGGTAATTGCCGTCATCCTCGCCGCCGAGGTGGCTCTGATAGATGTAGTTTACGGCGTCGAGCAGTGTCTTGGTGTCCGTAACGGGGATATTGACGCCCTCTGTGATGATGCTCTGCAAATTTGCTATTATGCGGCCGTTTATCCATGTTGAAACGCTGTTTTCAACGGGGACGAATTTGTTCAGGAAACTGCCGACGAAGCTTCCGGCAACGGTATTGAGCATATCGGCGGTGAAGCCGTGCTCTCTGCCGTACTCGGTCACGTCGGCGATGGTCTCGTACTTGCCGGAAACGGCGTTGTAGTAGCTTACGGGGCCGATGTGATTGAGCGTGTTCACGGCGGCAACGAGACTTCCGGAGACCTCACGCAGCTGAACAAAGCGCATGGGCGAGGGGTAGGTGAGGTTTGAGCCGGTCTCAACATCGTAAAGAGTGTTTCCGCTCTTGGTCGTCATTACGGCGATGTCGTTTGCGTGCATATGGCCGGTGAAGATCATTTCAAGTCCGGCATCGGCAAGCTGGGCGGCAATGGTGCCGTAATCCTTAACAAGATACATCTTGAGAATGTCCGGCTCCATGGAGAAATGCGGAACAAAGCCGTGGTGCGAAAGACCGATGACGTGATTCCCTTTTGCCTTGGCTGCTTTTATCTGCTCGGTTGCCCATGCAACGAGCTCGGGACTCATTTCGCCGCGTGTTTCGTGCTCATTGTCGTTATCCGACGTGTTGTCGGCGCTGTAGCAGCAGGTGTCGAGCGCGATAAGCGTTACACCCTTGCAAGGCTCTGCAACGTATGAAAGCTGACCCGATTCCTTGCCCTGGGGCGGAGTGTAGCGCGCAACTATGCTACTGTCGGAATACACGAAGTCATAGACGGATGCAAAGTCCTCGGGCTGAGTGCGCGTTGCCGGAACTGCCTTACCGTCGGGAGTGTTGAAGTTTTTTGCGTTTTCGTTGCGGATGTCATGGTTGCCGTTTATGACATACACCTTCATGCCCGGAACGTCCTTCTGAACCTTCTGCAGGCGAGCAGAGAACTCCTTGTGGCCTTCAAGCTCGCCGTCCTTCGTGAGGTCACCCGAAATAAGCAGAATGTCTGGCTTGTCCTCACGCACGGCATCGAGCAGCTTGAGGTTTATCTCGCTGCTTTCCGTGAGCAGCTTTCTGTCGCTGTTGAGTGCATCGGTGTAGTCTGAGGTGTCCTTTATCATGTTCGGGGACAGGTAGTGCGTGTCGCTCATGACGGCGATCTTAAGATCTATGCCCTTATCGGCGTCATCCCGAGCGGCCAGCGCAGGGCTGCACAGCGCGCTTATCATTATAATGGTAAGCAGCGCGGCGGCAAAGCGCCGGAAATGGTTTTGCTTTCTCATTGTTTTCCTCCTATTTCTTCTATTACTGTATCGGCATCCTAACCAAATACAATCATACATGAAAAATGCGGCGAAAACAAGAGTGATAACGGTTGACAGGTAAAATGTGCGTATATATAATGTAAAACGTTTTTGAAAGAGGAGCGTTATGAACAGAGAAAACTTTTTCAGAAAATATGATAAGATTGTCGCCGGCTTCGGAGACACCAAGCCGAGCATACTGCTGCACAGCTGCTGCGGACCTTGCTCAAGCTCCGTCATCGAGCTGCTCGCGCAGCATTTTGAGGTGACGGTTTTGTGGTATAATCCGAATCTCTGGCCGGAGGAAGAGTTCGAAAAGCGCCTTGCCACCCAAAAGCAGCTTATATCCTGCCTTGCCGAGGACGGGATTTGCGCAGGGCTTTTGACACTGCCGTGGCGCAGTGAGGACTATTTTTCGCGTATAAAAGGACTTGAGAACGAGCCTGAGGAGGGCAAAAGGTGCCTCGAGTGCTTCAGAATACGCCTTGACGAGACTGCGCGCATCGCCGCCGAGCGCGGCTTTGACTGGTTCTGCACGACGCTCACCGTGTCCTCGCGCAAGGATGCGGTCGTCATAAACGCCATCGGCCGCGAGGCCGAAAAAAAGTACGATGTCAGATGGCTGCCCTCGGAATTTAAAAAACGCGAGGGAAACCACAGATCAATTATCTTGTCCGAAAAATACGGGCTGTACCGTCAGGAATACTGCGGCTGCGTATTTTCGCTCAATGGAGGCAGCAATGAATAAAACCACAAGAAATATAGTGACCGCCGCCGTTATCGGCGCGCTGTATGCAGTGCTCACGATGGTGCTTGCGCCGATAAGCTACGGTCCCGTGCAGTGCAGAATATCCGAGGTGCTGTGCATACTTCCGTTTTTCATGCCGAGCACGACATGGGGACTGTTTTTCGGATGTGCTATCGCAAACGTTGCAAGCGCGGCAGGACTGCCGGATATCATCTTCGGCTCGCTTGCAACGCTTATAGCATGCCTGTGCATATCGTGGTGCGGAAAGCACAATAAAAAGGCGCTTGCCTGCCTTATGCCGGTTATCTGGAACGGACTTATAGTCGGCGCGATGCTCACGGTCGTCGTAGCAGGGCTCAATCCGATCAAAAACTTCGGCGCATTTGCCGTCTTTGCCGGCGAGGTAGCTCTCGGCGAAGCCGCTGTAATGTTCATTGCCGGCCTTCCGCTGCTGTCATGGCTGCCGAAGCAGAAGTTCTTTGCCGACTATGTAAGCAGGTCTTGACAAAATGCAGCAAAAATATTAATATGTCATTGCAAAAGGGGTGCTGAGTTTTCTCGGCTGAGACGGAAA